>Ga0247840_10010403_pt1 | contig 11630 bp, 10 predicted proteins | sample LaCruzMarch2015__FD_192404 | JGI IMG/M metagenome (GOLD analysis project Ga0247840, IMG submission 192404) | Freshwater microbial communities from meromictic Lake La Cruz, Castile-La Mancha, Spain - LaCruzMarch2015_17m | ecosystem: Environmental > Aquatic > Freshwater > Lake | place: Spain...
CGCCAACCAAAATAACCCTACCACCAGGGCACCCAACACCCCCAACCAAGCGAGAATACTTTTCGCCCGAAATCCTGCTCTCTTCATCGCTCTAGCGTAGAGAAGTTTTCCCCCACCGCCAGTTGCGATGGTGTTGACCGCCTATTGAACGTGGTTAAGGGCTATGGAAAGCCACCTACACCCCCTTTGGAGAATTAATTCATCGATGCATTTGAGATTGTCCATGGAAACAGTCATGCATAAGGATACAGCCCAAAATCCTTTGCGTTACTTCCTCATGGTAGCCAACCCAAGGGAAGTCTAACGGCCAAGGCACTTTCTTGCTTCTCAATCTTCAAAGGGTTAAGTAGAGAATTACAAATGGAGAATCATTCAAAACCAGACCCAAACCAATCACAAAGACGTGACCACATGTTACGCAAGTTCGGTGACGTAGGCTGGCATATCAAAGGCCAGTTTTACTACACACCTCCAAAAGGTATTGGTTTGTCCTACCCGGTTCAATACCAAGCACTTATTGATCCGTGGGGTGAATCCAAGATAGAGCAAATCGTTAACCTGTCGGTCGATATGCCAAATCAGTGCGCTGACGAAATGTTGCGCCCGGTGCGTGATGCTGCCCGCAAAGTGGTGGAAGCAGAAATCAGCAAGATCGAGAATGAAGACGACATGTTCAAAGTGGTAGAAAAAGCAATCAGCAAGTTCGAAAGTGGATCTTAAAGATCTTACTTGTCTTGTTCCTTACTGCCAACCTTGCTCGCCCAAAAGTCTAACATACCAAGCGTCTCTAATTTTGGGTCATGAATTTCTATTTCTTCTGAAGTGTCGGTCAACTCACTGACTGACTTGACAATTTTGGTGCGAGTTAAGTTACCGTCTTTCTCAAACCAATCCCGCCACATGTCGCCTTAAGATTTTTTCAGACAGTCACCTCGATCCAGAGAGCCACCTTACCTCTTCTTGGATTTTTAAGGCCTACGCATACCCGATGACACGCCGGCTTGTGGAACAAAGATCAATTGGACCGCATCTTTTTCGGAGACAAAGACAAAATCTTTACCCTGCGATCCATTTAATTCCCTCTGTTCAGCTAAGTTTATTTGAGCATGGCGACTTTTCTTTAGTGCTTTTGTGCCGATTTGACTTCGCCTCTGAGAGCCTTGATTGATTATTACAACACTCCCGCTGGAGTAGGCGGAACGGGACCCCCCATTGAACGCATTCCCGGAATCGATCACCGCCCCGCTTTCAGATAAATAAGTATTACCAACCCTACGAGTAGAGGTTTGATCGGGTTTAAAGTAATTTTCACCAACCTTTCTGTACACACCTTCTGGTGTAAAATAATTATCTCCGACTCTCCGTATGCACTCCCCATTAGGCGTGAATATATTATCCCCCGAGATCCAATAAGCGCCCTCTTGCCCTTCGTAGACAGCACCAGCAAATCTTTTCATTCTTGGGTCAGCTTCTGTTCCATTTCTGATCCGTGTGGCCTTGATGCCCTCAATTGAATCTCTGTCTTCCTCTGCAAGGGCTATAGTCCCAAGGAATCCGCCGGCCACCCCTGCAAAGAGCAAAGCTACTTTCACAGGACTAATGTGAACCGCCTTCGGCACATCCTCAAGCACCCCGTGAACCTTTAGGGCCTTCAGTAGCCTTCAGCTTCAGTTCAGCTTCACTAATCCCCGACTCGCTCATCCTTGAGCGACTCTTGGCAGGTGTGGGGGTTTAAGCCCCTTCCCGAACGAGGGGAGACTAGGCTAAAGATAAAAGGATCAGCGACTCGGCAAGCCTTGTCTTATTGTAGTTGAACCTGAGGGAAATGAATTAACGTCACCGATGTAGTTAGATCCAACTTTTTCAGTTACTCCATCATTTGAAATAAATGCATTACCAGAACGAACAACAACACTATTATCGTCGCGGATATACGTTGATCCAACGTGCTGGCACGTGTCGCCATTTTGATAAATAAACCTACTACCAGACTTAAATATCAATCCATCTTCAGTCATGATGACATTTCCAGCTCTGTGAACATTGCCACCACCGCGATAAACTCCGCCAATAAAGTCATTCATTTCTGCTTCGTCGTCACTAGCTTGAGCAAGCCTTTTCCTTGTTTTTTCTTCAGCCACACTCTCTTGATTGCTCTTTTTGATTTTCACTATTTTCTTGGCCTCTGCGACCTGTATTTTGTCATATTTGGCAGATCGAACCCATATAACCTCGCATTCATCATAGGTTTTTCCCCAACTTAATTGCCCCCCCGTTTTGCCCAGCCAAGTATTATCCCCTTTTTTCACAAATCCCTCGGACTCGAAATTAGTATTCCAAACCTCTTGGGCAAAATCAGCAGGAAGCTTTCCCTTTCGGAGTACCCATCGAGCAGATTCGCATCGGTCGTTAAGAAAATCCATCTCAAGAACTAGCCCTTTTTCGTCTTCCGTTGTTAACTGCACAAATTTCTCTCCATACTTATTATATTTTTTAAATCCTATCCTATCTGGAAGCTTGCTGGCCTCTTCGAGGGACATTCCTAACTGAGCGAACGAGTCTCCAGAAAAAATAAGGAGTATTATCATCGCTGTTGGCAACCACTTCACTTCTCCATTTGACCACCTCCCCGCCTAATTCTCAATCCCTACCGCCAAAGTATTAGCTCCCTGCATATGTGCTGAATGGGCTATTTCAATATTTTACCAGTTTCAATAAACTTCAAGGTATTGCGAAGTCTGATAAGTATAAAAGGAAAGCGAGGGTTAGAGCTGTCAATTCCGCATCAGCTCCAACAAAGAACGCATCCAGCCTTATATAGGAAAGCCGAATACATTTCTAATACGCAAGAACCATTACTACGGATTCCCCAGATTCTTCGACAACGGACTCAAAAACACTAAAGGGTGTTTTACCTCGAGCTGACGGAGTTTTAACACCAAGTTCTTGAACTAAAGGCAATAGATATGCTGACTTTACTGCGTAGTTAACATTCTGAGTCGGAATCTGATTGCCTTTAGCATCCTTTGCAAAGTTAAGCCTCGAGACAACAACACCGACAACATTACCGCTTTGATCAAGGAGAGGGCCTCCGGAGTTTCCTGTCTGAACTGGGACAGATATTTGCCAACATGTCGGTGTATCGAGTGCTCCGGATGTACTTGATATATCACCTTTGGTCATTTTAGGGCTTAGTCCCTGAAGCTCGATATTAGGAAATCCCACCGTAAAAACAGTTTGCCCTACCCGAACTCTGCCGGACTCAAGTATTGGTAACGGGGCAATATTCAATCCTTCACACTTAAGAAGTGCGAGGTCGTTCTGAGAATCGATTTTGACTACCTTGGCTTTTAGTTTTTTATCCTTTAAGAGAACTTCAACGCGCGTTCCATCTTCAACTACGTGGGCGGCTGTAGCTATAATACCGTCGCCAGTTATTACAAAGCCGGTCCCATAACGTTTTGGCGACGCTGACTTTTCTGCGTTTTGATCAGACTTTACTTCGACAGCTTCTTCATGGGTGTTTTCCTTGCCTCTTATCTGTGAGAGTTTTTGCTTCGCTCGCTCCCGGATCTGAGCGCTTACATTAGGACCGAGTTCTTTTTCCAGCTTTTGAGTTGATGTGGAGGTTGACGTCGAGTCATCACCCATTGCAGTTGCTATATAGGCCCATAATAAGGCCATATTGTGATCCTTGATAACTGAGATGCCATCTTGATAGTAATCAGAAAGCATGCCAGCTGCATTGGAACAACCTTGCTCTGCTGATTTCGTGTAAAGCTTAAAGGCCTTTTCCACATCTTTATCAACACCTCTGCCTTTTGAATAGCATACCCCAAGATAGTATACGGATTCTGCATCACCAGACTCCGCCGCCTTCAGCCACCATTTAAATGATTCTTTTTCATCTTTATTTAAGCAAAGACTGTTTTCACGTAGCTTAAGCTGCTCATTAAATGACTTCGTTGGGTGCATTATGTCATAGCCCGTTTCCGCAAATTGCATTGGGTCTGCCCACCCAAGGTGGTAATCAATCGCGAGCATTTTTTGTGCGTTTAGGTTGCCGCCTTCAGCGGCTCTTTTAATAAGTCTAAAGGCTTCGTCCTTATCTTTTTGAACTCCTTCCCCACGCGAATACATCAGTCCCAACATCCCCTCGGCCGCATGATTTCCTTGGGCAACAGCCTTACCTGCCCAATTGGCTGCCACTTTTTGATCTTTATCAACGCCTATTCCCAAAAAATAGCACCGTGCCAATGAGGTCTGTGCACGTGCATTCCCTTGATCAGCTGACTTGGTCATCCATTTTACTGCCTCTTTCTCATCCTTAGCTACCCCTTCTCCATCTTTGTAGCAAAGAGCAAGCATGTATTGGGCGCCAGAATCACCCTGCTCAACGGCCTTCGAAAACCACTTGAAGGCCTTTTTCTTATCTTGGGCTACCCCTTCTCCTTTTTCGTAACAAAGGCCAAGCATGTATTGTGCTTGAGCACACTTAAAGCCAGCAGCTGTTTTTATATATTCGAATCCTGCTTTGACGTCTTTTAAAACACCGGTTCCAGCTAGGTAACATACTCCCAAACTATATAAGGCCAGAGGGTGATACTGATCAGCCGCTTTCCTATACCAATTTACAGCTTCATTTATATCTGTGGCTACTCCGTTTCCATTCTCATAACACTCCCCAAGAAGATATTGAGCACACGAAAGCCCTTGTTTGGCCGACTTAATAAGGAGGCTAACCGCTTTTTTCTTATCTTGAGCTATACCCTCAGCAATTAAATACATGTCACCAAGAGCGTATTGGGCACCTGGATGGCCTTGATCGGATGATTTAGTAAGCCACTTCACTGCCTCTTTCTCGTCTTTTGTAACTCCATCCCCTAATTTGTAACAAATACCAAGAGCGCATTGTGCTGAGGAATTACCTTGTTCAGCTCCTTTTACGTACAGATCTACAGCAGCCTTCTGGTCTTTCACTAACCCGATTCCCTTTTCGTAACAATTACCAAGATAATATTGAGCTAGAGCATCTCCCTTCTCAGCAGATACCCGATACCACTTAACAGCCTCTCTTTCGTTTTTTTCTACGCCTTCACCTTTTTCATAACAATGACCCAAGTTAGCCTGAGCACCAGTATCACCCTGATGGGCAGCCTTGGAGTACGTTTTGTAATTTTCTATGTTCTTTTTATTTTCCGCCATTTGATCAAGAGCCATTTCAGCAAACACTGGAGCCATGACTTCTCCAACATTTGCAGTTCCAGTATTACCAGTTACAACCGCTGATGCTGCTTTTCTAAACCACTTAAGCGCTTCATCTTCATCTTTAGGCACCCCCTCCCCATCGCGATAACAACAAGCAAGACTCAACTGCCCATCAGGGTTACCTTGTTCGGCTGACTTTCTGTACAACTTGATGGCGTTATTAAGATCTTTGCTAACACCGATTCCTTTTTTGTATAAATCCCCAAGCTTAACTTGAGCAGAGGAGTTTCCTTTCTCTGCAGATTTCGAGTACCACTTAATAGCCGCTTTTTCGTCTTTGGGCACTACACCTCCCCATGTGTAACACTCCCCAAGCATGAGCTCGGCTTCAGAATGCCCGTGATTAGCTGCTTTAGAGAACCACTTAAAAGCCTCCACGCCATCTTGGGCTACCCCCTCGCCTTCTTGGTAGCAAAGGCCAAGACTGAATTGAGCAGGTGCATTGCCCGCCTCAGCCCTTTTCACTAAATCAGCAGAATACTTCTCAGGCTCGTATTTCGTCTTGGAACAGCCACTTACAAACAACACCCCAGCCAGGATTATAGAGAACATCCTTTTCACTTGATTAATACTGACTGGCAACCTGAATATGATCAAGTGCAACGCGTTTGTCCCCTTCTGAACAGAAGCCAAGGCAAGAACCTTTCATTTCCACTGGTAGTTATTTTGCTTTTTGTCACATCCAAGCTTTTAGCAGAGGACATACTTTTATCGGCCAATCCTGATCTGCTTTTATCTACTGCTAATGACTATGGTCCAGCTGGAGCGCCGGAATCATATTATTCCCTCACAAATGATTACGGACCCTTGGGGTCACCTGATGTTTTACACGGCGTTGCAAATGAATACGGCGAAGGACTAGAGACTGAAATTCCAACTTTCGGCACCACGGCGATGAAAGTTCGTATCTCCGAAAACCCAGATTTGTACATGGCCACCGCAAATGATTACGGCCCAGCGGGGGCTCCGGAATCCTACTATTCAGTTAATAATGATTACGGCCCAAATGGGGCACCAGAATTTCGGAACAGTGTTTCGAACGACTACGGTTCAGGACTTCGGATAACCATCCCAAGCACATTTATCACACCCGTCTGGGAGCCGATTGATATTACCCAGCCCTAGGATCTTGTCTCGTCTGACAAGATAGACATGACCCATTGAGAATAAATTCATATTGCCTTCCCAATTTATTATCCAGCGTACAATTAATAACCTGATCTTATGAAGCCCCTCCTACTTTTTTTGGGTGTCACCGCACTCTTATCCCCTTGCCTTGCTTGGGACGACGATGACGCCGACTCAAAGCCCTTCCAGCAATCCAGCTACAACCAGCGAAACTCAGCCAGCGATTACGGCTATAAAAACCCCTATCAGGCAAACTCAACGCGTCGAACTTCAGCCATCGACTTTGGCGGACCGAAACGATTAGCCCAAGCAGAAGAAGACGGTTACTCCATCAAACAACCCAGTCAACCCCAGCAAGCTTACGAAGCTAGTCGCACCCGCGCTCTTCACGTCGACACGATCCAAGAGGCGAATGACAAAAGAGCCCTAAGAAACGAGGAGCTAATGGCCGAGTCCCAACGACGCTTCGAAAAACAGGAAGCGGACCAGGAAAGAAGCCGTGCCCAGATGGCCAAGCAGCAGGCCGTCTATGACAAAATGAACCAGGAAGAGTGTGAAATGGCCGAATTTCTCGGTGGAGTTTATAAGGCGAAGTTTGGCGCCACCACCGGCCGCAACTCAGGCGTGACTTCGGAAGGTTATGTTTATCGGAGCGGGGACAACTTTGTCACCCCGCGAGGGATTTATACCAAAAATGGGAACACCTATGCCGGACCCGACAGCTTCACCACCCAAACAGGCACTCTGTTTTTCGGAAACAACGGGACAACAATCCAAGCAGGCGGTGCTTATTTTACAGAGGGGGAATCGGGGTACATCGTCGGCCCCAACTCCCGCAACACCTCCACCTGGCGCTCCAGGTGAACACCTTCCGATAATCGAATATCAAAAAATCAGAAGCCCTCTCTTTCCCTAACCGCTTTCTTCATGATGAACATCTACAAGGCCTTCTTCTACATCGTCGGCCTAAATAGCGGCGCTGCCAACGCCATCTGGCAAGAAACCTAACACTTAAATCCTTCCATCGCCTGTGGCTTCTCTCCTCGTGCGGACCATATTTGCGCCACTATTAAAACCAGTAGCGCCTCCCACCCATAATTTTAGCTAGCGTAGTGTTCTATCTGCACCCGTAAGAACAGCCATATGAGCATCCGCCCGAGCATCCGCCCGAGCATCCGCCCGAGCAACCCTCCGAGCAGCCAGTAGAGCGGGTAATCTGGTAAGTCTCGCCACTTTGGACAAAGCCCGCGGCAAGCGCCGCAACATCTGGCTTCACGCTCATGTCACCACTTTGTTCATACGATTGCTTCGCTGCAGGACTGCTAAAGTCCGAAGCTTTGACGACTGGCAGATGGAGGGTCATAAGAGCTAAAATAAGTAATTTTGATTTCATATTTTGAAATTTCCTCTCTTTCTAGAATTAGTCAAATCCAAATATCAGTCAGCTTCCTCTGTGGCGACCCACATCTTTGGCGGACGCCACATTTCCTGCCATGAACTAATTCCTATAACTCTCTGAATTCCAGAGCCTTTGATTAATTGCCCGGACACTCCCCCTCCGAGAAGCACGGGTAGTGACGATTCTGGGGGGGAAGAAAAAAAGACCACTTTTTCCTCCGTTTGCCCATCCACTTTGAGTCGCCACCGCTTTTGTTTTGTGATAGCGGGCGCAGTTGGCTTGGTTGCAGGCATCAATGGCTTGCCGCACAGCCAACTTATTAACGCTTTGAATCGCTCCTCGCGCGCAGGGCTTAGCCCTCGATCAAACCACCAGCTTCCCATCGCATCGTCTGTCCACACTCGACCCGCGATTGCCTCGTTTGCTCTGATACCTTTACTCCAATCGTGTGGTCTGTTGCTACCGCCAACTGCTTCCACCAGTTGTGCGTAAGCTGGATCGGGAAGTTGCTCGATGCCTTCAGGTAACACCTTCGAAGTCAAATGTCTCCACGCCGGTGATGGCGGTTTCAAATCGGACACCCACAATCCACCATTAGAATGCGCAACGTCAGTCCATCTCGGCTTCATTCCGCTCAGCGCTGCTATGCTGTAGGCCGTCGTAAACGAGCGTGAAGCGGGAAGTCCCAACGACACGGCAGCACGATCGCCGGACCAGCTAATCGTTTTACCCCATGCCAGGGGCGCGCCTGGTAAGCTCACGGCCAAAGTCGCCGGCAGCAAAGCCACGAACACCAATCCAACGCGTGATCCCATCGCGACCGCCGCAGTAGCCGCACCAATACTTGCGTAAATTAACCACAGCGCATCTACGAAAGGGTGGGTCGTTCTTGCTGCGTCAATCAAGTCCGCGACGCCAGGCAGATAGACGGCAAAATTGGCGAATACGGTGCTATCGCCCAAAACCGTCAGTTGCCCTTTTCCGTGCGCCGTTTTGCTGAGCACTGACCATCGCGCCCAGCTATCGTCTTTGCTTGGCGAAAGCGGCCCGAAGAAGTTTTTCCGCCCGTAGTACGCCTGTTCCAGATAACCACGGACGGACGCAATCGGCCATGCAAGCTCGCCGGCTGTCGCGGTCGGCGTAAGCATTGGCGCACTGTTCCCGTTTCCAAATACCGCTTCCTCCGTCGGTCCGCTGGCAAAGACTGCCGCAGCTTCTACAGAACAGCCCATCCGCTTGAGCAAGTGGTTTAGGACCTTCGCGTGTCCGAAAAGGTCAGTGTGGTCGGCAACAGCAATGAGATGGCCGCCACCGCGAACCCACATATCGATTTGTTCTGCATCCGTATCGCTCAGCGGCTTCGTTGGCGTGATGAGCCATGCTTCGGAGTAATTGTTCGTCAGTGCTTGTAACGCGATATCCTCCGCACTTAACAGGGAGGCCAGCTCCGAGTAAGAATACGCCGCAGCGATGTTTAGTCCCTTAAGCTTATAGGCTGGTGAAGTCCTTGCCCACTTTCCGCCGTCCAAATATGCAGTTTTCAATACTGTGTTTTTGTTCGTCGCCAGCCAAGTGGCTGATGCAAGTGCTACAACAGCAGCGATCGTCGCCGCTACCAGAGCGGCTCTTGCTCCGGTTCTCCATTTCAGGCACATGCCTGGAACAAAGACGGCTATGAGCGGCAACATCGAGGCCCCCGCAAACCAATCGCCTCGCAGTATTAGGGCAGTGCTGCAGATTGCTAAGGGCACCCATAGCCACGCAGAAATGGTGTTGCATTCTTTTCGAGTCGTCGATGCTGCGAAATGGATTGCTACCAAGCATGCAGCCGCCACGCCCCATGACTGAACGCTAAGGGTTGCACTATACATTCCTGCAAGCGAGGCAACCGCTGACGCTGCCAATATTTTGTCGCTCTTCACCATCACAGCCAGCACTCCAACGGCAGCCGCCGCCAGTAATGGCCAGAGGTAAAGCCCATAGTAGGCCGCGACTCCGGCAACGATTACTGCGATGAGTTTTGCCATATATGCTTGGGCAGGAGCGCGGGGCTGCCAGTTCCGATAAACTTTGTTCCGTTGATAATTTCCACGGGCCCCTGGCGCTCGCCGTTCACGATAAGGATTCGTGCGTCTGCTATTTCCTGAACGACGCCCAGCGGATCGCCATCCACTTCAATCATCGTGCTGCCTTTGCGGATCCTGGCTCGGGGCTCGGCCACCACAAGAGACTCACTCTCTGAGACCTCCGCTTTCCTGCCAGACGCCACCACAAGTATCGACGCGCCATCCTCACCGGGTACTGAAGGCAGTTCGTAGTCGGCCAGCTGCCGGGGCACCGCCCAAGCGCGTACTGGGTCGTGCGGATCTCCGCTTGGTCCGACTACACGAACGTTTCCTCGAAAGTGCGCTGGGTACAGAACGCATGCGACTAGTCCGATCGCTCCGGCCAAAATTAGCTTGGATCCAACAACGGCCACCGCCGCTCCCAGTGCCATGAGCGCATTTGCCGCAGCAGGTCTACGCAACGCTTCATGTGTGCCCAAAATTGTCCCGACCGCGTTGCGCTGGTAGCCGGCAAGCCGGGTTACGAAGTAGTCGCTGTCAGCAAGGATCGTTTTCCCATCACCAGATTTTGCGGCAAGCACAACTGGGGCCGACGTCAGCGCAGGAATCGCTAGCATCGTGAATGCGGTAGGTGCAACCGAGCTACCGAGGTTGCTGACCAGCGCGCCGTCGCGGCAAATAGCAAAGCGCCAGTATTGGTTGCCGATAAATTCGTTCCCGTACCATGGGAGCGGTTGACTGTAATTTTTATCGATGAACAACTCCGCTGCAGGACCCTTCGGATCATGCTCACCAATGATGATAGCGGCTGCTTGGGCAAACTCTGCGTTGGGCAGGCTGTGCGCCGTCCCATAGATTTTTTTCCCAGAACCAAAGCTGCTTGGGAACATTTTCGCTGCTTGCTCGTCAATGCGATATGCCTGCGACATCTCTTTGCTTGGTGCAAATTCGTAGATTGGTGCTGGTCGGAGAATCGTTGCCGCCGCTAAGACAGCGATCATCGCGGCGACCGCCATCCATACCGATGCTGGCAGGCGTCGCCCGAGAACAACTGCCACCAGCCCAACGGCCGCTGGTCCCGCCAACATTACCCACGGCGTGTGAGGCAAAAGTTCTAGCGCTGAGTGTGTTGCCGGTATTGCCAAGAGCGGTATTGCTCCGGCAAGAGCAATGGCAAACAGCCAGAATCCATCTAATCGCGTGAACTCAGGAGATGCCAAGCCGCAAGCGAGAAGTAGTAAACCTGCCACGCGCGCATATGATCCTCGGTGCCAAGAGGCGACGACCATCAGCCCAAGTGCCAGCGCTGTGGCCGCATCGAAGACAAATCTCATGCCCATGCCGCCAAGGTAAATGACAGACACCAATGCCCAGAGCGCCCAAGTTGTCGCTTGCCGGTGCGGCGTATTCACTGCACTTGTACGGTAGGTTTCATTGGCATCTGTGGACTGTTGGCGTGATGCCATGTCTTAGCAACGTTTTAACTTTAGTCCTGATGCCAATTTATTTATTTCTATTGAGAATTCAACACGAGATAAAACTGCCCACTGACATTTTAGAAGGAATGAACTCCTAGTGCGATTATTTTTGGACGAGTCTGTTGTAGGAAAGTGTTGTAACTGAGGTCAATTCCCGACCCCCATTAAGCCACATCTCCTTGCCAGGGAGAGTTTAAGAAATTTTGGAGGCGAGGGTCGGAATCGAACCCTCGTCCCGACGGTATCGCCTGCCCGCTCTAGCTGCACCAGTTGTTGCCTGATATTTTATTT
>Ga0247840_10010404_pt1 | contig 11629 bp, 11 predicted proteins | sample LaCruzMarch2015__FD_192404 | JGI IMG/M metagenome (GOLD analysis project Ga0247840, IMG submission 192404) | Freshwater microbial communities from meromictic Lake La Cruz, Castile-La Mancha, Spain - LaCruzMarch2015_17m | ecosystem: Environmental > Aquatic > Freshwater > Lake | place: Spain...
TCAAGCTGTTGGCGAATGGAGGATATGTATTTATAGTTTCTTGACAATCCGAGTTTTTCAAAAGCCAACACCATCAGATTCTTTTCAACTACAGGCTTATAATAGAAGTGCTTGTCTAAATATCGGTAAAGACGGCGACTTACCGCGCTCTTGAGAGAAAAATACAGGTCCATATCGAGCTTTTTGATAAACCCCGAACGAAAAGATTCAAATAGTTTTTCACTCCAAAGAAAAAAACTTGGGGCAATTTCACCGGTCCCGCTTTTTATTCCGCGACTATCGTTAATCTCGTAGGCATCTATTATTCCAAAATTGACTGTCTGGTAAGATTTCGTCGTGTTGTCAAAAAAGGCATTGCTCGCTCGAATGCGAACACCGCTAAGCCTATCTAGCGCCTTGGTTAATCGGCTATAGCTTCTGCCTTCCGTAGTCCATCTCAAAGCTCGCAACAATTCGTATCGGGTAAAATATATCTTGCGCTCACGAAACCCCTGGTCCATTGTCAAACGCATTAGTCCAAGCACAACATCATCATCTGTCGCTGTAGGAAGACCAAACTTATCCGCTCCTGTAATAATCCATTTCCTCTCTATGAGTTGCCCTGTTTTTAATCGCTGAGTGTCACAAAATTCCAATGTTTTCACGTTTGGATTGGTCCTAGTGGATAGAACAGTCAGTGGGAATTCGGCTAAGTTCATTTCATCGCGAGAGGACTCTTTAGCGGAATAATTTCGTTGCGGAATAATTTCGTCTCTTCCAGACAAAGAGCCCGCTGTGTTGACTTGTCCGTCTTCGGGAAAATAACCGGTTCCTGCACCGGCTAAACTTAACTGTTTTGTTTTCATGAACACCTTTGACTAATTTTGATAAACTTCCCTTGAGTCTCGTAGAACTTTATTACTCGAGATAGCTACTTACGTTCTTGTTTTCAAAGCTCAGCTCTTATCAATTACATAAATTGTTTTGGTAACCGTTCAGTCCCAAAAAATTGAATCATCCCGAATGGCCCTCAGGGGCCGATTTGCATCCGCAAATCGGGGGTGACAACAACTAACCGTTCAATCGAGTTACCACCATTCTTGCGATCTACACCAATGAGGCCCCAACTTACCGAAGAGCTGAACGGTTACTTGTTTTTTACCTAGACACACCTCGTCTCTTGTAACACTAGTTCCCAGATCCTAAATCTTCCCGCAAAGTTGAAATTGTTAAAGATGGCGGATGAAAGAAAAACTTACTTTAACTTACTTTAAGTGCATTCGTTGTAATACGGACTGTTTTGTTTTTGCAAGTTAATTTAGTTTTCTTTTTGTTATAGTAGTGACAACAAAAAAACAACAAAAAGAAGGAGTTAGTTGAATAAATTTATTTGAGATCACGTCAGTTTTTTGGCTCAAAGCACGATACTGGTGTGTCTCGATACACGTTTGTTTTGGTTCAAAGCCCGCGTCTTTAAGTGTCATCTCCCGTTAAAATTTATTTTGAATGCACCAAAAGCTCATGTGGTTTCCCGTTACCACAGAGAATGTCTACTCTCAGATCCCGTTACTATCTTCTTGATCCGACATGCGGAACTCAAAAAAACATAAATTATTCCGATGCACGATTGTTTAGTTGGAATCACGATGTTTTGCGGCGCAACACTTATTTCGTTTCTCGATGTGTCCGGCAATCCAATGCCCTTACTCGTGGAACTATCTAGAATTGCTGAACAAAACGCGACAAGGCCCATCGAGGATAGCCGTTTTATTCGTGATTTGACTAGTAAAATTTGTAAAATATCTGAATTAACATGCAATGAAATAAGTGCTTTTCCGGTCTTTCATATAGGGTCTTGTGCAAAAAAACACTATAAACACGCTTGTCTATATGTGAAACTCCAGGATACTTAGTTCGTTACCCGATCTTACCTCTGTCTCGCTGTTGTTGTCGTATCGGCATGGTGAGTCTGTGTTTTTGGAGATCCTGTTAACTCGCAGCTTAATTACGGCTAAAAACCAATAATGGAGATCTAAAGCGTGACACGCGTAATTGCAGTGGTGAACCAAAAAGGAGGCGTTGGCAAAACCACAACGACTATGAATCTCGGTGCCGGACTCGCTCGTTGTGGCCAGAGGGTCTTGTTAGTGGATACTGACGCTCAGGCAAACCTTTCCGCGCACTGCGGAACAACGGTCGATGGTAATGAAGCAACGGCACAGGGTACGATGTACGAAGTTTTGCGCTACGGTAAACCATTGGCTGATATTATTTTGTCGGCCAAAGAAAATCTTTGGTTAGCACCAGCGAGCTTGTTGCTAAGTGCCGCAGATTTGGAACTCGGTGGTGTAATCGGAAGAGAGTCTTTGCTGAGAAGGTCTTTGTCTCCCTTGTTAACGGCTTACGATTTCGTTGTGATTGACTGTCCACCGTCTCTTGGTTTGCTTTCACTTAATGGACTGGTAGCCTGTTCCGAGGTCATTGTCCCAGTTCAGAGTGAGTTTCTGGCACTCCATGGAGTGCGACAATTACTTGATACCATCGATCAGGTCCGAAGTGCCTATAATCCTTCGTTACGAATCGGTGGTGTTTTGATTTGTATGCACGATGCTCGGAGACGATTGGCCAGAAGTGTGGCAGATACTGTGCGCGAGTATTTTGGAAACTTGGTCTTTGAGACCATAGTAAGAACTAATGTAGCCTTAGCGGAGGCTCCTGCTAGTGGTGAAGCTATTTTTGAATACGATAGCCGAGCTTCTGGTGCCCAGGACTACGCTGACTTAGCCGATGAGGTATTGCGTCGTGGTAAAAAAGATAATCTCGTTTGAGAGGAACCCGTTACTGGCAGGCCCTAGTCTAGAGAATCGTGTCAAGACAGGTAGCCCATACAGGGAGATTCCCCTTACCGATATCGACGTTGATCCAGAACAGCCGAGACGGTCTTTTGATACAGAAGGCCTTGCTGAGCTAGCGGAATCAATAAAATCCGTTGGTGTGCTTTGCCCGATTTTAGTTAAAGCCAGAGAGGGTGGAACATTTCGTCTCGTTTCTGGAGAGAGGCGATACCGTGCTGCTAAGCTCGCAGGGCTTAGTTCGATTCCCGCCATTCTTGACTTTGCCGAAGATGACGGTGGCAATACTCTCGTCAAGCAGGTCATCGAAAACGTGCAACGCAGAGACCTATCTCCTCTTGAGCGTTCTCTTGCAATTGGTCAACTAAGAGACACTTTTGGTTTGAGTATTAGGGACATCTGTCGCAAATTAGGGGTTTCCAAGGGGTTGGTGCAAAGGAGTCTAGATGTTTTACAGCTCCCAGATGATCTTCAGGCGGCACTTGCTGCGGGAGCTTCTGAATCTAAGATTTTACTTCTAGGTGGCGTTGGTGATCGTGAATTGAGAAAAGAGCTTTTGGCCCAAATTGATGATTTAACGAGGAATCAGCTTAGGGAAGAAATAATACGACTGGAATCTGGCGGTTTCATGCCCGTTGGCGAGGACGCGTACCACGGTGGTACAAGCGAGAGCTTGCGAGACGAAGGTCGTCCAGCTTCTTCACCGGAGGATTTGCGGATTCTAGACGATCTTCGTAGGTCTTTGGGCCTGAAAGTGGGCTTAGTTAGAAGCCAGGAGATGCCTAAAAGAGGTAAGCTGACAATCGAATTTTATTCGGATGAGGACCTTTGTGAACTACATAATCGTCTAACCAGTGAGTTAGATAGTGACAATCTTTTTTCGCGAGAATCTGATGAGATTGTCGCGAATTCAAAATGAAACAGGGGTGGGGTTACCGCCGTGGTACGCTTCCCTATGTCAGTCTATGATAGATATTGGTTTTTAAGATTCTCGTTCGTCCGCGAGCTAAGTTAAAACCTCCGTCTTTAGAAGGATAGCTTTCATCTAGCTGGTGCCGTGTGTAGAAATGAAACAAAGTCTGCAATTGCCTATTGCTGATTGTGATCCGTCGGCATTGTAGCTGAAAGAGATAAATGATTCGTTTGTGTTGAAACTTTAACCGGACTTTCAGTCCGTTCTTCAAACTACCTTCGACTTCAGTCGAGGGTAGTTTGGTTAGGGCAATGTTTTCATTACGCTTCATGCTCTTTCTTGAATAGTGTGCTTGATTGGGTAAAAAGTGAATAATTACGACTACTTAGCTAGCATTGTTGACGGTTGGATCTCGTCTCTTGTTTTTTCGTCGTCAGGATCTGCTGTGCTAGATGCTGCTTGCAGCTATTCTGCCAAATCGCACGGCAAACGGTTTCGTTCGGTTCTCAGTTTAATGACAGCTGAGATGTTAGGCCTTGATACTGTGCGCCTAAAGAGTTTTTGCCTCGCGTTGGAGTTACTACATGTCTCCACCTTGATCCATGATGACCTACCTGCGCTGGACAATGATGATTTGCGCCGAGGGAGTCCATCCTGTCATAAAAAATTTGATGAGTCGGTAGCCGTTCTTACTGGAGACAGTCTCCTAGCCAAATCTTTTGAAGTGATCCTATCTGATGAAAGCTTGGATGACTCCATTTGTAGATTGCTTGTGAATCAAATGACATTGGTTATTGATGCGATTTGTGCCGGACAGGTAGTTGACATAAAAGGGCCTACATTTACTTTTGGCGAAGAACTTCCCGAACAAGACCTACTCGTTTATCTCAAGCACCGAGACGAACTAAAAACAGGTTCTCTTATCAATTTAGCGGTCTTGGGGGCAGCTATTATTGGTGGTCTTTCGCGTGATTCGACTGATGTGCTTGGTTTACTACGATTCAGTAGTCTTCTCGGAGTGTTATACCAGGTAACGGATGACCTCCTCGAGTCTAGTTCTTGCACGGAGATCGCAGGGAAAGATGTTTTTTCAGATGCGAAAAAAGGGAAAATTACATACAGTTCTGTCCTCGGCGTGCCGAGAGCCAGAACTATGGCGGGAGATCTTATGATAGCAATCGAGGAGTCCTTATCCGTTTTTGGGTCTCGTGCTGATTTGCTTGAGGATCTCAGTCGTGGTTTGTTGGATAGAAACAGATAGCTGATGTTTTAGTGGGATTTACCGATAAGTAGTGGAGGTGTCTTGAGATGAAAGTGCGTAAAGCAGTAATACCAGCAGCGGGATTAGGAACTAGGTTCTTGCCAGCAACGAAGGCGGTTCCTAAAGAGCTTCTTCCAATTGTAGATATTCCAACGATTCAGCATATTGTCGTCGAGGCAGCCAAGTCAGGGATAGAGCAGATAGTTGTGATTACAGGTCGTGGTAAGAGCTCGATTATCGATCACTTTGATGTTCATCCAGAATTGGAAAGTAAACTTGAACAACAGGGCAAAACTGAGTTGCTAAAAACACTCCGTGAGACCAGATCCATGGTTGAGATAGTTGCCATCCGCCAGCAAGAGCCAAGAGGACTTGGGCATGCTGTGCTTTGTGCAAAGAATTTAATAGGTAATGAGCCGTTTGCAGTTCTTTTGGGCGATGACCTCGTCGATGCTCCAGAGCCATGCACAAAACAAATGATAGATGTTTTCCAAAAGCACGATAAGCCTGTCGTTGCGATTATGCGAGTATCTGACGCAGATGTTCCAAAGTTTGGTATTTGTGGTGGATCTGAAGTAGAGGATCGGATTTATCTCCTAGACGCAATGGTTGAAAAGCCGTCTATCGCAGAAGCTCCTTCAAATATGGCCATAGTCGGTCGCTATATTTTTAAGCCGGAAATCTTTTCTTATTTGGAGAAAGTTAAACCAGGTAAAGCAGGCGAGATCCAGCTGACCGATGCGATGGAGCAGATGATGCTGGATGACGGGTTCTTGGGATACGAATTCGTCGGTTCACGTTACGATGCTGGCGATAAATTTGGTTACCTCCAGGCGAGCATCGCGTTTGCGCTAAAGCGGCCAGATATTGCCCCCCGCCTTAAAGTTTATATCCGTGAGTTGGTCGAAAGAGGTGTTGTTTGACAATATTGCTATCCTTTCGTGCAAGTCCCTCAACGCGTGGGACTTGCAGCTCCTTTCACCTATCTTGGCGCTCGTCTCCACAATGCGGATTATTCTTTCGATAGTGGGGCAGGATAGTTTAATGCTGCCAATGTGTGGTTTGAAAGGAATCCTCAACGGAACCAGATCGAGTCATTTTTTGCATTGGTCCTCGTTTTTCCAGGGCTGCGATCAACTAGAGCTTCTGGGTTCTTCTCTGCCAATGAGTCTCTGTAGTTTGTATTGTCTGTTTCTTCTAGATAATTGATTAAGGGGTGGAGATCTCTTCTAGGGCAGTTCCTCGATGTTTGGTATCCTTGGCAAAATAGCGTTTCAAACCAAGACAATTTAGGGTTTTTAAGCGAAGAATGATCTTGGGATTGACCGAAGTAGCTCTCCGAAGACAGTTCCGTGTTTTGGCCTATGATGTCACTTATGTCATCCAACTCAGAGATTGTTGTTGATGAATTGTCACTCTTATGTGAATAAAAAAAGCCAATGAGGACCAGCAGTAAGATAGAAAAAAACAAATAGTGTCTATGCTGAAATTGCGATGTTGAGGAAAGTTCTTGTTTGGCCATTAGATTACCTGCGATCTATCTTCTGATTTTGAGTGGAGAGACAGAAGCAGTATATCTCTTGGTTAGATCTCGAGCAAAACAGTTTATAGAAATTCACGGCTAGCGAATTGTCACGATTGCGAGGACGTCAATGGCTAGTTTTTACCCTGTTCGCATGACAAATCTAAATAGATATTCGATGAGCAGAAACTCCAGCAATAACCTTGCTTATCCGCGGCTTTGTGCACTGTGTGCTAAGAGGCCAACCAAACTTAGTCAGGCTATGCATAATGCTGGCTTTGATGCTCTTGGCTTGCCATTTACCTATGTGGCCTTTGATACCGAAGATACCGTTTTGGCTTTGCAAGCAATGAGAACCCTTGGGATTAGGGGATACAGCTTGACTATCCCACACAAGGAAAGGGCTCTGCCCTTACTTGATAGTGTTTCTCGTGCTGCCTCCAAGATCGGTGCTGTCAATACAGTTATAAATGACGGGCATAGTCTGATTGGCGAAAATACCGATTGCTATGGGATTGAAAATAGCCTAGCGGAAGCCGAATATTCTTTGGCGCAAAAACGTGTGTTATTGCTTGGCGCTGGTGGGGCAGCCAGAGCGGTGGTCTACGTCGCACAACGTTCTCTCGCGAAAGATATTACCGTGGTCAATAGAACCACAGAACGATCTCATTCTTTGGCGCGAGAATTCTCTCTTTCTTGTCTTACTCAGCAAGAACTTCAAAATCAGGGACTATCGGAGTTCGATGTTGTTTTTAATACAACAGCAATTGGCTCACCGCTATGTCCAGATCTTGGCGTCAATGGGCATCTCTTAGATTTTTCCGAACTGAGTTCTCTTGAATGTGTCTTTGATGCGGTTACCAGAGAGACTGAGCTTATACGCAAGGGCCGAGAGCATGGATGCAAAGTGGTAACGGGTCTTCGTATGCTACTGTTTCAGGCCGTCAAGCAATTTGAGCTTTTTACAGAGGTCGAGGCGCCCTTAGATGTTTTAGAAAAAGCGCTTTATTCAGTTAGGGAAACAGAAAATTCTCAAGCATCTCACACAGTATGTGGATGATGACCAAATGTGCCTCTTGAATATGGGCCGTGTGACTGGATTCTACAACTAGAGCTAAGCTTGAAGTGCCCAAAGCTAGTCCTCCATCTTTACCTAGTAATGCCAATGATCTGGCACCTGCTTTCTTAGCTTGCGTCAATGCCTTGAGAATATTGGGTGAGTTCCCGCTAGTAGAGAGAACAAGAAGAATATCTCGGCTAGTTAAGTAAGCCTCAGCTTGGCGGGCAAACACATCCTCGAAGGAGTAGTCGTTAGCCCAGCAGGTAATTGTGCTTGCATCACAAAAATGTTGAGCCCTAATCGGAGGGCGATCTTTTTTGTAGCGAGCGACGAGTTCCTCTGTAAAATGAATAGCCTGGGCGGCGGAGCCACCATTGCCACAAGAAAAGATTGTTCCACCATCGCGTATGCAGTCCCGTAAGGCCACCGCCATTTGGTCGATGATTGGTGTCTTATCTACGAGGCCTGCCATCGTAACAGATGAACCAGTAATGTGTTCTTTTATAAACTGATTCAAAACAGCCTCAGCGAAAGCACTCTAGTTGTCTCACAGTAACCGTTGAGATCCATCAAATTTCAAAGACCACCAAATTTAAGCGGCTTTGGATATTTGTTCTTCTATCACGCGATCTACCTCTTCAATCAGAGACCCGATGGAGTACGCCCATACGTATTGACCAGTTTTAGGCCCAGTCAACACTTCGGCTATACCCTCCCTGTCCTCCACTCTGTGTTTTATGAATAGGTTCTTTCCATCGGTAAGCAAGATCATATCTGTCGGATTGCTGTATAAACGAGGCAGTCGTTTTCGCAAATACGCAATACCTCTGCGGAAACGATTGACTGGCAAGCCCTCACGCTTCATACGAAACAACCAACAAAGAAGCACTATGTCGGCATAGCTGTACTTACGCCGTCCTCTATTCATCGTTTTTCCAGAAGAGGGGACTAAGTCCGTTCTCGCATAGTAGTTCAGGAGAGCAAGACCAATCTTTTCGTGTTCACCTGTGAGAATTTTCAAAACAGCTTGAACATCTTTAGCGGTGTACTCCCGATCGATGTTACTTAGTTTTGCTGCTTCTTTTATTTGGCTCATAGAAATAACAACCGTATTGACTAAATTCTAAGGTAACCGTTGAGTCCATTAACCCAGTGCCTCTTGTGGTGTTTTTATCTCCAATGAGAGCGCTTTTATGGAGCGGGAGACCACTTACATTCAAGTTAATTAAAGCACGAGAAGGATAGTATGCCTTTCTGATAAATTTCGCCACAAAAGAGTTGTACTTCGGCTCTAATCTCTGGGTGCACTATACCCATCACAATTCAAAATTTCGTCTTTCTGAAAACATCTTAGGGCCATATTTGAAAGTTACTCAATCTTCCATAAATTCGGGAATTCTCATTCGCGACTGGTATATCGATGTTGATGGGCTTGACCGAGATTCTCTTGATGTCGACGGGGCAGGGGAGAAGCTAGGCTATCTCCTTTCGCGCATATGGGGGAATGAATAATTTCCTGTCCCGCTCCGCGACAATCAAGTCGGCTTCATTACCCCAGTCGTGAGGAACTTCCGGTGTATTAAATGGCAGTCGACCTTCGTCGTTAGAGTCGTAAGTTCTGCTTGTTATGTAGAAAAGGTGGGCAAGGGGAGTAAGGACCTTGCAAGCATGAAGCACTCCCTGCGGTATTCGCACAACCTTAGTTTCAGCGCCCTTGCAGTCCTCAGGTTCACCTAGAACAATCTCAAGTTTTTTTTGGTAAGTAGGGCTCTCTACTCGATTGTCAAAGAGGACAACTTGCGCCCCACCCATTGGCACGTACCACCAGTCGATCTGTAGGTGGTGAAAGTGCCAAGCCTTAACTGTATTAAAGGCCATTTTACTGTGGCTCCATTGCCCGAACCCTTCCGCAAAAAAAGGATCGCTAGAGCGAACGATCTCACGAAAAAAACCACGACTGTCTTGGTGACTGACGAGTGGCTTGATTTCTACACCTAGTATTAGAGATTCCATTTGGGTTCTGCTGTGTAAGTGGGTTGTTATAAAGAAAACCAGATTCGGGTAACACCGAATCTGGTTTGAAGCAAGTTGATTGGTCGGGGTGGGTTTGCGGATTGAGCTTGTGTTTAGATTTTTGGGGAGCTATTTTTTCTGAGATCCTGCTACTGCGTCAACGCGATTTGGGAGCTTAATGCAAAGAATGCCGAATCTCTGGTTGTTATACCCATCACGAATGAGAATTCCCGTTTTCTGAAAGCATCTTATGGCCATCTTTGAAAGTTATTCAATCGGCCCGTTATTAAAATATTGGGGGCTCGCGATACTTTGCGTATCGCTTGCGGTTTGCCTGAATCGTAACTTCCAAATATGACCCCAAGCTACTTCCAGAAATTCGGGAATTCCCATTCGCGATGGGTATAAACCAGATCCACGCCAACAAAGTCCAGGACCCATCGCATGCTTTTCAACTTCTTTTGTTGCGAAATGTAGGAAAGTTACTATAAGTTAGCAAAATATAATAACTCGCACTAACTTCCCTATATATGGACCCAAGAACAAACCCCTACTCCCCAGGTGCTGGCAATCCTCCTCCTGAGCTTGCTGGTCGCAATGACCTCATTGAAAACGCTACCATCGCGTTAGACCGGTTTAGAGAAGGCCGTTCTGCGCGGAGTATGTTGTTTGTCGGTCTGCGGGGGGTCGGTAAAACAGTTTTGCTTAACCACATAGCGCGACAGAGTGAAGCAGCGGGATTTGTAGTGGTCCAGATCGAAGTGCCGGAGAAGCGGTCTCTCCCAGCTGTATTGATTCCACCATTGCGAACCGCCTTGCTAAAGCTAGACAGGATTGCTGCGGGCGGAGTGTTAGCAAAACGCGCGATCAAAGCTCTCGGCAGTTTTGTCGGCGTCATGAAGGTAAGGTACCAAGACATAGAGTTTGGGGTTGATCTTGATAGAGAACCAGGGACTGCGGATACCGGCGACTTGGAACATGATCTATCCGAATTATTTGTAGAGCTAGGCCAAGCTGCACAAGAGAAGAACACGGCTGTCGTGCTTTTTGTTGATGAGCTTCAATATGTAAAAGAGGATGAGTTGGCTTCCTTAATTACTGCTCTTCACAGGTGTTCTCAGAGACAGTTGCCAATTGCTCTCATGGGTGCGGGGTTGCCTCAACTGGTCGGCCAGTCTGGGCGTGCAAAGTCATACGCTGAGAGATTGTTTGAGTTCCCAGCAATAGGACCACTCGGAGAGGTTGAGGCAAAAAGGGCCCTCGAGATACCGGCGCAGAAGCTAGGTGTTTCCTATAGCCCAGATGCCTTGTCTGAGATCCTGTTACAGACAAAAGCCTACCCCTACTTTCTGCAAGAGTGGGGTAAACATAGTTGGCAATGTGCAAAGACCTCCCCCATTCGGCTAGAGGATGCGATCTCAGCAACTGAACTAGCGGTCTCGGATCTAGATGCCAGCTTCTTCCGTGTCAGATTTGATCGATTAACTCCGACGGAGAAAAAATATCTGCGGGCAATGGCCGAGCTCGGACCGGGCCCACATCGCTCAGGGGACATCGCTCAACTCCTAAGCAAAGGCGTCCAAACAGTAGCGCCAACACGCTCATCACTCATAGCTAAGGGAATGATCTACAGCCTATCTCATGGCGACAATAGCTTTACGGTACCTCTATTCGACGGTTACATGAAGCGAGTGATGCCCTGACAGGCGCTAGTTCTGGAGAGTATCGGTGCGTCTCGATTGTTATACCCATCGCAAATGAAAATTACGGATTTTGCGGAGGCTGAATAAGTATACAACTTTGATCGAATGTGGAAGCGGCCTAGTCGGCCGCGATGTTTCTGCGATGGGTATGTTGTTATTGGCGAGGCCATCCGGCCTCGCGATATACTGCTCGCAGGAGTTGCGCATATTGCAAAATTTTCAATTGCGAACAGCATATATGCGAAGATCGAATCACATTCCGCGCCAATAACGCAAAGCGACAGCCCTCAACAAGTACCCAAGCTCCCGCAGAGAACAATCTCATG
>Ga0247840_10010412_pt1 | contig 11618 bp, 13 predicted proteins | sample LaCruzMarch2015__FD_192404 | JGI IMG/M metagenome (GOLD analysis project Ga0247840, IMG submission 192404) | Freshwater microbial communities from meromictic Lake La Cruz, Castile-La Mancha, Spain - LaCruzMarch2015_17m | ecosystem: Environmental > Aquatic > Freshwater > Lake | place: Spain...
CCGCCCTGGTAGATGGCACGACAAGCATTGCATCGACTTCGAGAAGTGGCGGTTCCCACGTGGGTCAACTGTGCTTGGTGACCGTGGATTTGCTGGCTACGCTCAACCTCATGCCACGGTAAGAACACCCGAACGCCGGCCCAATGGCAAAAAATCACGAAACAAACCATTCAACAAGCGCCTTGCGCGCAAACGAATCGTTGTCGAACATGCCATTGCCGGGGTCAAACGCTCACGCATTTGCGCAGACATTCTGCGAACCAGAAAACCCGGCATTCCTGACAAAGTAATGCTCATCGGATGCGCGCTTCATCCTCAGGGTTGAGTCCCGCCGCGACGCATGATAGCCTCACAATGGCAAAGCTTTTCTTCTTCCTTATTTCCTCTCAACTTCCGTATCTTGCTTTTATGGGCTCTTTTTTTACTCCGATTCCTCTCCCCGTGGCGATGGGGGCGTCACCTTCTTTGCGCCGGGGACTAAGCGCTGTGTGTTGTATTCAGCGGCCAAAGCGCTTGTTTCGCGATTTAAGTCGTGGCGACATGTTTAGCCTTACGGAAGTTGGCACCGCGATTCACAAAAAGAAGAGCCGAGCGACATTTGCCTGGAATGGAAACCAGAAAATTGTCAAGCCTATCCGTCCGGAGACTATTGTGTGGACCTGATGATTGCCGCGACCCCCAAATTCCTTCGGTCGTGCGTTAACGGCTTGGCCCTTGCCGTGGAACTGCCGCCGCTTTTAGGCCACGGGCGCACTCTTTCCGTGGCGCTTGCGGGGGTTGCTTTTCGGCATAATGACGCGCTGTGTATTCCGTTGGCTCATCGGTTGATGCTGCGGGGCTTGAAGACGCCGAAAGACTTGGCGCCATTGCGGGTGGGTGAGTTCACAATCATCGTCGAAGGCTGCATCTGGACAGCCAACCTGGTTTCTTTTGATGTCACACACTTTGCTGTTATTGGGCAGGAAGCGTCCGTAACAATTCTTGCTACTTGGGCGATACGTCTGCCCGAGTCTCATGTTAAACGGCTTGCAAAGCGGTTTCGAACGTCCGAGTGTGATTCGTAGAACTACGAAACTCGGCTCACCGACTATCCTGCGTGGTGGTTTTTAAGAACTGGATAATCTTGTCATGCACGGAGCGTGCCCAGACTGGCGCATTGTGTGCTGGAATGTCGATACGAAAGCTTTTTGTGCATGATAGCTTTGCCGAGCTTCCCGGCACTACCACCAGGTCGAATGGGCACCATGTTGTCATAGTTGGGAAGGTGTGCTGTGGTAGGCTTTGAAGCAAATCAGAGCCTGGCCTTAACTCTTCGGTTGCGGGCGACTTGACAACATCGCCCCATAATGTTCCGTGGTGCGGACAATGCAGCAAGGCCGCCGCAGAAATTCCCTTGTCACCTAAAATCCTGGCGGCTTCCCGCGATACAATTCCGCCCATGCTATATCCGACCAAAGCAACGGGCTCCTCCCTTTTAGCTATCCATTCCGATAAAACCTTCGCCGATTCCGACGGCCTTGTTTTCCCAGACGTGTCATATCGCCAAATTGAGCATTGCCCCACCGAATTACTAATCCGGTGTTTTAGCGGCTCCCATCGTTTATGATTTCCCCAAATGCCATCTAAAATTAAGGTTTCCATGATTACACCTCTTCTGGCAGCTCGGATACAATTTTCTTACACGCACGCACATCAATTTTCCCAGTTGGCAACAAGGGGAGTGTGGCCTGAAAGGATATTTCCTTTGGAATCCACAAATTTGGCATTGTGGGTGGGACGGCCTTCTTAATCTCTGATACGGAAACGGGAATTGTTATCAACAAAACAAGCTGCTCTCCTTTTGTTGTGTCCGGGCGGCCAAGAACACATAGTTGTGCATCGGGAAACGCCACATGAAGTGCTGATTCCACTGCCGCGTGCGACACCATCTCGCCACCGATTTTTGAAAACCGGCTTTCGCGGCCAATGATTGAAACGAAACCATCGCTGTCGATTTCTACGACATCTCCGGTTACATACCAGCCATCAGAAAACTTATCTTGTCCTTCCCCGCCCAAATACCCACTGATTATATTGGGCCCTTTCAGGGCAAGAATTCCCCTTCCGGTTGCTGACTCTTGGCTTTGATTTTCGACGTCAAGCAGCTTATAGGCCACACCCGGAAGAATGCGTCCGACCGAACCGAACTTATTTCCTTTTTGAACACTGTCGGCTCCAAGACTCAACGGCGGATCAGGCATGTTGTATGCAACCGTTGGTGACGCCTCTGTCATTCCGTAGCCTTCTACGACTTCGCATCCGAGGCGCTCAAGGCACATTTGTTTTGTTGAAATTGGAAGTTTTTCGGCCCCGGTTAGAACTATGCGCAAAGCGCCAAACTTATCGCGGCCAATGCTTTTTAGGTAAGTTCGTAGAAACGTTGGTGTTGTTATTAACACAGTTGGGGTTCCCTTTTGTGCGGCAGCGGCCAGCCCCTTAATATCCAAGGGTGAGGCTGTTGTAATTAACGGTATTCCTTTGACTATCGGTGCCAGCATCCCTACTGTGAACCCAAAACTATGAAACAATGGTAGGCAAGATAGGATTCTGTCTTTCGGTTGAAGAAATTCGGTTTGCCCTATTTGGGCGATATTACTGAGAACGTTTTTTTGGCTCAAAACTACGCCTTTAGGTTTTCCGCTTGTGCCGCTTGTAAAGAGAAGCGTTGCCTCTTCTGATTGTTTTTTTAGGAGGCTTGCGAGTAGCCACGTTGGCACCGCTAACCCGATTATGCACCAGAGAAAAACCTCTTTACGCTCTACTAGCGATTCAATGTTTTGTGTGTTTTCCGGGAACTGAAAATCCGGGAACTTCTTTGTGATAGCGGCGGCTGTAATCACGTTCTTTATTCCTGCGGTCGTCAAAACATGCTGGCAGGTTTCAGTGTCCATTAGTGGGTTTAAGTTAACTGGTGTTTTTCCTGCAAGCATCAATGCAACATTGGTGGCGGTGCCCGCAATACCAGGTGGAAGCATAACGCCTACGCGATTTGGGAACTTTTGAAACTTCCTAGACAGCGACAATGCCATTCCCAGCATTGTGATGTTCGAGAATTTTCTTCCACCTTGTGATTGGTCTAACAGCGCCTCTCCAAATGGGTTTTTCTTTAGGGCGCGCAGGATTGTTTCGGAAAGCGGTTTTGTTGTGGTGTAATCGTGGAATGATTGGGCCGCTAGTTCGGCAATGGCCTGCCGGGCAGCAGAGGCCTTATTCGCAATTGGCGGGCCAAATGTAAACGTGACTTTTCGGCGCAAGCAAGCGGGCCACTTAAAGAAATATTTGCCGTCCTTAAATGAAAATATCGAGCCCCACAGGCCGCCAATGTGCACAGGAATTACTGGGACATTGGCCTTTCTGGCAATTAATTCAAATCCAGGCTTAAACTCCATGAGCATGCCTGTCCGCGTAAGCTGCCCTTCTGGAAATATACATACCAGGTCTCCTGATGCAGCGATTTGGGACGCGAGCTTTATTGCGCCTTTGGCGTGATTCGACGATACAGGAATGGCTCCTGCGAACCGCAGTGCAGCTCCTAGCACGGGTTTTTTGAAGAAACCCTCGTAAGACATAAAGCGAATGTTTCTCGGGGCGGCGAGACACATTAGAACTGCGTCAACATAGGAAACATGGTTGCTCACTAAAACAGCCCCGCCGGATTTAGGTAGTTCACCTTTTGTTGTTAGTGAGTAGTGCGGCGCAACAAGAAGCCTCACAAACGCGATTGCTACCTTTTGTCTTAGCCGATATGCAGAGGTAAGCGCCAGAACACCCATGGTGATTCCTGATAGAGCAAACACGGTTGACAGTTCTAGGTTTAAGACCGATGTGAGCAACTCATAAACGCCGACTGCAATCAACCCGGTGATGCTCGATAGCATGCTTGACGCGGCTAGGATGCTTCCGCGCTCGGTGTCTTTTGAGTCGTTTACCATGTATGCACCAAGTGGGACAAGGAACAAGCCGCCAAAAACACCAGCCAAGCAAAGGGCCAGTTTGAACCATATTGAACCGAGCGGAAATAGCGCGAGGGCAACAAGAAGAACAGCCATCCCGCATCCACCAACCGGAACCATCTCCATGCGGATTTTTTCGCGGCTTATTGTAGCTGTGAACACACTTCCTATTGCAATTCCGAAGCCCAAGATGGCCATTAAAACGCCAGTTGTGCTTGCGGCCCCAATCCCTGAGGGGTTTAATTCCCTGCCCACAGCCGCCAAACTAAGCAGCATTATGCCGCCTACGAAATAAAACCCCGCATCACCGATGGCAGCGGCAAAAATGTTTTTATCTCTGTGCAACACCTTAATTAGGTTGATGTGTCCAAATAAAACACTTTTGCTGAACGGGGTTTTGGTTTCTGCTGGGTGGCGTGGAACTTTCTTGAACACCCAGACTGAAACAATGCACCCAACAGCAAGTAGTCCTACAAGAGCACAGGAACCTGTCCATGGGTTCCCGAGAGTTTTCGCGAATTCATCTACCAGATAGCCACCTGTTAGGCTGCCCAAAAGTATCGAAACGATGGTCAGCATTTCCATCCACCCAACAGTTTCTCCTACTGAGCTTGGAGCGAGTTCTTTTACGATACCGCGACGGGATGGCCCCATAATTGCGGACTGTAGCCCTAATAAGAAGAACCCACCCACCGCTGCCGGAAGAGAGTTGAAAAACAGGCCGGCGCCAATAAATACCATGACAAAGACTTGTAGCCATAGGCTACCTGCCAGCACATCGCGCTTGGGGAACCGGTCGGAGAGCCACCCGGACAATGGCGCGCAAAGAACAAATGGGAGCACAAGCAAGAACGATATTGCGCTGACCCAGGCTGATGCGACCGATGCCGGCAGGACCATTTGCACAACACCTATTAGTAACAGCTTCGCAGCGTTGTCGTTAAATGCAACTTGCGATTGGGCGGTCAGTAGCTGTGGGATGCCGGATTTGAAAAGGGATGTTTTCATACAAGGAGAATACTTCGGCGCCGGTAATTTACCAAATTGATAATCATTTATTTTAGATTGACAAAATCAATGCTAGGATGCATGGTTGATTTTGTGAATGTTCATCATCTTGAGCTGTTTTACTACGTTGCGCGGCATTCTGGCATCTCTGCTGCGTGTAAACGAATTCCATATGGAGTGCAACAGCCGGCTGTTAGCATTCAATTGGGGCGGCTTGAAGCAGAGCTTAATGCCAAGTTGTTCGAGAGGCGACCGTTTAAGCTCACAAGCGCTGGACAATTGGTTTATGACCACATACGCCCGTTTTTTGACGGCTTACCTGATTTGGCCGAAATTGTGGGCAAGAATTTCTCTGGTTCATTGCGAGTTGTTGGGCTTGGCGAGGTGATGCGCGCGTATGTTCCAGATATTTTGTATGGGATTTCCCAAAAGGAACGGGGCCTTAGGATATCTGTCCAGGAACTTGACCAAGCGGGATGTGAGGCCAGTGTTTTGAGCGGAGAAGCCGACATTGCGATTACCGTTTTGCAAAAATCTTTCCCGAAAGGAATTTCCGGGCTCTCGCTCATACGACTTCCTATTGGTTTTGTCGTGCGCAAGGACATCTTGGCCGAGGCCGGCCAGTTGTTAAGGCAACTGGCAAGCGGCGAGCACACACTTGTTTGTTTACCTGATCACGAACTGATTACCAGAAATTTTAGAGCCGGCATTAACTTGCGGCGACTTAAGGTGAAATCGGTGATGTCTGTAACTTCGCAGGATATTGTTTCTATTTACGCTAAAGCTGGTTTGGGTGTGGGGTTGGCAGCCTTGTCACCGAGCATGAGCGAAAACGCTTCTTTGGCCTTCGTTCCTCTTGCGGGGTTTCAGGCAGTTGAAGTTGGAGCTTTTTGGCATGGCGAGATTAAACCGCCTGCAAGGGTGCTCCTTGATATGCTGTTGCAGAAAGCCAAGAATCTCTCGTTGCCTTGATGTCTGCGCACTTTTGACTTGATTGGTTATAAACCCTTCCGACAGCTCGACTAATTGCGTCTCAAAGAAACTTCATTGGCGCGACTCCCAGCTTCGGGCTCAGCCAATATAAATCGCAATCCAAGGTGCTCATTGAAGGTGAACCACCCAACACCTTGCGCGCAAACGCATCGTCGTTGAGCATGCCATTGCGGGAGTCAAACGCTCCCGCATTTGCGCAGATATTCTGCGAACCAGGCAACCCGCCTTCCCCGACAAGGCAATGCTTATCGGGTGTGCACTTCACAACTTCAGTGTTGACTCCCGCCGCGCTGCATGACAGCCCCTCGAGGCCTCCGCTTTTTCTGCTCCTAACAACCAATCAATTTCCGTATCTTTGAATGATGAAATTCTGTGTTTTCTTGGTGTGGTTTGCGATTTTTTTGTGGGCTGGTGCTTTGCTTGCCGAGGATGCATCCGTGGATACTCCTGCTCGCAAGGAATGGAGGGGTGATGCCTTGGAGATATTTTTGGCTGGCCAGCTCGCTGGTGTGTCTGATGTTGATGCTTGTGTCCGGCGGGTTGTTGCGGGGGTGCGGATGGGTAAGCGGGGGCTTCCTCAGGAAATCATTTCTCAGCTTAATGGTGCTTTGGTTGAAGTTGGGAAGACGAAGGGGCGTCTTCAAGTGGTTATTGAGGACGAGGGTGATTACACTGAACTGCCGGGCTTTTCCAGTGAGGATGTGGAAATTTTGAAAAGCGGTATGGCTGGCGCCGGTGCGGCCATTGTGGACTTGCAAAAATCCAATTGGAGATTGGTTGATGGGGCGTTTGCGGAGGACGATAAACTATCGAAGTCTGCACGTGTAGTTCGGGTTGTTCTTTCTGAGTTTAATTCGTCTGATGGCACGTTTTTATGCGTTAAGCCCAAAAGCAGCGGTTTTGCGGAGAGCGGCCGGCTTAAAGCGAGCGAGCTTTCCCTGTCTGGTGTTGCTTATGTTTGGGCGTCTGCTTCTTGGATTCCGGATGCCGAAGGTAATGTCTCGCTTCCTGATGGGTTTCGCTACGAACGAACGCTGATTATTCCGACAAAATTCGCTTTTTTGGCATTGCCCAATATCAAACAGTTGCCACGCGGTATTTGCACGGCGGCCGCAAGTATTAACATCCTTAGCTATCTCGACCCCACGATTAAACTCGACCAAGAAGGCCTCTTCTCTTTGTTTAACAATAAGCGAGCGGGTGCAACCATCGAGCAGGTTATCGGAGGCCTTAAAAATGTCGGCTTTGAAGTCTTACCTGTGTCAAAGTCGCTTAGCGACAAGGAGTGTCTTGCTAAGGTTCAGGCCAGTTTGGACTCTAACCACCCCGTTTTGTGCGCAACACGAACACACATGCTTACTATCATTGGCTATAATAGCGATGAGAAAAATGTGCTGGTATGGGACCAGCGCCAGCGCGGGCCAAACCTTGAGGATGGCAGGCCGAAGGGGTCTTATACTGTTTCTGAGTCAAGCCTATCCTCTAAGTTCTCTGTTATCTTGCTTGTTCGTAAGGCGTATGATAAACCGTCCATGGCCGAAGAAGAGGCGCTGCGGCCAATCATTGGCTCGCTGGATGGAATTCAAAAGCATACTTTGGTCAATAGTAACTCTGGCAGCGAAGCTGACCGTCGCTTTGCCGCGCGGGCTGTTCCTGAGCAGATTACTGCGCTTCTTAATGCTGGGCGGAGCGTCTTGGTGCATACTGGCAAAGGCGAGGCAGTGCGTGTTGACCCTCCGTTTGCGGAGCCGCTTGTTGGATATGTTTTCCCCGAAGGAGTTCAAAAACCTGTTTCTTTTAATGCGTTGACTCGGGCGGTTACTATAGCGGAAGGTGTCTATTTTAGTTTGCCGGCACCGACAAGCGTTCCACACTAGCACGTCAGCTTAATGGTTGCACGCAGTGGAACGGGCCGGAAAAACCTCCATTTCCGGCCTTTACTGTTTCATGCCGAACAAAACGCCGCTTCCAAAAATCAGATGGATACCCACGTCCAACGAGTCTGTGCGCGAGCCGTGGAATCGGGGTCGCCGGTTGGACATGGCAATGCCTATGAGTGATTGGGCGAACGTCTCTTTGTCGGGCAGGCGGTTGCCTGGCGTGTGCCCATTTGACCGGAATGTGAGCGTAGGCGAGGTTCGGCTCCTGTCACCCAAAATCACTCCGCACATTGAGCGCCCGGTTTACATCGCGGTTTTTCGACAGTGGGATGAACGGCATGTTTTAATAGCACCGTTTTCACCTTATTTGATTCCTGCGACAACCACCGAGTTATTGTTTGCGCATAGACACGCCACGCTCCGCGTGCTCTGTTTGTGGAATGTTGTTACTGTTCGACCAAAGGACCTTGCGAGGTCTTGGTATATCGACCGCCTTTCTGATGATGATCTGTCTGATGGGTGGCATGTTTTTAGGCACGCCATAACCGGCAGTTCGCTGCGCGAGGAAATGATTGCGCGGGTTGGCGCAGCTATTAGGCACGCATCTGACTTGCGGATCGCTTATCAGGAAGATGAGGTGAAAGTTCTTGCGAATCTCAGCTTCGCAGGGATGGGATGAACGCAGTTTCTATCAGGACAAATAGGTTTTCCGGCAGGAGAATTTTTTGGTGTGCCTGCGGATATTTGCGGCTGGCCATGTTCATCTTTTGTATACTATCGTATGAAGTCCCTTTCTATTCTTTCTTCCGAGGTTTCTGCAACAGGAAAATCCACAAAAGTCTCTGTTGAGTGGATTGGCGAAGGTGTCAACGGAGATTACCGCGATGCTGATCCAGGTGATATTCCTCTGTTGCGTATGGATGTGATGCGGCGCGGGAGAGATGGCGGCGAAGACGTCGGCGATTCTGAGTGGGGAACCGTTCGAAATGGCTCTTTTTGCACGTGTATTGATGCGCGAATTTCTGTGGCGGGCGCGAAGCGGATTGCGCGGGCTGCTGTTCAGCTACTCGACCAAATTCCTGCCGGGAAACACCTTTCTGGCGTCGAGATTCTTTCGTGGGCGTCGTCGGGTGAGGCTATTTCTACTGGCTTTCGTATTCAGAAGCGGCCGTATTATGCTGTTTTGCAGCGGCGATAAGCTCCGTATCTTGTCCATATGGCTGACTGGAGAACTACAACTATTGAATTCGCTTCCGAGCTTCCCGCCGAGGATGTCTCTCGGTTGAATGCGTCATTGCTCATCCTTGACTATGATACTCCTGCGTTCGGTCCGCGCGGGCTAATGGAGGCGAGGTGGCGGAGCCCGATGATGGGTTTGCGCGAGATTGTGAACTGGTGCCATGTGCTCACCGGGGTTCCTTGCTTTGGTCGGATGTGGGCGGACTCGTCATATATCGAAGACGAGTGGCTGTACGGCAGCAATGAGGATGCGACGTCTCAGCCTGAGATGCCCGAGTGTGGCGACTTTGACCTTTCTGAAATCAGGAAGGTTTGGGGAGATGATTTTCGTGGCGACAGAGATGTTGCTTGTCAGAAACCTCATTAACTGGCATAATACTGATATGGGTGGAAACGCATTAAAACAACTTGGTATTGAGTCGCGGCGGATCGCAACGAGTGAACTGTGGCGAATTTCCTCAGAGATTCGCGATGCTTTGTCGGGGTCATTTCATGAGGTTTCCCCTGTTTTGTTTTATGCCAACAAGCCGGACCACGGGGACATCGACTTGGTCGGGCATGTTCGGGCGGACTGCAAAGACTGGAAGGCGGCTTGTTTGGGCGTTTTGTCTCCGAAGGCACATTCCGTCAACGATGGTGTTATGTCTCTTGAATACGATGGCGTGCAGGTGGACCTTTCTGGGCACCTTGAAGGGATGGCTTATCGGGACAAGCTTAACTTTTGCGGATACTCCCCTATTGGTAATGTTCTTGGCCGAATGATTAAACAAACCGGCGCGAAATGGGGCATGGACGGCTTGACTTATCCCGTTCGCGAAACTGTCGATGGACAAGGAGATGTTTTGGGTGAAGTTCGCCTTTCTGGGGACCTTTCCCGAACACTGCACTTGGCCGGTCTGCCGTTGGATTACCCAGATTCTATTTCTGATTTTCCTGATGGGGTCTCTAGGCAGGGTTTTCGCGACCAGGAATCGATTTTCCGATTTTCTGTTCAGTCGCCATTGTTCAGTAAAGAGATCTTCCAATTTGAAAACCTCAACCATGTCAACCGCAAACGGGACCGAACCCGCAAGGACTATCATGCCTGGCTGACATTTATTGAGTCGGACAGTGTTGTTGACCGGTATAAACGGTATTCCTCGGACGAGGAGCGGACCAAGGCCAAAGAAATGTGGTTTGATGTCTTGTGCGATATGTTTCCCGAATCTAACCTGCGCTCGCGGGCGGCTGGGTTTCGAGAGAACCTTGATATTCGGAGGGCCACGGCCACGAAATTTAACGGGCAGACCGTCGCAGAATTGACGGGCTTAACCGGGAAGGCTCTTGGTGGGTTATTTAAGAAGTTTCAAACTCACCTCGGGGGAGAGGCCGCTTTTGTCAATTGGCGCATTAAGGTGACGCCGGACGAGGCTCGTCAGACGTTTCTCGGCATTTTACCTCAGCTTCTCTCGGAAAGTGGCAACGAGCCCACTCCGGGCGTGCTGAGTGCGAAGGGCGCCGTCCGGAGTGCGGCGGAGCCGCAGCCAGGACGTGCTATTTCGTAGCCTCGACGATCCGCCCCCGTATCTTACCTATATGGCAAAACGCAAATCTGCTTCGATGGAGAACTTCACTGGGGCTCAATGCTTTTCTGAAATCGCTAGCGCTCTCTTGGGGCGAAAGATTGTTGATGTCCGCTATTTGAGCGATGATGAGATGGAGGCACGGAGTGACGAGCACGCGCGGTGGCAGGCAAGGCCTCCCGTTCTTGTCCTTGACGATGGCACTTTGGTTGTTGCTGTGCGCGACAACGAGAAGAATGATGGTGGAACACTCGAGCTGTGTCGTCCCGATGGTGTGGCCGACTTGCCTATTAGTTTGCATTGATTATGACCTCGAAACATTTTCTCTCTCTTTACCGGCGAGCCGTTCAGGATTGCGAACGGTGTGGGGCTGCGCTGCTGCGCTGCTTGAAGGCTGAGTTGCTTTCGTTATACAAGCGTGAGCTTGATGAGTCGCCGTATTTTGTGAGGGTTTACCATGGAGGCAAGCGGGGTGTGAAGGCCGCGATTGTGCCTCTTGGGTTCGCTGTTAAGGACGGCGATGGCGACAAATTCACTCATATCAGTAAGTATGGTCTTCACGATGGGGATGTTCATTTGCTGTTTGCGGTCTCTAATGTTGAGCTTCTTTATCGGGTTTTGCGTTCTGCTAAGCGGCGGAAAGGCCGTTCCCCTATCTTGGGTAAATAATTTATGAACACTGCTGAAATTCGTAGTTTACGGGCCTTGGCGGCAGATGGGTTAGCTGACATTAAATGGTCTTTCCCTGCAACTTGTGATGGTATAGCCGGCGAGGCGGAAATTTCCTATAGCTCTGTGATGTCTGCACGCCGTTTATCCAAACTTGCCCAAACTTGAGCATGCGCTCGAGTTTGAAACATGAAGGGATTTGAGGCAGCGTCTGGCAAGGATTCCCTGCCACTGTGATTGCCTTCGGGGTTCGGCCCCCCGCAGAGAAGCTTTCT
>Ga0247840_10010418_pt1 | contig 11611 bp, 4 predicted proteins | sample LaCruzMarch2015__FD_192404 | JGI IMG/M metagenome (GOLD analysis project Ga0247840, IMG submission 192404) | Freshwater microbial communities from meromictic Lake La Cruz, Castile-La Mancha, Spain - LaCruzMarch2015_17m | ecosystem: Environmental > Aquatic > Freshwater > Lake | place: Spain...
GCTGATCTAAGGAGTCAGATATGAGAGCATCTTTGGTGGAATATTTCAAAGAAGAAGCTCAAATTATGATAGCCACAGAAAGTGCGTCTGAATGAGTAAACCTTCAATTCTGTAGTCTACTTATAAATTATGATCTACCTTGGAATCCTCAAAGAATAGAACAAAGAATAGGAAGATGTCATAGATACGGTCAGAAATTTGATGTATTGGTAGTAAACTTTCTTAATACTAAGAACTATGCAGATAAAAGAGTTTATGAGCTATTGTCAGAAAAATTTAATCTATTTGACTGAGTATTTGGTGCTAGTGATCAGATATTGTGAGCATTGGATGATGGTAGTAATTTTGAACAAAGAATATTAGAAATATATCAGACATGTAAAAGCGTAGACGAGATAGATATCTGATTTAAAAAACTTCAAGAAGAATTTAAAGAAGTCATAGATGCCACAAAATCTAGCACAAAAAAACAAGTAATAGAAAATTTTGATGCAGAAGTACTTAAAAGACTCAAAGATATACAAACTTCATGATTGGATCAACTTGATATATATCAAAAATATTTCTGGTATCTCAGCAAAATAGTATTGAAAGAGCACGCAGTATTTGATGATGAAAACTTGGTATTCCATCTCAAAAAGAATCCATTCTCTGTACCAATCAATATTGGTCAATATACACTAAACAGAGAGAAACTAGAAGATTCATATTTTTACAGACTGAACCATAGACTAGGACAAGAAGTATTGGCATCATCGAAAGATAAAAAATTAGAACCTGCACATATTTCATTTCATTATGAAGATATCAATCCAAGAGTAACGGGATTTAGAGATTATAAATGACAGTCTGGATGGTTACAGGTAGATAAAATGAGTATCAAAACATTTGATCAAGAAGACTATCTGCTAGTAACTGCAATCAATGATGACTGAGATGTTCTCCATCCCGAACTAGCTAAGAGTATATTTCATATGCCATGATCAGACAACGGAACGATAAAAATAGATGTTGGTATTGAAAAACAACTCAAACAAGAATCAGATAACATATTAACCATGGCATATGAAGATTCATTGAATCGTAATAGTCAGTCATTCCAAGAGGAAATAAGTAAATTAGATGCTTGGGAAGAAGACAAAAAGCTTTCGTTACTCAAAGCAATGGATGAACTTAAAGAAGAAATACAATTCAAGAGAAGAGAATCACTCAAGACAAATGAAAGAGATCTCAAAGTAAGTCTAAGAAATGATGCGATGAAATTAGAGGTTAAACAAAGAAAGATGCAAGAAGACTATTTCAAACAAGTTAAAGAAATAGAAGATCAAAAACGACAACTTATCCAAGATGTAGAGAATAAAATGCAAGCTGGCAAAACTATTGAAAATTTCTTTACGATTAGACGATCTATAGTATAATATTTACTTCTTATCTTTATCACTAATGGGAAAGCTCGATACTACTAAATCAAATCTTATCTCCAAAATCGATGATCTTTTTGGATTCAATTTATCCAATAAAACAGATGGAGTTTCTTATGATTTTGGACAATATAAACTCAATAAACTGTATAAACCATTAGTTAAGTATTTCATAGATGAATTCATGAAACATCTTGAAGACTACACAGAACAAGAAGCAGAAAAAATTCTTGGATTATTTACAGACTTCTATTCTTTGTATTACAGCAATGGAGATTTTGGGTATTTTAAAAATAAGTTTAGCACATATCAATACAGAATACCATATAGTGGAAAAGACACAGAATTTCGACGAGCTACCAAAGATTGCTACTATGTAAAAACTTCTGATGTAGTAAATGATATGGCGATAAGCCTCTGATGATTATTCTGAGGAAAAGAAATATCTCTAAAACTTTTCAAAAAAACAAAAGCTGATGCGACTGATACGTGAGACGACAAATATAATTTTGATGTACAAATAGAAGATATTATCGATGAGGAAAGCGAAGAAATAACTGGTTACAAAATAACATTTATCAATCGAGAAGAATCAAAAGATAAAAAAACATTAAAAGAATCTAAAATTAAAGAAGCCTTAAATAAAAAGAATATAGATTATAATAATTTATGAGTTGAAAAGGTAATTGATACATTTCTTGAAAAACGAGGTAGAGATTATTTTATACATAAGAGACTAAAAGCTTTTCTTATAGAAGAATTGGAACGATATTTTTTTCAAATGCTAAAGAATAATATACAAGCTAAAGCAGATATACTCAATATTCAAACAAAAATAGAAGAAATAAAAGCAAAATATAGTGACGATTCTGCAGTCATAGAATTTAAAATATGACAACTTATGAAAGATAATAGCAAAGACGTAAAACTATCAGTTTACGAGACAGCTTATCTTTGGATACTTAATTATGGAAACATATTGTGAGATTTAGAAGAATTTAAAGCTAGATTATGGAACAAAAAGAGAAAAATAGTTAAACAAGAATATTGTATAACTATAGGTAAAATCATAGAATACGAAACACTTAATCCAAGAAAGGACGAAATCTTTAAAGAGATATTAAACAACAAAGATCAGCTTAAAGAACGAGAAGAATTATTAGAGGCAGAACATAAATATTTGGATAAAATTACATTAAAAAATATCAAATCTGAGCTTCAGAGCTGAATGATCAATATGTCTATAAATATGGTAGTAGACACAAAACATTTTGATAAATCAAGTAAATTGTATCAAACATTACATGAACGAGGACAGAAAAAACTTTATGAAGATTGAGCAAAACTTGATGGATTACTAATAAAATCTGAAAATTATCAAGGATTGAACCTTTTGTTAGATGATTATCAAAATCAAATACAATGAGTCTATATAGATCCACCATTCAACCTTTGAGAAAACTGAGATTTTCTTTATAAGACAGATTATTTAGATGGTAGTTGGTGTAGCTTATTACATGATAGATATTTAGTATCTAATGATTTATTGTCCCCTGATGGAAATTTTTATACTAGGTGTGACTATAACTGAACCGTATTAGTACGTAATTTAATGAATTGAATATTTGGAATATCTAATTTTCTAAATGAAATAACCATAAATACTACCTATAAGATATTTAGTGGTTTGAAAAAATACAATCACTGAACAAATGCACTTTTCTTATATGCAAAGAATAGTGGAAATAATTTTTTTAATCCTGGAACAAAACAGAGAACAGAAATAAAGCGAATAGGTGCTCACTCTTGATGAGAAAGATTCCCACCTGAAAGAATATTTTTTGGTAATGAACTATTACCTCCTAAAGGGAGACATCGAACATTTATACAACCAAAAATAGAAAAATTGATTAGTGAATGAAGATTAAGAATAAATGACAAAAAAACATATATCGATATGAAATGAAATCAGGTCGTTGGGATGCCAGAATATCAAACATCTGAAGATGAATTGCTAAACTCAAACCGGACAGATATCCCTTGATATTCTTCTACTACTTGATTCAGTACTGAAAATTCTGAAGTACTTCTAAAAAGAGTTATATTATCAACTACATCGCCATCTAATATTATGCTAGATTATTTTATGTGAAGTGCAACAACTCAAGCTGTAGCTCATAAATTATGAAGAAAATATATCGGCGTGGAGATAGGACAACAATTCGAGGAATTTGATATTCCTAGAATGAAACATGTATTGAGTTGAAAGGAATCTGGTGTATCAAAAGAAAAAGATGTTAATTATAAGTGATGAGGATATTTTCAATATATTTATCTCAACCAATACGAAGATCGATTTTCAGATAATTGATATATGAATAAAATTGACTGAGATATCAATCAACTAAGTAATACTGATACAACCACTATCTGAGATATCAAACAAATTCTTTATCCACTATCTCAACTCAAAGATAAAATTTACAGACTAGATGATGAGATCATACAAGGATAATGATCAGATTTTTTATTTGATAGAAGATATCTATGGCACAAATAGATCAAAAATATTTCTGAGAAAGTATTCTCTACTCATATATCCTTCATCATGTGATCGACTATGATAAACTACAAGAATTTCGTTGATCATACCTCAAAGGATTAGAGAATAACGATATCAACCAATCAACAGAAACGATCAACACATTCAAAGATAATTTGGATGCTTTTTTGATGCCAGAATATCAGTATATTGATACTTCTCCCTTTATCACGATCTTGGAACAACTAGAAAAGTATTATCAAGAAATAATGCCTGATGAATTCCATAGCTTTAGACGATACCAATATAGTAGTCTATTCTTTTCCTATATCTTTTTTGTTCTTCACAAGGAAGAACATTTTAAAGAAGGATATCTCAACTATATAGACAATGAAGCACTAGTTAAAAGCTGAGAAATAAACATTGATTCGTTAGTCGATTTCAATTTCAATAGACTTGGATATTGGATGGCTACAGGATGTGGTAAAACCCTTCTTATGTATGCAGTAGTTTATATGTATTGCAAACTTTTTGCTCCTGATACCAAAACGTTATATATCATAGTACCAAGTGATGAACTTAGAAAACAACATAAAGAATTTCTTAGACAGTTTGCTCAATCATGACTAGCTCCTATCAAAGATTGAATCATTGTGGAATTTAGCAATATTCCGTTGTTTTGAGATCATGAAATGTCAGGTAAATTAACAACTATATCAGGCATTAGTAATGCTCAGCTTAGTCCAAATTCTGTAGTACTTATGGATGAAGCACACAAGGGAGCAAGTAACGAAGCAGGGGCTATAGAAACACTTAAAAATCAATATATAGCACAAGATGATACGTTTTTGTTCGAGTTTTCTGAAACATTTCAAGAAGCTTTCAAATCAGAAGAGAAGATCAATTCAAAGGAGAATATTTTTGATTACTACCATTTTTCATCACTTTACAAATACAATCTCTTTGATTTTAATGCAGATGGATTCGGTAAAGATTATGTTGTCCAAGCAGTCAAAAGAACAGATGAAGATGAAGTAACAGACAAAAGAAGACTTGTATGTAGTTCATTGATAAACTTCGCATTACAACTGAGAGGATTTGAATCTCTAGAGAAATTTACGCAAACATGAGCAGATAGAACACAGTATATTAAAAAATCCACTTATCTTGAAAGAGTTCACGATGGACTCAGGGTTTATAAACCGCTTTTTATGTGATTATCATGGAAGCTTGATAGTGATCCAGACAAAAACAAGGAAGGTAAAGTAAGTGAAACTACACTGACTGCGATATTAAGAAACTTTGCATATATCTTTACTCATTTGGATGAATTTCAAGAACAGATAATGTGATCTCAGCTCGAGGTATCAGATTTTTATAAACTTCTTACAGGCCTAGAATATTCTCCTGGAGCAGGTGTATGACTCCAGATATGGTATGACAAACAAAGTGATGAAATTAAACTACGATTAGGAAAGTCAATTATGCTTATCAATACCTGACAAAATGCTAAAATAGCTGAAAGACTGAAGGATGATCCTGAACTTTCTACAGCATTTTCATATCAAGACTTATTACAATCCAAAAAATTATTTAACGAAGTAGATAAAAATGAAGATATACTTTTCTTGTTTGGATCTAAAAAATTTATTGAATGATGGGATAGTAAGAGGCCTTCTACAATATTACTTTTCAAGATGGGATGATCTTCTACGGTCATCGCTACTCAAATACTAGGTAGATGATTGAGACTATATGGAATAAACTGAGATTGATATAGGCATCTAAACTATTCAACACAATCACTAAAGAATTCAAAACTGAAACATCTAGAACAAATATGTATGTTTGGATACGATATTGATGAATTCGAAAAATTTATCGAAGCTCTAGCAGGAGATCAATATAGAATAGCTATTATCAAGAAAAGAGAATATGCAAAAACATTTAGGGAATATCTAGAATTCCAAAAGATTGCTATCGCTGATGATGCTATGGTAAGTAAAATTTTCAAAAAACATTTTCCAATATTAGATGAAACATTGGATGAATGAGAAGAAGAAAATATTCAGATAGAAGAACTAGATATCAAGAAACAAGCAGGGAAATTGCATTTTGTATATAGAAATAAAGAAATAGAAAAGACTATGTGAATACTCAAATGACAATACACCCTTGTTTCTGAAGTTATCAGAAAAGAATTGGAATGATGAGTTGTTACAATAGAAAACATAACATCCAGAGATATTTATCGTAAGACATACAATGAAGTATTTTGATCTGAAAATATCTTATCTCTAGTACAGAAAGCTATCAGATCGCTACATTCTTTCACATTGAAAAAGGAAGATACAAAGATACTGGCAGATCATGTATGACTTATGGAGATTGTAACTGACAAATTTTCTCAAGCATTAGATAATCCAGATCATATATTTGATATCAACACACAGAATAAGATTATGTTATTCTTTGTCGATCATCTACTAAGTTTACTCAATGCTGTTGGTAATAGATTAAGAAATTATAAATTTAAGTCAGTGAATACTGATGTATCTTTTCTTAAACCAAGTCATCTTATCGATGATTTATGTTTAGAATTCACACTCAACAAGAAAGAAGATCAAGAAATAGTAAAACTATTTTTTTGAGATTCTCCAAAACTTAACATGGAAAAGAACTTTGAAGATCTGAACACAAAACAACAGGATATTATTAAGAATTTATTTGTCCAAAAGAATGAGGATCTCCATTTATATGAAAGATTGTATTACCTTCCAAGCAATAGAGATAAAGCATATCTGCATGATATAGAAGATAGTGATGTTCTTGTTAGGACTCCAAGGTTTTCTCCATTTGAACTTAATGTAAACAAAAACGAAGAACAGAAAATAGAAAGCATTCTACAAAGAATCAAAAACAATACAGAGATAAATACTAAATATGATATTTTCTACCTCAGAAATCTTGTAGGTAAAAAGTGAATAGCACTAAGATACGAGAATATAGACTGAGAATTCGCAAATTTCTACTCAGACTTTTTATTTTGGTTTATTAACAAACAAGATTCATCTGATATTACAGTTGTTTATCTTGAGCCAAAGGGAGATGGTATAGATAAGAACCGAGAGAAGAAACAAGATAAACTTCAAGAGATTACTTCAATTGATGTTCCTAGTGAAATCAACGATCTCTTATGAATTACAAAAATCTGATCAGCAAAATATACATGAGTGAAGGTATTATGAGTGATGCAGATGGAGTTTTAATTTTATAATTTATGCAAACCTATGGATATCGCTATTATTATTTGAATCGCTGTGATTATCTGATTACAGATTTTCAATCTTACAAAAGGAAAAGATACTGATGGATTAGGTAAACTGAAAGATTCTCTTAAGGATGATCTTCATAATTTTAAAGATGAGATAAGCGAAAGAATCAATGATAAATTTGAAAAGCTTTTCAAAGAAAATAAGGAGAATGAAACAACACTTAGAACAAGTATTGAGACAACTGTCTCTAAATTTCTCAAAGATGCATTAGAGAGAATAGGTACGACATTAGATACAATGAAGACTTCTTTATCACAAAAGTTTGATGATCTTAATACTACGACTAAGAATCAGCTTGATAGTATTTCAAAAAGAGTTGATGAGAGATTAGATAGTTGATTCAAGAAGACAGAAGAAACCTTCAAAAACCTACTAGAAAAAATGGTTAAAATTGATGAAGCACAAAAGAATCTTGATAAAATATCTGTAGAAATAACACAGTTACAGAATGTACTAAGCAACAACAAGACAAGATGAATATTTGGAGAAATACAATTAGAACATATTATGAGCAAGGTATTTGGAGAATCTTCGGGACTCTATGAAACACAATATAAAATGAAAGACGGTACTTTGGCAGATTTTGTCGTAAAGACAGAACAAGGATTAATACCTATAGATGCCAAGTTTTCTCTAAGTTATTATGAGAGAATGTATAACGAAGAGCTTCCAGAAGAAGAAAGGAAACAAGCTAAGAAAGACTTCAAAGTAGCACTTAAGAAACAGATTGATGAGACAGCAAAATATATACAGCCAACAGATACTATAGAAAGTGCCTTTATGTTTGTACCTGCAGAAGCTATCTTTGCAGAAATACACGCATATAATCAGGATGTATTAGAATATGCTTATACTAAGAGAATAAATATTGTAGGTCCTTCATCAGTAGTTGCCATGCTTTCTATAATATTCTTGAGTATAAAATCACAAGAAACACAGAAAAATGCCATACAAATAAAAGGATATCTCAAATGATTAGGCGATGAATTCAAGAGGTTTAGATGAAGATGGGATGACTTTACCAAACACTATGAAAAAGTTACCGAAGATCTGGGAAAAATAGATACTACAGCAAAGAAAATTATTACCAAGTTTGATTGAATACAAGAATTAAAATTTGATGAAATAGAGGCATTGCCTGGCGATGGAGAAGAAGTAGAATAGGATTTATATAATCTATACGAGATGAAGATAAGAAAAGTAAAATCTATAAAAAATATTGGTTCATTTGTTGATTATCAATCAGATAGTCAACTAGATTCTTTTCATGATAAACGAAATATTGTCTATGGTATGAATTGATGTGGTAAGACAACTTTATCTGAACTTTTAAGAAGTATATCTGAATGAAAATATACTTTAGATATAGTATCAAAGCTATGATCTTCCCCATGATTTTGTATAGAGACAGATTCTAACGATATAAAAAGCTTATCGCCTAATCATTCAAATATAAAGATATTTAATAAACATTTTGTGGAAGAAAATGTATTTTGTAAAGATTGAGCTGTTCCTATACTGCACTTAGGCAAGGAGAATGATGAACTACAAAAAGAACATGATAAACTAATAGAAGAAAATAAATCACTAAATGATCAGAAGATAAAAGTTAAACAAGAATTAGATACCATTATTTTCATCAAAGACAATATATGCCAAGAAAAAGCCAAAGTTATCAAAACTATAATATGATGAAATTATAACAAAAGTAATATTGAGAATTGCTTTGATGGCTGAGTATTTACTAAAGTTACAAAAAGTGAAGATGAACTACATCAGTTGAAAATAACTATAAATAATTCACAGAAGGCAATACTAAACCAAAGAAGAATAGATGTAACAAATATTAAGAAACAATACGCAGATTGTGATATTATTCTTAAAAAAAACATTATTAATAAAATAATACAATGATTAAATAATCAGATTGAGCCTTGGCTCAAAGCATGATTAGATATACATAAAGGAAAAGAAACATGTGAATTCTGTAAATCCACCATATCTAAAGAAAGATTGATTGAATTGGAAGGCCATTTTAATGATGAATATGATAGAATAATTAAAGATATAGATTTGTTAATATCTTCATTTCCCGAATTATCAATTCCATTAGATGAATCAGCAAATTTTTATGAGGATTTATCAGACAGATATATTCAAGAAAAGCAAAAGGTAGAACAAGAGTTAGTAAAATATAGGGAACGAAAAATAATAATAATCGAAGAACTAAATAATAAAAAAACAAGAATGAATGAATCCTTAAATTTAAGTAATAAATTATTTGATTTTACACAAATAGAATCATCAATAACTGAAATAAATGCTTTGATAACTATACATAATCAAAGGACACACGATTTTGACGAATCTATTAACAAGTCAAAAAAACAGATAGAATTGCATTATGTATCTGAGATCTATGATAAATATTTTGAGCATAAGGGAAAAACAAAAGAACTTAATGAAAAGATAGAAAACTTTATTTCAAAAATAAACGATAACAGAACAAAAATTAATGAGATTACTAAAAAAATAAATCCACAAGCAATTGCACTTAATCCAATAAACGCACTTATTCAAAGAATATTAGGTAGGGATGATATTTCTTTAATTCCAAATAGCTATTGATACCAAATTGTAAGAGATACTAATAAACCATTTAATCCTAGTGAATGAGAAAAGACAGTAATTTGACTTGCTTATTTCATTAATAAATTGATTGATCAGAAAACGGATACTACAGATATTGTAGTTTTTGATGATCCAGTGACTAGCTTGGATGAACAAATATTCTATAATATATATGGTTTAATATCCTCATTAGAATGATATCAGATTTTTGTATTAACTCATCATTTTCAGTTCTTAAGACTCTTTATAGATCAATTATGATTGCCATCATGAAATAAGGGTACATATTTTCGTATAAGAGCAAGACATATATGAAGAGAAAGAAAATCAGATATAGTTAACTTAGAAAAACAAATATACAAATATCATTCTGAGTATGAATTTTTATTTAAATCTATATATGATTTTGTGGAGGCAAAGCGTAGTAATCCTCATGATGTAATTGATATTGATGAATGATATAATAATGCGAACATGACTCGTAAGATTATCGAAATTTTTGGATCAATATATTTTCCTAAAGATAATCTATCAGAGAAGCTTAAAAGATGTTTAGTTAAAGCAGATATGTGATCTGATCACAATGAAATATATCGCTTTATTAACTCTTTCTCTCATAATAATTCATTACAAACAATTTCATTATTTGATACGACTATTTATACCACTAATGTTCGATCGGTATTGGATAAAGTAATGAAAATGATCCAAGAAATCAATCCAGAGCATTATACTGAAATGATAAATATTTAATCCTTTATAGATATATGGGAAAGCCAATAACAAAATCTTTATTCGTAGACTATTGCGATTTTGAGAAACTTGCTCGATGGAAAGTGAATAATTCTGAAGTATATAAAAAGATCCGCAAGATAGAGACGGAAGAACAAGAAGAACATATAATATCTATTGGACAAGCAGTAGAAGAACTAGTAAAAAAATATCTCACAGTCAAATATCAATCAGTTCCAGTAAATCTTATGCCTGAAATCAAGAACGATGAAGAGGTTGTCGATGAAGAAGAGGAAGAAGAAGATTTTGTGTATTTTCCTAAATGATGAGTAGATCCATGGACTGTAATTGCTCACAATACTAGAGCAACCTTAGAGGCTATCCGTAATCAAGAGAAGATTCTTTATCAACCATGATTTTCTATTGATGGATGTTTTGTAAGAGCTGATTTTATGGTATTACAAGATAATGGACAATATGATTTAATAGAAGTTAAAGCTAAATCAGGAATAAGAAAAGAAGTATCACATGAAGGCAATAAATCAAAGATAGGAGAAATAGACGATAAGTTTAAAAATGATACCAGTTTTCAGAAATGGGTAATCAATAAAACATTAGAAAAAGAAGGACTGCCTTTGTTGTGAGATGTATATTTATACTATCTAAACAAGGAATATATCAAGAATGGAGAAATAGATCCGATACAACTTGTAGCAAAAGATCAGATGTGAATACAAACATCAGTTCTCATTGAGTGAGAAAAAAAGACTAAGGAGATCAAAAGACTGGATCAATTCATTGCCCCACAAACCATAGAAAAGCTCGTAGAAACTATGAAAAAAGAACTACGACTGTCTGAGGAGGACTTCAATAAAATACATATATTCCCAGGGAATAAATATTTAAACTATTTTGGTAAAAAACCTGATTTTGGTACTATTTGTGCTATA
>Ga0247840_10010422_pt1 | contig 11606 bp, 9 predicted proteins | sample LaCruzMarch2015__FD_192404 | JGI IMG/M metagenome (GOLD analysis project Ga0247840, IMG submission 192404) | Freshwater microbial communities from meromictic Lake La Cruz, Castile-La Mancha, Spain - LaCruzMarch2015_17m | ecosystem: Environmental > Aquatic > Freshwater > Lake | place: Spain...
TCTTTCGTACCCGCAAATGTGGAGCATATCCGGGATAACTGGGACAACATCGCCGCATCCCTCCGCGAGGCCGTTCGCCTGATCATCAAATGGGGCTTTACCGAGGAGACATTGACGGCCCCGAACGCCATCATCCCGATCGCGTATTTTCTTTATAAGGGGGGCGACACGAAGAGGTCGGAGGAGGCCTGGAGACTTTACCTCGTGAGGTCGCTCGTCAATCAAGTCTACGGTGCCCAAGGCGACCGCGTGCTGGTCGCGTTCCGCGATGGAATCAGGAGGGAGAAAGGGGCTGGAAAGAAGAAGACATTCCCGCTCAAAAATAACCGTGTCACCCTGGATGATCTTGTAAAGATCAAGCTTCCAGGCAGGAAATCTTTGGAAGTTAGAGACGGTGATCTGGACGAGTTCCTCAGCTACTGGAAAGGCCCCTATTCCTTTCTGATCCTCGCCTTGCTCTACCCCGACTTCTCCTTCGAGACCACGCGGGTCGATCAGGACCACATCTTCCCGGCGGACGATTTCAAGAAAAGGAACCTGAAAGTGTCAGAAGTCCCTAAATCGAAATGGGAAACTTTTGGCGATCTGTGCCATCAAGTCCCAAATTTGCGGCTGGAGACAGAGAGCAAGAACCGAGAGAGGGGGAAAACGCCTTACCTTGAATGGATCCAGCGCGGGCGCACGAGAAAGGTGGCCCAATTCAAACAGGATCACATCCCGGCCGACGCCCAACTCGAAATCCAACAGTTCGAGCAGTTCTTTGAGAAGCGCCGGAAGTTGCTGAAACAAAAGCTCGGCAAGGTCCTGAAAGTCGGAAGGGGCAACTCATGACAAAGAGAGGAACGGAGGCCGCCGGTGCCTGAGCCCCGGAGAATCAAGAAACTTCCAGCCAAGAACCAACATCCATCGCCCGGAAGGACAAATATGTCCTCCGGGTTTTTTATTGCCCAAAAGGAACTTGGTGCCCGCATCCGCGATGTCCGGGAACGGAAGGTCTGGATCCAGCGGGACCTTGCCAAGGCGGCCGGACTTCCGGTCCGCACAATCGGCCGCATCGAGCGCGGCGAGGTCGATGTCCGCCTCTCCACCCTTTCCCGCATTGCCAAGGCCCTTGGGGCAAGCCTCAAGGATTTACTGCCATGACTATCAACCAGCTGCTTGCCCTTCTGTATCCGCCGGGCTCGGCAAAAAGCTTGACTCCAGATCAGGAGCAAATTGTTCGGCACCCTGGAGGCCCCGGTTGGGTGATGGCTGGCCCAGGTTCTGGCAAGACCGAAGTTCTGACCGTAACCGTGCTCCGACTACTCTATGTCGATGGCGATCCCGTCCAGGCCGACCGGGTTCCGCCCGAATCCATTTTTGTGACCACATTCACGGAGAAGGCCGCCAGGAACTTGGAGGACCGGATCCTGAACTATCGCGCAAGCCTGCTGCTGGCCGACCCCACTCTCGCCTCGGTGGATGTGTCAAAGCTTCGGATCGGAACCCTCCACGGGCTGGCGAACGACCTGCTGCAGGAGTTCAGGGCCCCCAATTATCAGAACGTCCGCCTGATGGACGAGTTCGAGCAGGCGCTGTTCGTGCGCGAGCACATGAGCCTGATCAAGCAGAAGAACCCACCGGTCGAAATCGCATTTTGGCAGGCGTTCGACTGGATGTTTACCCCGCTGAAGTGGCCGCCGGCGACGCGCTCCACGAAACCTCCGAGCCGATGGAATAGCACCCAGGCGCTTGTCTCCCTGCTGAACCGCATGGTCGAAAACCGAGTGAGCGTGGCGGGCCTGCGCGCTCACGGCGGACAGTTGCAGAAATTGGCGGAGCTTTTTGACGAATACGTCCTTCATCTGAGGAACAATTACAGGTGCGACTTTTCGCAGCTGCAGTCGCGGTTCCTGGAGTTTCTCTCCACCCCACTTGGACAGTCCTTCCGCGATGGCGACGGGACCGCGGCGAATCCGGGCATCAGGTGGGTGCTCGTGGATGAATATCAGGATACGAACCCGATGCAGGAGGAGATCTATTTTCAGCTGGCGTCCCGTTCCCCGCACAACCTCCTCGTGGTCGGCGACGACGACCAGGCGATGTATCGCTTCCGTGGCGGATCGGTCGAATGCATGGTGACTTTCGATCAAGCGTGCCAGGCATTTCTCGGGATGCCGCCGGCGGCGGTGACGAGATATAGCCTTGTCGACAACTTCCGCTCCCACGCAGGCATCGTCTCCTTTTTCAACGACTACATGGCCGCATTTCCGCTCATGGGGACTGCCGGGGCAAGGTCGCCCAAACCCGCCATCGTGGCCAGGAAAGTGCTCCCGAACTCCTACCCGGCCATCGGGCGGATCGAGGGGGCTTCCAAGGAGGACCTTGCACTGCAATTCGCCCAAACCGTTGCGGACCTCGTGAGTTCTGGAAAGGTGAACGATCCGAGCGAGTGCTGCCTGCTTCTGAAGAGCACCAAGGAGTCTCCGAACAACGCCGGGCCGTATGTGGCGGCGCTGCGGGATCTTGGGCTCGACGTTTACAACCCGAGGAACAAGACATTCATGGATCAGGACGAGGTGAAGGGCCTGCTGGGAGCAATCCTGGCAATCGTTGACCCGAACCGTCGATATGCGCTGGATCCTGCGAACGGGGGTTCTGTGCCGCGGGCTGAACCAAAGTTCCGCGATGCGTGCGACGCATTGATGGCGGCGCATTCGGATCTGCGCGATTACATCCAGGACGCGAGGGCCGCCATTTTGGCGAAGCCGGGCGCGCCGTTCGACGCCAACCTGCAGGAGCTGGCGTTCCATATTATGAGCCGGGAACCGTTTTCCAGCTGGCAGGCAGACCCCGAACGCCGGGCGAGGTTCGCCAGGCTCACCAATCTGCTGGAGGCCTATAGCTCAACGCCGGTGCTGGACCCAGCGACCGGCCTGGCCCGCCCCGGCGTCACGAGAGGCTTCCTGCGCGGATCTGCGCATTTTCCAGGAGAGGTGTTCGGGGCGTGGCTGGGATCATTCTACCACCTCTTCCTGACCTATGTGGTCGATGCCGGAATGAATGATGACGAGGAGGATGATGTGATCTGCCCGGCCGGGAGGGTGCCGGTGATGACCATGCACCAGTCGAAGGGGCTGGAGTTTCCCTTCGTTTTTGTCGGGCACATGGGGGAGGGCGTGAAGGTCGGCCCGAGCCACCACCTCGAAACGCTTTTCTCGGCCTACCCCTCCAACCCCGCCAGAAGCTTCGCCCACCGGCCGGATGGAGAGCGGGCCGAGATGGATATGATCCGGCAATATTACGTGGCCTACTCGCGTGCGGAATACGCCCTCATTTTCCTCGGTTTGAAAAGTCACTTCACCAAGCATGCCGTGCCCTGCGGTCCGACCAAGGGATGGCTCAGGCACAGAACCCAGCCCCTATGAGCGCCGCTTCCCTCTATCCCGCCGGCCTCGTCACGCCGCATTCGGCCACATTGATCCGCCCGAGGTTCAGCCTCACCTCGGATATCGTCTCGTTCCGGAAATGCTGCCGCCAGTATGGGTATTTCGGTCAGGATGGATTTGTTCCTGCCCAGGCCGTGCAGGTGTATTTCGGGCAGATGATCCACCAGGTTCTGGACCGCTGCCACCGGCACTACAGCGGGCTCTTCGCCGGGATCCCGGCCGGCACATTTCCGACCGACGCCGATATCGACAACTACTTCACCGAGGTGGACCGCGCCATGCGGGCGCACGGGATCCGTCCAGCATCTCCGATCGTTGCCGGCCAGGCCAGGCAGGTGCTGAAGACCTTCAACAGCATCGAGGGGCCGGTGCTTTATCCGAAGGTGCTGGATACCGAGTATCGGCTGGAGTCCGAGAGATCGGCCTACATCCTCCGCGGAGTCGTCGATGTGCTGGCCTCGGATTCTGCCGGGGATACGGAGATCTGGGATTACAAGGGCACGGACATGCCTCCGCTGTCCTCCAGCTCACTGCGCGACTACGAGTGGCAGATGAGCGTCTATGCCCAGCTCTACAAGGTGAAGGCCGGACACTATCCCAAGCGGGCCGTCCTCTATTTCCTCAACGAGTTGAAGGAGAGGGCCGGGATGCCTCCGATCACCACGCGACCCATGTCTGCCGTGCATGTCGTGGACTTCTTTCGCGCCGGCCTGGAATCTGACGGAACGCCCACCCTGGTCAAGCAGGGGCTGGACGCCTTCGATCTTACGGCAACAGACATTGTCGCCTGCAAGGCCACCCGCATCTGGAACGCCCCAACCGGAGGGGATGTTCCCGAAGACAAAACCTGTGACATCTGCGATATCCGTTGGAACTGCCCGTCGCATCCGCCTGGGAAATATCGAATCAGGATGCCTGTTTAGTTGGCGTATCTATGAAGACTGCTCAAAAGCGTTTCAAAGTCGAAACACTATACATTCTTGGGGCCGGAGCCAGCTTTGCTCTCACCGAAACAAAACCACGAAAAGGGAAGCGTTCACGCCACACGACGCCATTGGACAAAGACTTTCTGCGGAGCTTATCGGTCTTTTCTAGCCGAGGTTGGCAAAAGGAAGACTTTGAGAAAGTTCAGAGCAACTGGCTTGGAAGATCAGATTTTCTCGGTAGCGGTCTCGAAGAAGCTATCATTAAGAGGGTTAGCGCATTTGAGTTTCTCTCAGAGACTCATCCCAGACGCCTGAGGGGAAAATGCCGCAATGAAGACTATCTCATTTGGCTTACCTGCCTAATCTCCAATTACCTCACTCAATGCAAAGAGAGCCCTTCAGGATTTGCCGAGACGTTCGTCAAGCAGGTGTTTCCGCATGAGAAAGTGGAAAAGCAGCAGAACAGGATTATTTCTTTTAACTACGATCTCATCATCGATAAGCATCTTATTCTGCGAAGGTTTTCAAATCAGGATATCTACTTTCAAGGGATTGAATCTGCCCAGCGCCCATCACCGAAGAAACGCGACTTCCCTTTGCTGCTGAAACTCCATGGGTCTGTGAATTGGAGATGTCCGGCAACTTACTTTAAGAATCTTATCAACGGAACCCTGCAGGACAATCCGATTATTAACATCAGCGTCGAAAATGAAAATACCCCCAGACCCCATGATGACGAGGCGGCCTTGATCATTCCACCCATTCCCAGCAAGCCGATCACGAAGGCAGGCATGTTCGCGTTTCTCTGGACGCGCGCATTTGAATACTTGACTGAGGCAAAGAGGATCGTCATCGCTGGCTACTCCTGTCCAGAGACAGATGCTTATGCCCGCGTGCTGTTCTCTCAGTTCAGAAATTCTGAAGCGTTTGAAGTTGTGATCGTCGATCCGTCCACCCAAGTGCTAGATAAATACATGGAACTCATGAAGAACTGTTTTGGCAGCAAGACGAAATGGCGATATCAACGGTCTTTCAAGGAGTTTATCTCAAGCGAACCGGATTAGCGCCCTGACTTCCGGTCACTTCAAATGGTTCAGGAGGATAATAATGAGCGCCGCATTGAGCGCTACGCCGACCGAGGCCACAATTGTCGCGATGAGGACTCTTTTTTCACAGGCGCGGAAACGGTCCGCAAGCTCGGCAGAAAACTGCTCCGACATCGATTTGCATACTGACACGAAAAGCTCCCCGGCCCCCTGGTGGGCGGAGTTGGAACCTTCGATCAATGCCTGATGCTCGGCCGCGCGGGCGGCCTCTGCTCGAGCCAGCTCTGCGGCCAAAACATTGCGCGCTTGTAATGTCTCCTGGCGGCATGCTCCGATATTTTCGATGCAGGCCTGATGATCGCCAGAGCGCTCTGCTGCCAGCTTGCTCAGCATCTCATCCAGGGATACACGAGACTGCACGATTTCATGAATAAGGTGCCCGTGCATCGTTTGCGGCTGCCCCTCGCCTTGAACCCTCATCTGGGCTTGAACCGATCTGAGCTGGCTCTCCACCTCTTCCAGCTTGGCCGTCGTGTCCCCATGAAGAAACTCGTAGATTTCGATGGTTTTCGAGTTGACGTCCGAAACGCCCCTCACATGCGATTCGATACCTTTAAGTTTCTGGGAGATGGAGGTCTCGAGCGGCTCCGAAACCACCTCCTGAAAAAACTTTCGGATCCCCTCCGAGGCTCTGTCTAAATCAGCGCTTTGGTCTTCATTCATAATAACGATTATTGCTATGTGTTCAAAAACCCCTTGAGCCGGGCGGCGCTTGTGTCGATCCAGACAAGCTCGGCAATCTGCTCATGGACAGGCAGGCTGCCCAACGCCGCCATGCGGCTTGATTTATCCTTCCCGAACTCTGTGAGGAGCCGTTCCGGAATGCGCCGCGCGAGCGCCGTGCATCGTTCCTTTTCCTCCTCCAGCCTGAACCGCTTCACCTCTGTCGCGGCGCGCTTACCGTCGAAGACCTGACGCTTTTTCTCCGATGAGTTCATCTGGTCCGTGGCGTCTTGAATGGCCGCCTCATTGCGGCGCAGTTGCTTTTCTAATCCTGCGATTTCAATCTGAATTTGGTCCCTCAAGGTTCGGCGCAGGAATGGCACTAAGCCATCAAAGTGCTCGCCTCCATTCAGCATCGTCCATGCAGCATCAACCGCCTTTTCGCGTTTTTTCCTAAAAGCTCCCGACGGCCGGTAATTGTAATTGAACCACAAAAACCAATCATGCTCCCAGTCGTCCGAATGCGAATGGCACCATTTCGTCCATTCCCCCGGTTCGATCATCGAGTCTCTAACTTTGTCTGAACTCCAGTCGGGATAATCGATATCAATGCCTGCCTCGCGAAGGGGAAAGAAGAAATCTTCCATACGCTTTTCCAGGTGATCCCCGGGATATTTCGCTAACTCCGCACGATATCTTGTAAGGTGGTTTGTGAACTCGTGACTCGGCGGCTGTTCGGGCATCTTCTCCGCCCCCCAAGTCGGGAAAATGACCCCTTGTGGCCATCCGTCAACCTCGTCTTGTTTTGCGGCCACAAGGGACCGTTGGCCTTCCATTTTCTCAAAATTGCTACGAGCGGCGGCGAGAGCGACGCCAAGCTCTTCAATTTCCGCATGAACCTTTGAGCAAGCAGCCTTGAGATCCCGAAGGGATGCCCGCGCCTTCTCTAATCGACGATCATAAATGGTGACAATCTGGCGCTCCACGCCGAGAAACTGGCGGACCATCTCGTCCGGGTGAAGGGAGGCAACCACCCTCGCGTGAAGGAGGCCGAGCATGGCCTCAATGACCGGACGGATGCGCGTTGCGCGTTCCGGCGAACCGGTCAGGATCCCGTGCCAGGTTTCGCCATACTCTAAGGGAAACAGGTTGGCGGAATTCCAATCGATGACCTCACTGATTTCCTCTGCCATTCTTGCCTGGATCCAACCCGCCGAAAGTTCTGAATCCGGCAGATCCATCGCGAAAGTTCTTTCGGTGAATGCGTGGGTAAGAACCAGGGCGCACCGGTCAGCGAATTCGCGCAGGCCGCCCAGGCCGGGAACGACGTGATGGGGCAGGCGCGCGATCTTGTTGGAGTGCTCAACAAAAATCACAAGGGTCGAGGTGGCGACGATGCCCCGATAAATATCCTCCAGGTGCGAGATTTCGGCCCTGTTGGCCACATCCTTGCCAGGGGTGTCCACCAGTACGAGGTCCTGTGGGGAGAGACCTGCGAATTGCCTGGGAATCTCGATGCGATACCAGGCATCGGGGGAGGCCTTGATGTCGCCGGCCTTCATTGCGTCTCTCACCTCCTGGAGCCATTTCTCCAACTCGGCAAGAGTCGAAACGGAAGTGGATTCCCCCAGGTTTGTCCGGAGATGGAATCTGCCATCGTCAGACCAGCGGTAGGTGATCGCGGTGGGCGTCCCTCCCTCCCCGCTAATCAGGCGCATGTTGCCGCGCAGGGCTTTTCCGAGCTTTACCAGGGCGGTCGAATCCCCCTGCTGCTCCTCGGAAACCCCCATGAGCTTTAAGATGAGGGTTGTTTTCCCAACCTGGGTCGTGCCGCATACCGCCACCAGGGGTTCCCTCCTCTGTCCGACCAGCGTCTGGATTTCTTCCGCCTCGGGCATCTCTGCAAGGACGCGGTCACGCTCGGCCAGATAAAATGCGTTGCGCTGGCGATACCGCTCGGCGTAGGCGATCTCCAGCGAGCTGAGGCTCATCGCCCTTGCAGGCCGCTCACCGAGGAATCGATGTCGCCTATCGCTGCGCCGCAAAGGTTATGCAGGCGCTCCATCGCAAGCACCGCATTCAGCTGGCGCGAGCGATGGAATGGCAGCCCGCACTTCTCCTCAATCCGGCGCTCAACAGCCTCGCGCAGGCGCTCCATAATCGAATCGAATTCGGCGAGATATGCGGCGTGGATGCGGCTCGCAAGATTGCGGACGATCGTGTTCGCCGCGCTGCTCTGCTCCATGTTGCTGCGATACAGATCTGTGGCGATGAGGTTGAATGTCTTGGCCAGCCCGATGACCGCGACGGCACCAAAAAGAACGTGGGTGGACAGCGCGGCGGCTGTCCCGGCAGCCGCTCCCGTTGCTCCCGCTGTGGCCGTGCCATGAAGCGCGGCTGCAAGGGACGCCAGGGAGTCGATATTGCCGTCAACTGCTGCGTCCAACCCCAGCATGGCCGCCATCGATGAGAAGAGCAGCTTCACCGAATTCCCCTGCGGGAAACCAGCCCCGCACTCGCGCAGCACCTCGGCCAGCTTGGGATTGAGGTCTTCAAACAGAATCGCCGCATTCTCCTTGTCGGGCGAAATTCCCAAGACCCCATTGCATGCGAGCCGCTGGCGGTGGTATTCGACGGTCAGTATCGGCAGCAGCTCCAAGGCATACTCCAACCCCTTTCCTGGGATCTGTGCGGAGGCGAGGTGCGCCGGTCCTGAGAGCCAATAAATAGCGGCAAGCGTTGATTTTTGAGCGGTGTCCGGATCCGTGTAGGTCAGGCGGTCCGATGCTCCGGCGCCCAGCTCGGCGGGAGGTTTGAGCGATAGCTTCGCCTGCTGGTTGATCGTTCCTTCGCTCTCTGCAGAGGGCCAGCCGCCCCCATGGATGCCAAGGCGCTCGGTTACCACATCATTCAGTATGCGCAGGCGGTCCGCAGATGGATCGTTAGCGCTGCTGTTCTCCCACGCCTTCTTGGCACGATCAAAAAACGCCTTCACATCCGGTCCGCCTCTAAAAAAGTCCCCGATGCCCTCCCACATCCTGCTCAGGACCGGCCTGTCCTGGTAGTGATCGTTCAATTTTTCAATGGCCCTGTTAGCTCTTTGGTTCAGGGCCTCGTCGGCATGCTTGTCCATGCACTTCCGCAGGAGGCCGATCGATCGGTCGAACCTTTTTATGTGGGAGTTGAAGGCGTCCTCCTGTGTCATGTTTTGCGCGTCTGCCCGGCCCAGCGACCTGTGGATCGGGCCATGTGCGCTGCGGATCTTCTCAAGCGATTCCTTTAATCTGCGAAGCCGAAGGGCGCGGTGCGAAGCGGAGGCCCCCCCCATCTCATCACGCTGCGGACGACTCTTTTCTTCCACGCATCGTTTGCGCCGGGATCGGCAAATGTTCCCACGCAGAAAATGCGCTCCTGCGAAATTCCAAACCTTTGCGCAACATCTTTGCAGTTGCCCTCATTTCCGTCCGGATAGGCATCGGAATGGGTCAGGGCAACGAGATACTCCGAATCCTTGAATGTGTCTTTTATCTTCTGATCGAGATCGTGCTGGCGCTTGTCGGCTGTCTGTGACGGATCGATGACGAACAGGCACCGGGCAGCCGAGAGCAGCGCGATCTGCGTCAGCGAGTGCTGGCGCTCCAGATCCGCTACGTCGGGCTGCCAGCCGGGCAGCAGAAGGAACCCCGAACCCTCAGGAAAATCGTATCGCCGGGGGACCTTCAGGTGGATGAGGAGATCGTCATGATCGGGATTGCGGCTCCGTTCCCGTACGGATTCGATGCCTTCGGGAACGTCCTCAACATTGATCTCTTCGGTGACCGGATCGCGGAAGAGCCGGCGAACAAAAGCGAGCGGCTCCCCGACGATCGACCCATCCTCAGAGATCAGGACGGGGAGAAGTTCGCCCTGGCCGAGGTTATGAGGGAGGACTTCCTTCAGATCATACAGCTCGTTGACCAAGGTCGTTTTCCCTACCCCTTGGATCCCGCAGACGGCGATGCAGAAGTGGTCTGCCAGCATCTGCGCGACGACTGTCTGGCGGAGTCCGTCCTTGAGGAGCGTTCGCGCTTCGATGAGATCCTCAGACTCCGGAAGGGAGTGGCTCATTTTTAAGACCGTGAGCGCGGCGCTGTTGATTTCGGCGATGAGGTGCTCCGGGTTGTTGTTCATAGGATTCTACACTTCGGAATGGAACTGCGACAGCTTCGCTTGCGCGGACGAGATGAGATCAGCAGAAGGAAAGGAACTCCTCAAGGACGAATGCATTTCTGCTGCGCGCTAAATGCAGTTATTGGCGCATGATCCCAGACTCCCCCTCCTCGGTCACGATCACATGTTCGACGATGGGGACGGAGAAAATCTTGCCCGCCTCCAGCAGCCGGGCTGTAAGGTCGTGATCGTGCTTGCTCGGTTCCAGTGATCCGCCGGGGTGGTTGTGGGCGAGGATGATTCCGCGGGCATCGCAGAGGACCGCCTCCTTGAAGACGATCTTGGGGTCCACGACAACCGCGTTGCCCGATCCTCGGGCGATTTCCTTTTCGTAGAGGAGGGTGTGGCGCTTGTTGATGTAGAAGGCGACGAACTTTTCCGGGCTTCCCGCCCCATAGCGGCGCCGGAAGTGATTCGCGACATCCTCGACGGTCTCCAGCACCGCGCGTTCCTTCTTCGGGGCATGTCCGACACGTCCGGCAAGAGTGAGGGCCGCCGCGATCGTGGCGGCCTTTGCCGGGCCGATCCCTTTGATGCGGGAGAGTTCTTGAGGCGACATTTTCGCCAGAGCCGCCACGCCTTCCTCATGGGAGTCGAGGATGTCCTGCGCGACCTGGATGGCGGAACGCCCCCGCGTGCCTACCCTAACAAGGATGGCGAGAAGTTCCGAGTTTGAGAGCTTGTCCGCGCCGTGGCGCAGGAGTCGCTCGCGGGGCTGCTCGTCGGCCGGCCGGTCCTTCAGGCAGATGTAGGTGCGCTCGGGCATGAGTCGAGATCCAAGTAGGACATTGTGGCGGCGAGATTATGGAGGGCAAGAGCCATGGTATTCAACTCCCCTTCGAGATGGAGGTAATCCTTGTCGAATGTCCGGCAGACCCGGCATTGGCAAAGGTCTGAGGGGACACCCACCTCCGAGAGCGGGATGTATTCCCCCGACGACGGGCTCAGGTAGCGAGCGCTCACGGCGCTTCGAACGAAGGAGGAGCTGTCCGCGGAGTCGACCCCGTTGTCAAAGAGGGCCTTGATGAGGCGCGGGGAACCGATGCCGAATACATGGAGGGGCCGGCGAGGGTCCACCCTCCGGATCCCGGAGACGATCTCGAAAATGGATTTGGGTTTGGAGATGCGCGGGACCATGCCGCCGAGGGCGAATCCGGCGAAGGGATGCTCGGCCAGCGCCTCCGTCAGCCGCGCCGCCGAATCGGAATCCCACGCCTGAATGCTGCCGTAGAGCCGGAGATCGCCCTCGCGATGGCGTATCGCCCAAAGGGCAT
>Ga0247840_10010423_pt1 | contig 11604 bp, 6 predicted proteins | sample LaCruzMarch2015__FD_192404 | JGI IMG/M metagenome (GOLD analysis project Ga0247840, IMG submission 192404) | Freshwater microbial communities from meromictic Lake La Cruz, Castile-La Mancha, Spain - LaCruzMarch2015_17m | ecosystem: Environmental > Aquatic > Freshwater > Lake | place: Spain...
GTACTAAACCAATAACACAAACTCGCCCAGATTTTTGCACAAGTTTCTCAATAAAATTTGCGTATTTAGCCTCAATTGGATTATATATTTGGTCAAACTTTCTAAAAATTATATTTTTCTTTTTATTTGGATCAATTGGCTTTAACCACATAGCACACTGCGTAGGCTTCAAGGTCATTGCATTAATAGCACTTATAAAAGCAGTTGCTGCAATTACTAAGGCAAATTGTGAATACATAGCACCAGTCAAACCAGGCATGAAACCTGCTGGAACAAATACCGCCATAAGCACTAAGGTAATACCAAGAATAGGTCCAATAAGTTCTTTCATTGCTAAAATTGACGCTTCTCTTGGTGCCATATTATGCTCTATATGACGCGAAACACCTTCAACAATTACTATCGCATCATCAACCACGATACCAATAGCTAAAACTAAAGCAAATAAAGTTAGTAAATTTATAGTAAACCCTAAGGCTAACATAGCAATAAAAGCACCGATAATTGTTACAGGTACGGTAGTTGCCGGTACCAAAGTTGCACGAAAATTTTGTAAAAAAACTAAAATAACTATCAATACTAAAATTCCTGCTTCAAATAAGGTGTGATAAACTTCACTAACAGACTCTTTAACAAATATGGTTGTATCAAAAGGAATAGAATATTTAAGTCCTGGTGGAAATTGTTTTGACATTTTTTCAACGGTTTTTCGAACCTGACTTGCCACTTCCAACGCATTAGCTCCTGGCAGCTGATAAATCCCAATAGCAGCAGCGGGCTTTCCATTAAGCTTTGCCAGCTGATCATAGTTAGATGATCCAAGCTCAACCCTACCCACATCTTTAATCCGCACTACTTCTGCCGTAGAGCTTGAATTTGCATTTTGATTAGAATCTGTGGCGACACTCTTAATAATTATGTTGGCAAATTCTTCAGGATCACTAAGTTGCCCTGGTACATTGACTGTAAATTGATAGGCATTTTTGCCATTGGTTGGTGGTGAAGCAGTTTGTCCTGCAGTAATTTCTTTATTTTGACTATTAATTGCTGAAGTTACATCGCTAGGATTTAAAGAATAAGAGTACATTTTTTGTGGATCAAGCCAAATCCTCATTGCATACGAGCCTGATCCAAAAATACCTACATTGCCAACCCCAGGCAATCGCTCCAATTCATTTTGCATATTAATCGCCGCATAGTTATTAAGAAATAACCCATCATATTCACCATGCTCTGAAGTTAGAGTAATAAACTGCAAAATTGCTGTAGACTTTTGCTGCACCAAAACGCCTTGCTGCTGCACTGCTTGCGGCAACTGCGCCATTGCTGCTTGCACCCGATTTTGCACTAAGGTTTGAGCATAATTAAGATCAGTGCCAATCTCAAAAGTTATAATTAAATTATATGCACCATTATTGGTACTAGTAGATTGCATATACAACATCTTTTCCACACCATTAACCTGCTGTTCTATTGGTAAGGCAACGGTTTTAATTAAAGATTTGGCATTAGCTCCAGGATAAGAAGTAGTAACTTGGATTGTAGGCGGAACAATAGCTGGATATTGGGCAACAGGTATTATAGCAATAGCAATAACCCCTAAAAATACCAATAAAATTGCTATAACATTGGCTAATACGGGTCTATCAATAAAAAATTCAGAAATCATAGTTATACCTTATTATTTTTAAGTGGTGCTACGCGATGACCAGGTATTGCATTTTGCAAACCAGAAATAACTACTCTTTCATCAGCTAAAAGTCCTTTTGTAATAGCGCGCATTCCCTGCTCCAAACCACCCAACACGACTCTTTTAATCATAACTTCATCATTTTTATTTAAAACTAATATATAAGGCCCAATTTGATCATAAAGCACTGAGGTGTCTGGTATGGTTAATTGAGGTTTAGGTAGTGAAATAGGAATTCGTACTTCTACAAAAAGACCTGGCAATAAATTAAGATCTTTATTAGTTAAAAGCGCTCGAAATTCCATAGTTCCGGTTGAGGCATTAAGGCCAGTATTTACAAAATTTAAATGACCCTTATGCAAAAATTCAGTTTCATTTTGCATGCGGACAAATACAGGTAAAGTTTCTAAATCTTTAGGTTTAAAATTATTAGCACGAGCTGCTTCTCGAACTTTAATTAAATCAAGCTCACTAAGATTAAAATATACATATATAGGATCTATCTGCTCGATGGTTGCAAGATTTGTCGCTTTACCATTACCCACTAAATTACCAGTATCTACTAAATGCCTACCTATACGACCGTCAAAGGGAGCAAGAACATGGGTATAACTATAATTAATTTCAGCATCAATCTTATTAGCTATCGCTTTATCAATTTCACCTTTAGTTCTTTCAGTTTCTGCTTGCCATTTTTCTACATTATTTAACGAGGTAGCATTTTGCTTATACATAAGCTGCTGACGTTTAAATTCAGAGGTATTATATGCATACAGGGCTTTTTGTACTGTAACTGACGCCTCAGCTTCTTTTAGTTTTTCAAGATATGGTTCTGGCTCTATTACAAATAACTCTTTATCTTTTTTAACAAATGTTCCATCAACAAATTCAATTTTTTCTAAATAGCCTTCAATACGTGCAACTAAATTAACCGAATTATATGCAACCATTGTTCCAGTCTGAGTTACATAATTAGTGATTGGGGTCAAAATTGGCTTAGATACTTCTACTGGCGGTAACTCTGGTTCTGCAGGTTTAACTGCAGAAAAATACTTAAGTATTGAACACAAAGGAATAAAAATAATAGTAAACACCACGATTTTCTTAAGTAACTTCAATTTTTCAGAGCTCATGCTAATCACCAATTTGGTAAATAAATTTCTTCTAATTGTTTCTTTCTACTAGCAGGAGGCACGTGATTTTGTGTTTTTAATAAACTACCCCAATTTGTACGCCCTGCCATTTCTTTTTTAATCTTCTCTGGAACAATATCATTACAATGTCGAATTTGCCAACCACCACCTAAAGCACGATAAAGAGCAACCAATGCTTTAGGAATATCACCTTTTGCAATAACTAATGACTTTTGAACTCGAAGTTCTTGTCTTTCAGCATCAAGAACGGGGGTAAAATCAGATTCACCTTCTCGATAACGAACCATAGCTAAATGAGTGGATTTAATAGCCGCAGTATTAGCTTCAGTAAGAAACTTTTCAGATTTTTTAACCTCAATAAATTGCGTAATATTATCCTGAACTTCTTGTTGTGCTTGTAATACCAAATTAAGATATTTTAATAACGATTGTTGAAAGGCCGCATCTTGGGCTCTTACGGCATTAGTTATCTGCCCATAGTTTAATATTGACCAATTTATACTTGGTCCTGCTGAAGCAGTTCTATTCGACCAATTAAAAATTTGACTAAGGTTATTAGGTGTTATCGTATTTGCGCCAAAAGCAAAAGTACCGCCTAAGGCAAGCGATGGATATAAATTAGCTTTAACAGCACCAATAGACTCGGATTGGACGATAGCATCCATCCGCGCTTGATAAATATCAGGGCGATTAATTAATGATTCACGAGGAATGCCAACAGCAACGCTCGATGGAGCCTTCGGAATACCATGTTTTTTTAGAATTAAGGCGTCAATATTATTCGGTGTCGTACCCAAAAGCACTGCTAAGGCGTCTTTCTGTTTTTGTAAATTAGCAACATATTGTGGCAATGAAGATTGAGTTTCAGCAAGCTCGGTTTTTGCTTGCTCTACATCAAGAAGACTTGCTTCACCTGCGTTAAAACGCGCTTTTGCAATTTGGTATCCTAAAGCTTGAACTTTAATATTATCTTTTGTTACTTTAATCAAATTTTCTGTGGTTCTAATATCAATATAGACAGTAGCAATATCAGCTGTAAGTGTTACTAAAGCAATATCGTAAGCTGCGAATGATGATAAAAATGCAGCATTATTAGCAAGTATTGCCCGGCGATATTTTCCCCAAAAATCAATTTCCCAGTTAGCTGAGAAACCTAATAGTCCTGTATAAAAATTAGATGGTAATACCTCTTGCAATGAACCACCCCCAATTCGGTTATAATTTAAACTGCCAATCATAGCCTGTTGTTGTGGATACAATGCGCCTACGGCTTGTGCAAGAGATGCCCGTGCTTTTAAAACATTAACACCCGCAGACTGTAATGATAAATTATTTTGATAACCTTGATTAATTAAAGCAGTTAAATTTGAATCTTTAAAAACTGCCCACCAATTAGCATTTTTGATTCTAGATTCTTTGACAGATGAATCTCTTTTCAACCAATGATCAGCAACATCTTTTTTAGGCTCTTTATAATTAGGACCCACCATCATACAAGCGGTTAATAATAAAAAAGATAGTGTCGTAAGAAGCTTAAACATATACGCATCGATTCCATGACTTTATTAAATGGTCCTTAATCTAAAATCACTCTATCATGTTGATATAATTATTGTAAGATCTTATCTCGACTAATTGATATACATTGCTAGATGGGATACCGCCAGTTATATCATTAACTACAAGTTAATTTTATTTTAGCAAGTGGGAGAAATTGCGAGCCACGACCGTCAGGGAGTGGAAATTTTAAAGACTCTACTCCCTAACGGTCGTGGCTCGTATTAAACCAAATGTCGCCTTTAGGCCCTAAATCGATAACCATCAATTCGATATAATCGTCCATTAATACTAGGTGAAAGCTTAACGTATGAACCATATATTAACCTAATCATAATTTGATCGAATCCTCCTTGGAAATCAATCTTAATTTGTTCTTTCTGTTTGGTACTTAAAATTGATTCGGGAAGGTCTAACAATTTATAAAGCTCATCTTCATTTACTATTAGTGAATCAAATTTGTCTTGTACAGCTTGCCAAATCTTTTCTCTGAACCGAACATTTAATTGATCTAAACTTAATAAATTATAAAGCTGATTTCTATTTTTTATTAAGTAGGAGCTGCTGTTATAAAATTATGAATACCTGAATATTCAAAAATAGGTAGTTTTTTCTCTGTAGCTTTTTCATATTATATTTGTAAAAATAGCGCCTGCAAATAATGAGTATAGCGATTCAAATGAGAATTTTTTCCATACAATCTTGCATTGGATGGGGTAGGATCTTGTGTGAAATATATGGCATGAGCTTCAGTTATACGGTATAAAATTTCATTATGTGTGGTAATTATATGGTCCATTGATTGCTGTGAAGATCCCCATTTTTTTAATTTACGAAGCAATAAATCTAATCGCGCTTCCCTTTCTTCTCTAGTAATTTCAGGCAATGCGTAATTTTTTTTCCATACCCTGTCCAATCATTGGTATCAGAAACTTTAGCTACATGATAAATATTAGGAAAAATAAGAAAACCTTGACCGGCGTAAACGCCAGCACCATAAGCTATCATTGAAACTGAGCGATTAGGGCTGCCATATTTTTCTAATTTATTAGGTTTTTTGTTGCGGGTAGGTGTTCCTGGAACACGAGTCATCTTCCGGATTTTTACTGAGACTGCGAGTTCACCATCTTTAGCTCGAGCAAAGGTATGGAGTATATATTTTTATAAATCCATGCTACATGCAGCTCAATCGGTATCGCTAAAATTATGTCGACTGTTTCATCAAATAACTGTGGTCTTAAATTTTTTTTAAGCAAGATTTCCTGCCATGAATATGTGTGGTCAGTTTGTCATTAACGCTGGAACGACATTTGCAGGAATATTTTAAATCCTAGAAAGTCAGACACCCTTTACCAGAAATAACTATTATTCTACATGATGCAACAACACCGACAACCTAACTTATGATCTACAGATTCCACTGATGATGACTGCCGTATTTTAAACATTCCTGCTGATAAAGCAGAGGTTTGAGACGAAGGTGTTACAATAACATCTTCTTTTTCTGGTATGTGATGTAAATAGCCAACAATTCCAGGTTGACCATATAAAAATTTTAAAGGTTGCATATCATCAGTTGCTTTAGGCATTTCCACAATGTCAAGTATCAAATCATTAATTTTAAAAGTTGGGGCAACAATTGAGCGCGAGCTCATTTTGTAAGCCTCTGTAATTCGCTCTTTGTACTTAAGACTTAATTTTGATTCAGGAAGATCCAATAAACGTGATATCTGACTTTCATTTTTAATTAAGGTCCCTAAATTAGCTTCAACTGCTCTAAAAATCCGCTCTCGGTTCAGAACATTTAATTTTTCTAAAGGAAGAGACAATAATTCACGAAGCTGATATCCATCGTCAACTAAAGCCAATAAATTAAATTCGATGGCAGAAAAAATCCTGCACCGTTGATCATCATTTAATTTTTCTAAAGGAATATCCAATAAATCAAACAGCTGATATCCCTCTTTAATTATGGTCCCTAAATTAACTTCAACGGCTCTAAAAATCCGGTACCGTTCATCATCATTTAATTGTTTTATAGAAAATCCAAATAAATATAGCAACTGATTTACATTATTAATTAAGGTTCCTAAATTAGCTTCGACGGCTCTAAAAATAAGCTTTCGGTACTCTATTTTTAATTTTTCAAAAGAAAGTTCTAACAAAAAACACAGCTCATCCCCATCGTTAATTAAAGCTCCTAAATTAGTTTCAATGGCTCTAAAAATATGCCCTCGTTGCTCTTCATTTAATTTTTCTAAAGGAAGTGTCAACAAATAGTACAGCTGAGTTCCATTTTTAATTATGGTTCCTAAATTAACTTCAACTGCTCTAAAAATCCTACTTCGTTGATCAATATTTAATTTTTCTAAAGGACGATCAAATAAACAGCTCAACTGCGCACCATCTTTAATCCCTTCAATAATTTTTTGCTCATAGTCTAACAATAATTTTGTACTTGCTTCCTCTAAAGCAACATTAATTTTTGTTTGTAATTCAGGTGAGTAATTTAAATCCAATGCTGTTTGTTTTTTAATAAGATTATTTCCGCCGGTGTATCCATCAATGGCTTTTATTTTTAGCGCTTCCAGTGAATCACTGCAATATCCTTCATAATCTATGTTTTTTTTTATGAATTTAAAAACAATTTCAACCCACATCGCTACAATGTCATCTTCGGTGTAAATAGGAGCTGCTTTTATAAAATTATGTACACCTGAATATTCAAAAATAGGTAGTTTTTTACCTGTCGCTTTTTCATATTCTATTTGTAAAAATAGTGCTTGCAAATAGTGCGTATGTCTATTGCAAGGTAGATCATTCCCATACATAATTTCATTATGTGGTGTTGAATCTTGGGTAAAATAAATAGCATCAGCTTCTGTTATGCGGTATATAATTTCATTGTGTGTTGTTGGATATCTATGCCAAAAGAGCCTTGATGTACCACCCATTTTTTGTTTTCTATGAATGGCTTTTAATTGCTCTTCTTTTTCTGCAGGAGAAACTTCCGGTATTTCAATCGTAGATTTTTTCCCACGTCCTGTATCAAAATCTATAGGAGACGCGGTACTTATCTGGTCAATATTAGGGTTTAATATAAGAAATCCTTGGCTTGCATATATACCAACCCCATGCGATAACATTGTCACTGAACGATTAGGATTACCATCTTTTTCTAATCTATTAGGTTTACTCGTTCGTGTTGGTATGCCTTTTACTCGAGTCATTTTACGTATTTCTAAACGAGCTGTATATTCATCTTCTTTTTTTCTTGCTTTATAATATGCCGCGGGAGATCCAACCGCCCTTGCAAAAAGTTTACCTGCGTACATCGCTTTTGTGAGTGATTCTTCTGAAATAGAAGTTGATGCTTCTTTTGATAAGCTTATAGCTAGTGGTTCATGAAGTTTTTCTTCAATTAGGCAATTAGTATTAGATAAAGTTATTATTAATGGATAAAGCTCTTTATTTTCAGTAATAAAATCCATGATTTTTCTATATACATCTCGATTTTCATATTGAGCTTTTATCTTAAAGTCTAGCCTTAATCTAGAATCACCTTGGGATGCGATAAGACTTCTTGCTTCCGTTATAATTTTTGCCATAATTGTAAAAGCTTCATCATTAGATTTGGCAATATCTTTATAAAAATCAAGATAATTTGCGTCAAAATGATCTCTTGCACGGATGATTTCAAGACAATCAGCATCATGAATTAATTTTTGATAGATATTTTTAGGCGATTTAGCTTCACGTTTTACCCAGGCCATATCAATTAATTCATAATAATTAGCTTCATCTGCATCTTTATTTGCTATAGCTTCAGCAAATAATTTCGCTTTTAAAGGGGAAAATCCTAGTGTTTTTGTAACATATTCATAGAAAAATAAGCCACTATCTTGATCCCAAAGATCAACCCCCTCACCTTCCCTTGCTGAGTCATGAAATAACGCTGCAATTTGCAGGAGTTTAATATCTTCATTATTTAAGGCCAAGGCTTCAGCATTACCAAAACGACGATATAAATTGGCAAATATTGGGATATTTATAGCCGCACGAGTCACATGTTGTATACCGTGGATTTGCCTGGCAATGCCATCATGTTTTCCTGCTTTGGGATATGTTATTGAATAAATATTGTTATATGCCCAGGCAATATGGCAATCAATTGGTGCATCTAGAATCAATCCAACATTATTTTCGAATATTAGTGGATTTAACTTTTTTTTAGCCAATATTTGATTTAGTGATTCTTCGGTAAAAGCCGCAACTTCGCTAGATGTTACAAGAACCTCTTGCTTTGCAGGTCTTGGTAGAATAGCTTTTTTTAATAAAGCATCTTTGCCATTTGAATAGGTAATAATTAGTGATAATAGAGATGAAAATGTTATATTTGAGCATATAACTTTTTTGCTGCCAGTAGGACCAAGTTCAATATAAGTTTGTTTAATTTGACCAGTTGAATTAATAAATGCTAAGACAATTTTTTCTTTTTCAATATTAGAATAATGCAGTAAATATGTGCCAATTGGTTGACCTTTTAATAGTTCTCTCGTTTGCTCATAATCTATTGGGTCATGTATACAAAGAGCCACCATTGCCAAATTTATATCCTGCGACTCATCATATTGCACAGCCTTTTTCAATAAAGCATCTTTGCCATCGGCTGCGGGGATTGAATATGCCAAAATTAATGATTGAATGGATGAAAAGACCTTGTTTGAACATATAACTCTACCATTGCCAGAGGGTTCTGGTGATATAAGAGCTTGCATAACTTGGCCATTTTGATCAACAAACGCTAAAATTAAACATCCTTGTTGATTTAAAGAATAACGCAGTAAATAAGTACCTGTTGGTTGACCAGATAAGATATTTAAGGTTTGATTATATTCGATTGGACCATGCATGCCCTCATAACCATTTCTTCCATTTCCAGTTTTACAATATGAATCACCAAATAAACGAACAATCAATCTATCTAGATACCTTTGGTAATCTATTATAATTTTCTTCTTCTTACTCGCATCTAACTGCAAATCAGAAAGACCCATCAATTTATACATCTGCTGTGGATTTTTAATCAACGTATCCAATTGCCCAAGCACTGCCATCCAAATCTTTTCTCGATTAAGAGCATTTAATTTGTCTAAAGGAAGAGACAACAAATCATGCAGATCCCTTCCATCTTCAATTAAATTTCCTAAATTTACTTCAATGGCTCTAAAAATCTGTTCTCGCTGCACATCATTTAATTTTCCTAAAGGTTGATTTAATAATGAGTAAAGTTGATCTGAATCTTTAATCAAGTTTTGATAATTTTGTAAAAGTAAAATTTTTTCTTCTAAAGCGGAAGAAGGACCTTCGCTTATTGCAAGAAGTTTTTCTTCAATTAGGAGATTATTATTAGATAAAGTCAGAATTAACGGATAAAGCTCTTTATTTTCAGTAATAAAATCCATCATTTTTCTATAAGCATCTCTATTTTCATATTGAGCTTTTATCTTAAGATCTAGTCTAAATCTAGCATCACCCTGGGATGCGATTAGACCTATTGCTTCTGTAATGAGTTTTGACATCAGATAAAAAGCTTCAACATTAAATTTGGCAATATCTTTATAAAAATCAAGATATTTTGCGTCAAAATTATCTCTTGCACGAATAATTTCAAGGCAATCAGCATCATGAATTAATTTTTGATAGATATTTTTAGGCGATGTAGATTCACGCTTTACCCAAGTCATATCTTGTAGTTCAAAATAATTAGCTTCATCTGCATCTTTATTTGCTATAGCTTCAGCAAATAATTTGGCTTTTAAAGGGGATAATCCTAGTGTATTTGTAACATATTCATAAAAAAACAAACCACTTTCCTGATCCCAATGATCTTCACCTTCAGCTTCTCTTGCTGAGTCATGAAATAAAGCTGCAATTTGCAGTAGTTTAATATCTTCATTGGTTAAGGCTAATGCTTCTTTAATACCAAAAAAGCGATATAAATTAGCAAATATCGGGATATATATAGCCGCTCGTGTTACATGTTGTATACCATGGATTTGCCTGGCAATGACTTCATGTTTGCCTGCATTTGGATATGGTCTTGAATAAATATCGTTATATAACCGTATGATATGAACATCAATCGGCAAATGTATAGAAAACCCAACACTATCAAAAATGCCTGGGTGTAATTTTTTTCTAACCAATATTTCATGTAATGATGGCATGTTATATAAACTTAACAACTATAAAATATGCCCAACTATAACACACAACGACAAAAAAGAAACAAAAATTGGGTTTACACTTATTCAAATTACAACCAAATAACAATTAAATAAATTTACATTTTAATGCCAATCATAAGATTAAAATCAACCATTAGAATATGCTATTGTCAGGAACTGCTAAAGTTACTGTAGGATATATATAGTTAATTGAAATTTAAATGACTGAAGTTTTGTTTTAAACCTTGGAAAGCCATGGATGGCTTTCAAGAGCAGCATGGATGCTTATTGCGTGTTTAAAATAAAACTTCTGTCATTTAAATTTCAATTAACTATAATATGCATTAAATTATACAAGGCTGACGATGGAGTACCTGCTCCATCATTTCTTTGCTCTATATTAAATACAGGATTAACCACTCTGGATTAGCTGTATTGAGAGCGCGGTCTTAATTTGATGCTATATAAATTGGAAGTGAGTGCGTGATTGTTATAAACCCATGCTGCATGTTGATCAATCGGCATTTCTTCAGTTATGTCAAATTTTTCATCAAACAACTGTGGATTTAAATTTTTACTAGTCAATATTTCACATAGTGATGGCATAGAATCTAACCCTAACAACTAAAAATATGGCGCATTTAAAAACAAGATGATAATTTAATTCAATAAAACGTAATGTAAATTATAAAATGCTACGTAAAAATCACCCATCTTCCATATGAAAATATTGATAAATTCGCTCTGCTAACTCTTTGCTTATACCATGCACTTTAGCTATTTCATCGATTGGTGCTTTTGCTAATTCTCTTATGCCGCCAAATCTTACAAGTAAGGCTCTTCGTCTTTTTGCGCCAATTCCTGCAATAGATTCTAAAGATGAATCAAGACTTTTTTTATCCCTTTTTTTACGATGGGTAGTAATCGCAAATCTGTGCGCCTCATCTCTAATCTGCTGTAATAAATGTAATGC
>Ga0247840_10010424_pt1 | contig 11604 bp, 10 predicted proteins | sample LaCruzMarch2015__FD_192404 | JGI IMG/M metagenome (GOLD analysis project Ga0247840, IMG submission 192404) | Freshwater microbial communities from meromictic Lake La Cruz, Castile-La Mancha, Spain - LaCruzMarch2015_17m | ecosystem: Environmental > Aquatic > Freshwater > Lake | place: Spain...
GCGGGGGGGAGATGTGGGGGGGGGGGGGTGGGGGGGGGGGGGGGGGGGGGGGGGGGGGGGGGGGGGGGGGCGGGGGGGCGGGGGGGGGGGGGGGTGGGGGGGGGGGGGGGGGGGGGGGGAAAATATGTGGCCCCCCATGGGGGTGCTGTACCTTGCCTCCTATCTGCGTTCCCGATTGCCCGCGGTGGAGATCAAGGTGACAGACGGATGCAAGATCGGATTCGACCGAACCAGCGCCGAAATCAGTACATTCAGGCCCGATGTCCTGGGGATCTCCTTCTATACCACGCAGGCACTCGGAGCTGCGAAGCTTGCCCGGGAAGTCAGAGTAGCGCAACCCGCTGCGATCATCGTCATGGGCGGCCCTCACGCGACGGCCCTGCCTTTGGAAACGCTCAGGGAGAGCAATGCCGATCTCGTCGTTGTGGGCGAGGGGGAGGAGACTTTTCATCAGATCGTCAAATCTGCAGCGACCGGCAGCGATCCGGAAATGTTCAGGAATATGCGGGGCGTCTGGTCGATCGGGAATAATTCTTCCGGTGAAGAGACGGTTTATCGGAATAATCCCCCGTCGTTCATAACACCCCTGGAGAGCATTCCCTTTCCCGCGCGGGATCTGGTCCGTTTCTGTGACTACCGGGGATGGTTCATTTCGCGGCAGGTTCCCCAGACCACCATGCTCTTCGCCAGGGGATGTCCTTTCCGCTGCACCTATTGCGCAAACGGAATTTGGCGAACTTCGACCCCGCTGCTCAGGTCACGCTCCCCGAAGGACATTGTGGATGAGATGGAGTATTTGAACAAGGAACTGGGCATCCGGGAGATCTACGATCAGGCCGACGAGTTCAACCACTCCCTTCCACACGCCCTGGAGCTGTGCCGGGAAATCGAACGGCGAAAGCTCGATATGAGCTGGCAGGTTTCCCTTCGGGCAAGGCCGTTTTCGGAGGAACTTGCGCAGGCGATGGCCAAGACCGGCTGCTGGTGCGTGAGCCTTGGCGTCGAAAGTGCGAATGAGGCAACCCTTAAGGGGATCAAAAAACAGATCACGCTGACGGATGTGGAAAATACGTGCCGCGCGCTCCGGAAACATGGAATCAAGGTAAGAGCCCACTTCATGCTCTACAACGTATGGGAAGAAAACGGAGAGCTCTTCTTTGAAGACAGCAGGATGTCCAACGATACTCTGCTGTACGCGGAAAAACTCTTTCGAAACGGCCTGATCAATTATCTTACCTGGTCCGTAACGATTCCCTTTCCGGGCAGCGAACTTTACGATATCGCCGTCCGTCACAATCTGATCAAGGCAGGTTGCCGCAACAACTGGGATGCCTGGCTCCAGAAGGAGACCTTCATCATTGATCTCCCGGGCGTCAGCCAAAAGGAACGGGCCAAAATGAAAAACAAGGGCGAATGGCTTAGGATAAGGTGCATGCTCAAAAACAGGGATTATCGTTGGAAAGATGCGCCCCTCATCTTTAAGCGCGGCATGTATGCCATCTGGAGGATGCTGTCGGGATAGGAGAATGGAAGCATTCCCCTGTCCGTATGGAAGACCCGGAGGTTCCGCGTAAACTACGATTACTGCTTTTGCTGCCAATTGCACGATCGGTACGACGATGGAGAAATTGTGAAGCTGTCCGCTTTGCTGTGTAATCTCGCGAAAATGAAATATTACCTTACCGATGTCATACGGCATCGAATGCCTAGAGATATACCGTATGCAACATCGGAAGATTACTGGAATGAACGGGCGAAATTATATGATCGGCAATATGGCAGGGAATTGCTCCTTTCCAACTTGGAAGCCATTCTCCGCGAGGATATTCATCGATACAAGCAGGTCATGGAATTGGGATGTGGCATCGGGGGAAATCTCAGGGCATTGGCTTCCCGATTTCCGCAAATTCTGTTCACAGGGGTGGATCATTCTGAGCGGATGCTTGACAAAGCAAAGGATAATTTAAGCCATCAGCCCCATGTTCGATTGATCCATGCAGATCTTGAGGCTGCCGGCAGCTATTTGAAGGAAAAACAGGATCTTGTTTTTTCCCGTGCCGTGCTGCAGCATCTACAGCCAGCCGTTCTGCGCCGAGTCGTCGGTCATGTTTTTGAACATGTCACAGACCGATTCTACCTGGAAGAGTTGAGCATCAGGGATTATTCGGACGGTCAAGCCCTTCGTTGGCCGGGATTTCCGAGAGATTTATATTACAGCCATGATTACTTGAATATTGTAGGCAGGTATGCGGATGTCCGTTTCTGTCGATACAAACGAGTAATTATTCTGCAACTCTTTTGCGTTAAACAGAGAGGAGAGAATCCGGCCGGTGATTTGCAGACATAACATTTTCGGTATATTTCGACATAAGGAGATTCCGACATGACTATGGATAAAAAGAAAATACCGTTCAACAGGCCATTTATTGTCGGAAAGGAACTCTACTATATCGCCCAGGCCGTTCTGGGAGGGCAGCTTTCCGGCAACGGTTCCTACACCCGAAAGTGCCAGGAGTGGCTTGAGCAGCGCCTGGGTTGCGGGAAGGCCCTTCTGACGCATTCCTGCACAGGCGCCCTTGAAATGGCGGCAATCCTCTGCGACATCCAGCCTGGCGATGAAATAATTATGCCGTCCTTCACCTTCGTATCTTCGGCCAATGCCTTTGTCCTGCGCGGGGGAGTTCCAGTATTTGTAGACATCAGATGTGATACAATGAACATGAATGAGACCCTGGTAGAGGCGGCCATTACATCGCATACCAAGGTCATTTTGCCCGTGCATTATGCAGGCGTCGGCTGCATGATGGAAAAATTGTTGCCAATGGCGGAGAACCATGGGTTGATTGTTATCGAAGATGCCGCTCAGTCGCTGCTCTCGCAATATCGAGGGCGTTTTTTGGGAACCATTGGGCATCTCGGCTGCCTAAGTTTCCACGAGACGAAAAACATCATCAGCGGCGAAGGTGGCGCACTCCTGATCAACGACCCTCGCTTCGAGGAGCGGGCGGAAATCATCTGGGAGAAGGGCACCAACCGGAACCAGTATTCCCGCGGCGCCGTGGACAAATACACATGGATGGACATCGGTTCATCATTTCTGCCCGGCGAACTGGTCGCGGCCTTTCTGTACGCGCAACTGGAGGCGGCGGAACAAATCGTCCGAGCGCGGCAGAGAATTTTCCAGCGTTACGTGGAAAGGCTGCGGCCGCTGGAAGAAAAAGGCCTTCTCCGGCTTCCCATGATCGCGGACGTCAGTTGCTGCAACGGCCATATCATTTATATCATCACCCGTTCTCCCTCCGAACGGCGACAGCTCATCGAATATCTGACGGAGAGGGGGATCAACGCCATTTTTCACTACGTTCCCCTTCACACATCCCCCGCAGGCAGAAGATTCGGCCGGGTAGCGGGAGAAATGGCGGTTACGGAGGACTTTAGCGCCCGCCTGATCCGCTTGCCGATCTTTTTCGATATGAGCGACGAACAGGTGGATCGGGTGGCCGCAGAGACGGAATCTTTTTTTCATCGGTCGTGAGAGGCCGCGTGGAGGAATGTTGACCAAGGACGAAAAGATCAGAAAAATCCTAAAAAAAGGCGCCAAGCCGATCGTTCAAAACGGGGCCTACTTTTTCCTCCCCGGTGACAGAAGACCGGAACGGAGGGCGCACGACAACCTCCTCGGGAAGGTGCAGGATCAGATAAAGAAATACGGGAGACTGTATTATTTTTTTGTGTATGCCTTTGCGCCGGTGAAGGCCAGCACCGCCTATGCAAGAAAATATTCATCCCTACTGAAGAGTTTCGGGGCGGACAAGGTGATCGTCAATCTAGGAAGCGGCCCCATGCGTCCGTCCGGAAGAGAGGATATCATCAATATCGATTGCTTCGCTTTTCACGAGGTTGATCTGATCGCCGACGCACGGGACCTTCCGCTAGAAGACGGCGTCGTCGACTTGATTTTCAACAACGGATTGATCGAGCACACGGACAGTCCTCATGCAATCGTTCGGGAGATGTCGCGGGTGCTCCGTCCGGGAGGGGCGGTATTTTGTTTCTGCCCCTTCATGCAGCCGTACCATGCCGCCCCCGATGATTATTTCCGCTGGACGATTCCGGGCATCCGGACGCTCTTTTCCGGCTTCCGGGACGTCGAAATCGAAATCGCCGCAGGGCCTACCTCCGGCATGCTTTGGGTGCTCCAGGAGTGGCTCGCCATTCTTCTGTCTTTGGGCAGCAAAAGGTTGCACGATGTGATTCTCATGTTGCTCATGGTTCTCATGGCTCCCCTGAAAATATTGGATATCCTTTTGGTTCACTTTCCCTATGCCGACAAAATCGCTAGCGGATTCCATGTAACCGCAAGAAAAAGTTGATATTTTAACATATTAATACTTTGTGCGGTGTACCACCCTGATGAAAGTATCGATGCTCCTGTTTGCGGCTATTTCTAAATTTTCTGTCAGATATTCATAGGGTTGAGAGCGTTATCTTAGGAAATTACATAGCGCATGATATACCCGGAAAGAAACGCAATATGTCGATTATGTTAAAAAATTTTACGGATAATTTATTTCGAAGTTCCAGTCGTCTCTTCGCCCTCTTCTTCTTGCTGATCATCGCTTTAAAATGGCCTTTTTTTTCAATTCCTCCTGTCTGGGATGAAGCATTCAGCATATTTCCGGCAGCGGATTTTCTGGTCAATCATGGCTTTGATTATACACTTTTGCTATCCCAGCCACAATACCATGATGGAGGTCCAGTTGCTCACGCATTGTCTTTGCTGACCTTGGCAACTGCTCTTGTTCTGAAAGTAACCGGCGGCGGGATATGGGCCTGGGTAATTTTGCATCTCACACAGTGGATGATGGCTGCGGCCATTGGCACCATGCTGATGCGGATTTACAGCAATCTGTTTAATGAAATTCCCGCTTTCCTGCTTGCAGTTGTTACGCTGGTCTATCCTCTTACGCTGGCCCAGCTTGGGGGTATGTACATCGAAGTGCCTCTGCTTTTTTTCGCTCTTTTGGCTTTTTATCATTATCGCAGTCAGCGGACATGGTCGGCGTCTCTGTTCCTAGTTGCAGCGTGCATGACCAAAGAGAGCGGAGTCATTGCCGTTGGAGCACTGGCCCTGACGGCTTTGTGCTGTCAGAGTAAAACGATCAGAAAAAGATTTGAGGAGGCTTTTATCACAGCGCTCCCTGCAATTGCCTTTGTTTTGATTAAGATGAGTATTTTTGATCAAGCACTTTTTTCTTCAACTTCACACAAGTTTGGGGATATTCTCAATATCCTTATCTATCGAAACCTTTCCGTTTACAATACTTATATCGTTCACATTCCGGAGTTAATTGGTATTGTTGCCGTATGTGTTGTGATAGCGATATCATTGTTGTCATTGAACGTTTATCAATATAAAAAAACAGGACAGGGTCAATCCGACATTGTCATCTTCAACAGTTTTTTTATTATCCTATTTCTACTGTTTCACTTCCTCCTGTACCCTTATGTGCAAATGACTGACAGCCATTTCCTGTCCAGATACTTCTTTTATGTCATTCCCTCGATGTTTTTTGTGATTTATTACACGATAGACAAGATGATAGAGAAGAGCAAGGTGAAAGCGGGTTTGCTTTTGATCATCATTGGAGTTTGTCTCATTAACAGGAGCGGAATGCTCTATCCCCCGATCCCGTATTCAAGCATTGCGATGGCGGAGCGATCGGAAGAATATATTGACGGCTATAAAGTGCAAAAAGAATATATTGGTCTGATTGAAAAGCGGGTATCTAAAGATGTGCCGATATATGTAAGCCTTCCGGATTACTTTTTAACGCACTATTCTGTGTCCCAATATGTTAGCAAACCACTCCCAAACGTTTATTATATCGGCCACGTGCTAAAAGTGGCCGGAAACAAGTTCAAGTACCCGGATCATTTTGTCCTGGTGTATAATTACCCGTGGTTGGGGGGTGCGATTATCAAAGAAATGGTGCAGGATATATCCAGGGGCAAAGAGTTTTCCGTTGAAGTCCTGGGGCAGTTTCAAAAAGGATATTTCAGCGCTTATGTATTTGAAATCAGGAAGCGGCGTTCACCGGAAACGATGATGAGATAGGCGCTTTCATCGGTGATCCGGAAAACAGGGGCTGGAAGATGCCGTGCTTCTGGATGGGGGCGCCAATTCGGCAAGAGCCTCGGGTCGATCATCTTCCGGGGTTGGTTGGGGTCCGGTTTGAAGTCAATGATGGAGATTGTTGTCACAGCACTCTCCAATAACCGTCGCGGTCGCCAGTACCCGTTTAATCTCGGAGCCGTATTTCTCAATGAATCCCTGCCTCTTTAAAAAGCGTAGCGATCTGTTTGTTGCGGATGGCGGAGACGTAGTTGCCGGGAACCAACTGCTCTATGGTCAGCCCGGCCATTGTACCAACACACTCAGGTCACGCATGGCGGTCTTTCTCGTTATGCCGGCAAGTTTCTGATAGTCTGCGTTAGTGATGCGCCCATTGCGTTTGGCGTATAGTACGACTTCTTGCTGTCGTTCATTTAGCCCCATATTCACCATCACGGTATTCGCCAGCCAATCCCGCCACAGCGTTGTCACGAAGTGAGGGCCGCATTGCCTGAAGTCTGGCTCGGGCAGGCCGGCTTCAAGGCAATCGGCGATCATGTCGGTCGTGCCGGTTCCGGCCTTCTCAACATACTTCACCCGAAAGAGCGGTTCGGCAATCAGGGGATTGCGCGGGGTGGGGCCGTGGGGTTGTCGCAACAGTTCGGGAGTAAGGCTGGGCGGCAACTCGCCGGGATTCCAGACTTCGACGCGATCGGCAAAGACGATGACCTGGACAAACCCGTTGTTGCGGTAGTTTCAGTGAGCAACGGCATTGACATTGCCCCCGCAATGACCGGGCGGGGAATCTCAAACTCGACCGGGGCTTGTGTGCTCCTTGCGCTTGTGCCAACACTACGGTCGAGTTTGCCAAGGACAAACTCAACGGCCTGATCAATCACCTCAAACAGCCGCCCCTCTTAAGTCTGCTGCGAGGCGATGGGCTTCTGTTTCTCCGTCCCATGGAAATGGAAACAATGAACTTGGGCGTTGTTGAAAAATTGCCGAGGGTTCTTTCCGAAAAGCAGCATCGCCGCATTGGTGGGTTTGCTGTCCCGTAGCAGGTTGAAGTTCTGCAACACCGCCTTCGGGGCGCGGGAACCCTTGAGCGCCAGCCGCCCCTTTGCCTCGGCGGTCTCTATAAAGGATGTTACCTGCTCGTTAGCGATGTCCTTCAATGTTGCCCCACTGCAGAGGCTGTCATCGAATGGCCTGGTTGCGAGGGCGCCCCGATTTTCCAGGGACTCAACAAGGCCGGCATAGAGATCGCGAATAAGACCGGGAATGTCCGTGAATCGGCGGCGGGTAACCTGGCTGCCCGCTTTGCGAATGACATTCTTTAGCACGAGCATTGGGGGATGACAAAACGTTTTGCAATTCCCTCCATTATAACGCTTTTTCGCCGGAAATTGCCATGTCCGTGCCGCTTCTGAAAGTCGATTTTCAATAATGCCGGATTCCGGCATAGCGTAAATATTCGGCATAATTGATATTTTAGTACACACTTCAAAAATTTTGTAAGTCATAAACTGACCGCCGGTCATAAGAACAAGTCCCAAGTCCCAAGTCCCAAGTCCCAAGTCCCAAGTCCCAAGTCCCGAGTACTGAGTACTGAGCGTTGAGTGATGAGTGCCTTAGAGGCGCTGAAGATTGCGGGATTGAGCGCCGAGCGGGCACATCACTACATTATCGGGTTTCATGCTTACCCTCCTCAATTACGAAAGCTGTGTGCTGGGAGGCGCTTTGCCGTTGCCGCCAACGTCTACGCCCACGCCCGCGCCTTCGCCAGACGGATTGAGGAAGGCATCCGCTGCATCCCGGAGGGCGGTGACCGCGGCGGTTACGGCTTCGAGGTCTTCGTTTGACCAGTCGGCGATATTGGCCTTTGCCAGCTTTTCCCGGGTATTGTCCAGGGATTGGCACAAGGAGGCCGCAGGAGTGAGGCGCGCCTTCTTCGTCCCTTCACCGGCCAGCTCCTTCTCCATCTCTTCCTTGAGCTTGGCGTAGGCCGTGATCATCGCCCGCTCCTGGGTCTTCCGGGAGATTTCGAGGAGGCGGGTCTTGAGGATCTTGCGATTACCCCGGCAGTCGTCGCGGATTTCCTGGGGGAGGCGCATCAGGGAGAGGGAATCGACGACGGTGGTCCGGGGTTTACCGAGCATCTCGCCCAACTGCTCCTGCGTGTAGCTCTGCTCGTCCATGAGGCGCTGGAGGGCCTCCGCCTCTTCCACGGAAGTGAAATCCTGCCGCTGCAAATTCTCGACGAGGGCGATTTCGGCGTAATTCCCCTCGACGCACATCGCGGGAAGGATGAGGAGGCCGGCCTGCTTGGCCGCCAGGAAGCGGCGTTCGCCGGAGACGATGATGAGATAGGCGCTATCCTCGGCGACCCGGAAAAGGAGGGGCTGGAGGATACCATGCTGCCGGATGGAAGCGGCCAATTCGGCAAGAGCCTCGGGGTCAATCACCTTCCGGGGCTGGTTGGGGTCCGGTTTGAAGTCAATGATGGAGATCTGATAGAGGTTGCCTTTTACGTAAGTCGGTGCCATCTTTTTATCCTCCTGTGCCCATTGTCTCAAACTACATTAGATTCAGCTCCTTGTCCAGATTTTCCACCTCAATAAAGAGATCCATGCCAGAATCCTCCATGGCGTCTCCCCGTTCCCGCAGACTCTCTATTTCCCCCTTGTTTTCCAGAATCCCGTGCGGTTGCCTCCCACGCGCTCCAGTTTCCCTTCTTTTTTCAGTTTCAGGATTTGCAGCTTTGATTGTTTTCTGTAATCAGTTCAAGAAGCCTGTCTCTGGCCCTGGACTGATAGGTGACGGTTTCTCTTTGCTTGTTAATCTTCGACCCATTTACCGATGGCATAAAGCAGCGCCAGCATTACACCTTCCAGTGTCATCTGCTCCTCGATGCTCTTGTCCAGAATCAGATGAACGTGACTTTCAAACTCTTCATCCTTTTTCCAGAGAACAAAGATCAGTGGAACCCGCGGGAGCAGGCGCAATTTTATGGCGGCGTCACCGTAATCAACTTTTTCGCCACCCAGCTTCTTTCCTTTTTCCAGAAACTTTTCAAGATTGTTGTCAAACTTTGCCGCGATTTTGGGGAGAGGCAATTCATGCGAAGCCCGAAAGAAAAAAGTGCCGCCCGTCAACTGGTGCGGAGAAACCAGCGTATGGCTCAGCGGGATATCTTTGGCACATGCCAGATGGTGGAGAAGAAACAGCGGTAAAAAATGGGATTTTTTTACCGGATCGGGGCTGAAGATCACCTTTTTGTCGATATTAAGCAGAAATCGATCATTCATCACACGGATGCCGAATGTTCTATTCTCGTCGTCATATTCAGCCATTGCGCAGATGGCGACCTCTTGCGGAGAGCGGTCCAACAGGTTTTGCCAAAGTTCTTCTTCAATCATTGCCACACCTTGTATCGTATTTTGCAGTAACGCTATTACAAAACCTCCTTTTCGTCAAGATAAACCGCCAGATAAACCGCCTTATCCGGATTGCACAAAAAATGGGCTTCGCGTCCGGCAAAGCAGAAAAATATCAAGCAACAAAATTGACATGCGAAGTCATTCTTCATATAATCCCACCGTCAAAAAGCGAGGAGAATGGTGATGCCGAAAGTGGCGCTTGTCCGGTGCGAAAGCTATGAATATGAAGAGGTCAGAGGCGCGGTTGTGCGCGGTCTCGATCTCATCGGCGGCGCGGGAAATTTCGTGAAGCAAGGGCAGCGCCTCCTCCTGAAACCGAACCTGCTCATCGGCGAGGCGCCGGAAAAGTGCGTTACCACCCACCCTGCCGTGTTCAGGGCCGTTGCGGAAATCATCAGGGAAACAGGTGCGGTGCTGAGCTATGGCGATTCCCCGGCCATCGGAACCACATCTTTCGCTGCAAAGAGATGTGGCATACGCGCCGTGGCCGAGGAGCTCGGCATTCCCGAGGCGGATTTCAAGACCCCCGTGGACGTATTTTTCGAGAAGGGTGTACAAAATAAAAAATTCAATATAGCGAAAGCTGTTTTGGATAACGATATGATCGTGAGCCTCCCGAAGCTGAAGACGCATGCCTTCCAGAAGTTCACCGGGTGTGTGAAGAATCAGTTCGGGTGCATACCCGGCATGCGCAAAAGCGAGTACCACATCAAGCTCCCCAACGCCGTGCAGTTCGCACAGATGCTTGTTGACCTGAACAATTTCGTAAATCCTGCGCTCTACGTGATGGACGGGATCTGGGCAATGGAAGGCAACGGGCCGCGTGGTGGCACTCCCCGTAAAATGAACCTCCTCCTTTTTTCAAGTGACCCGATTGCCCTGGATGCGACCGTATGCAGGATCATCAACGTGGAGCCCGAGCATGTACCCACGATAACGATGGGCCACAAAAGCGGTTCCGGAACTTATCTGGCGAAAGAGATCGAATGGGTGGGCGACGATCTCGACAGCTTCCGTCTTTCGGACTTCGACATTATACGCTCCTCTCTTGCACCCTACCGGGACAGGGGCGTCATGCGCTTCTTGAGCAATCGCTTCGTGCCCCGTCCCGTAATCGACACGGAAAAATGTGTGGCGTGCGGCATGTGCGTGGCGATTTGCCACACCGAGCCCAAGTCGGTCGACTGGTTTCTTGGCGATCAAAAGAGACCGCCCACGCACAACTACAAAACCTGTATTCGTTGCTATTGCTGTCAGGAGCTCTGCCCCGAAAGCGCAATCAACATCCGCTATCCGCTTGTCAGGCGCCTCTTCGGACGAAGCGGGTAATGAAAAGGGATGACTCAGACAACCCTGCCGGAGCTGCATCAGGTTGCGATCCATGTTGCCCGCCCTAGCGCGTGAGGCTGGCATCCCGGGTCGCATTTTGGAGATAAAAAAAGAAATTTTTTGTGGCAATCCCGCTGAAAGCTTGATATATTCTCCGCCGCTGGCTAAAATATTTTTGAAACATGGGGGGCCGTCCCCCGATTTCGGATTGCGAGGAGAGAAAGTTGATGGATGGTCACGTTCCCAGGAGGATCTTTTTCACCAAAGGCGTCGGCACCCACAAGGATGAACTCCACTCGTTCGAACGGGCGCTCCGCGACGCAGGGATTGAACGTTGCAACCTGGTGCAGGTTTCCAGCATCGTCCCCCCCGACTGTAAAATGATATCAAAAACGCAGGGGCTCAAGGAGCTGGTCGCAGGGGGAATCACCTTTTGCGTCCTGAGTCGCTGCTGCAGCAACGAACCGAAGCGCCTCCTGGCGGCGTCGGTCGGCTGCGCCATCCCCGCCGATCAGCGATCCCACGGATACATCAGCGAACACCACGCCTTCGGCCAGACAGAAAAGCATGCGGGCGATTATGCGGAGGACATGGCCGCGGCCATGCTCGCATCGACGCTGGGCATCGATTTCAATGTCGATGAAAGCTGGGATGAGAAGAAAGAGATCTTCAAGATTAGCGGGAAGATCGTCAGAACACGAAACGTCACCCAATCAACCA
>Ga0247840_10010427_pt1 | contig 11603 bp, 8 predicted proteins | sample LaCruzMarch2015__FD_192404 | JGI IMG/M metagenome (GOLD analysis project Ga0247840, IMG submission 192404) | Freshwater microbial communities from meromictic Lake La Cruz, Castile-La Mancha, Spain - LaCruzMarch2015_17m | ecosystem: Environmental > Aquatic > Freshwater > Lake | place: Spain...
GAGTCCAGTTTTTAAAATTGTTGTTTAAGAACAAGTTTGAATTCCTGGATTCCAGCTTTCGCTGGAATGACGAGCATTTTTTGGCTTAAGTTACTGGCATTGGCCTAATCCCACACCAGCCGCCAGACGAACACATCCCCCGGGCCATCAAATTTAACCCGAATTTTGCAATAGCCCGCGGGATTCGACGAAGGAGGCCGGACATTTTCTTCCTCAAAAAGTTTGTCCATGCAACCAGCAGGACCTGCACTTTTTTCGTCGAAACGGCCTCGGCCTCCTTCGTCTCGGTCCTCGCGTCTATTGCAAAATTCGGGTTTAACACGATCAACAATAGGCATGGTCTTCTCATTTTTTCTTAGGACGCGGGCCCACTCTTGAGATGGGCCCGCGATCTTGCGTAAAGTTGAGTCCGGCGACGGCGAAGGTATAAATCCACATCGGTGGGGGTGTATCCCATGGATTTCCCAACGGTTATAAGCAACGCACGCTCCCGGGGATCCACGGTCCCATCCACCAGACACATATCGGCCAAGGACTCCAGCCATCGGTGGGATTCGGGTTGGCCCACGGGAATCGAAGACGTCAGCGTTCCCTCCCTGCAAGCCGACACCACATCACGAACCCGCCCCTCCGGCATGCGCCATAAAGAAGCAAATTCTTCTAACATTTTTTGCTCTTTTGGGGCCATTTCACCATCCGCCATAACCACCAGAACCAAAGAGGACAAAAGCCCCACAGGATCTTGCAAAAGAGGCGGGGAGGGATGAACGGAAAGCGAGGGCGACACCGGATCCTCGAAAACCACATCCGCCAGCACCCAGTCGCGACTCCCGTCCGCCAAAGGGAGCCCACAGTGATCGCAAACGGATTGAAGACTGGACACTTCGGGGGCCCCACAGCCGGGGCAGTGGAGAGAAAGGAAACCGGTGCGTTGATCGGTTTTTGTTCCTTTTTTCCGAACAAGTTTTAAAACACAAGAAAAGAACTTTTTTCCCACCTCTCTCGAAATCCCACCGCCTTCTTCGGTCCAAGGAACTCCTTCCCACTTGACCAAAACACCGATTGTGTCTAAAAGATCCCCCGAAGAAACATTCACCGTTTGACAAACGCCGACGGACAGGGAACCGTGTTTCTTTAAAGGGACCAACCCTTTGTCGAAAATGTCACAGAATTCCGAAAGAGCGACTTTCCGCAAAGCGAACGAATTTCCATCCAACAAAGCTTTCTGAAGCCGCCAAAAAACAACCATGGCCCGTTCTTCGACAAAAGGAATATTAAAAGCGGGATCGTTCACCAAAAAGACCGCCGCACCGGGAACTTCCTGTCTGTTCTCGCGAAATCGCCATTCCACGTCTTGGGTGATGGCCGTGAGAGTCCAATCAAATTCCCCGGAAGCGATCAACGAATCACAGGCACCGCATCGAGCCTTGTCGTTAATAACGAGGGCCCCCCCACAATTCGGGCATTGGCCTTCCAAGGCCCCTCCTGAAACTTTTGTCCGCGCCCCGGGGCGACGTAAAAAAGTCCAGTATTCAGTGAAAGCCACCGCCCCGGTGGTCCCGTCGATGTTTTTTTGAGTTCGCGTGTCTGTCCATTGGTCGCGACCCAGGGCTTCTATTTTAACGAAAACCGTTTCAAACACATCTGTTTTTTCAGCCCCAACGATCTCGCACCGATGGACCCGGAGATCAACGATCCGATTTTGAATGTGTTGACTCCGGTGGAACTCAAATTGAATAAGCCACGATTCCAAAACGCCATCGGAAACAAAGGGCCGAACGGCTTCTGTGTTTTTCAAAGACCAAGAGTCTTGAACCTTAAAAAAAGCATTCCTCACTCTTTTTTCTAAGGACGCGGGATCAAAAAGAGGATCGGATTGTTTGATTTTTTTAAAAACCTCTTGGAGCCGATCCCTCGCCTGTTTTTGAACGCCTCGCGTGATGATTTGATTGAAGCGCCGATCGCGAACACGCCTCGCCGTCCACACCAAGAAAAAAACAACGGCAACACCCACGGGAATTCCGACCAAAGGGTGATCAAAGATCAGTTCAAGAATCAGAAAAAGAGGGACGCTCGTTTCAAACGCCTCCCCTCCAAAGGATCCTCCCACAGAATCGCCGAGATAGCCGTCCCCTCCACCCGCCCTCGCCCATAGGTTCAAAGAAAGAAAGACGGCGAAGGAAACACTCCCTCCCCATCGGAACCAAGAACGTCGGGTTTTTGGGATAAAAACCAAAGAAACTTCTTAACGGAGGACGGTCTTGCTCACCACCCGGCCTCGGTCGTCCAGCTCGTAGACGAGGGGGACGCCGGTGTCGAGGTTGAGTTCCAACACTTGTTCTTTGGTGAGTTTTTCCAAATCCATCACGATGGATCGCAAACTGTTGCCGTGGGCGGCCACCAAAACCGTTTCGCCTTTTTTGACGTGGGGAAGAATCTCACTGTAAAAATACGGCAGGGTCCGGGCGGCGGTGTCTTTGAGACTTTCGGAAAGGCCTTCGGGGTTGAGATCCGTTTTGGTGGCGGGAGGGGGAACGTCGTAACTGCGTCGCCAGATTTTAACTTGTTCGTCTCCGTATTGGAGAGCTGTTTCTTTTTTGTTCATTCCTTGGAGGGCCCCGTAGTGGCGTTCGTTAAGAGCCTGATTTTTTTCGATGGGTAAAGTCGGTTGCCCCACTTCTTCCAAAATAATGGTGAGGGTTCGTTGGGCCCGTTGCAAAACCGATGTGAAGGCCCGGTCAAATTTTGTCCCCTTTAAAAACCCCCCGGCCCGATGGGCTTCGCTCTCCCCTTGGGGGGTGAGGGGCACGTCCACCCATCCCGTGAAGCGATTTTCCAAATTCCACTGAGACTGCCCGTGACGAACCAAGACCAATTTTCCCATAACACGCCTCCTGAAGGATCGTTAATAGATCGTTCATTTTACAATTTTCCCCCTTTTAAATTTGGTAATATTTCTTCAATGGCCGACAACCTTTCCGCCCCCATAGAAAAAACACTCCCCCCACAAAAGAAACGAGCCTTTTGGTCGTGGGCAACCCCCATTTTGTCTGCCGGGATCGCCAGTCTGATCACGGCTTTTATCCTCCGATCGCCCGATCACGTTTTGTCTGAAAAGGCAACCTCTTCCACAGAAGAAAAGGCCCCGGGGGAAACAACGACGGCTCTCCCCCCGGACCCACCCCTCCCAACAACGGACGAACCGTTGTTCTCCGTGGAAGAAAAAAAATTCGTGGACGATTCAAAGTGGCAATCCGTTCCGGCGTCGGTTTCTCCTCAAACAGAGGACAAACCCTTGCCTGAAGACCTCACTTTTCAGGCCGAATGGAAAGGGGACTTGGTCTTTCCTCAAAAGAAACGGAACGTGGTGATCCGCTCACAGAAGACGTGGAAAAACCTGTGGAACACTGTCCATAAGAATCAGAAAAATCCGCCGAAGACCCCTTCTGTTGATTTCAATCAATCCATCGTCGTCGGCCATTTCGCCGGTGAAAAACCGTTCGCCGGTTGCGACATCAAAATGAGAAGCATGACTCTTGAAGAAAAAAACGCCCGGGTTCGCTTCGTCGTTTCCGCCCCCTCCGCCGCGGAGGAGAAGGACCGACGGCGTGTTTGGCCCTACCGTCTTTGGGTTGTTGACAAAACCGATCTCCCCGTGAAGTTTACTCAAGACAAAGAATGAGAGGCCCTTGAAAAATGGATGTTTTTGAGTTAGACTGTTTTTTGTGATCTCTTTCCGCCGATTCTTCGTGTTTTTTTTCTTTCTCGGTTTTTGGGTTCACGCCGAGGAGAAAACCTCCCAAGCCAAACTAAAACTTTCTTGGCCCGATCTTCAATCGTTTCTGGGCTTGGACAACGCTCAAATGCGTTTGAGCACGGACGAATTTTATTCTCTTCTTCAGCAGACGGGCAGAGCCCCTCGCCCGCGGGGCTCTGGGACGAACGGGGAAGTGGTTCTCACCCGGGACGAATTCACGCGCTTGGTGCAAAGTTTTCAAACTCCCCCCCCCAGCGACTCGAAGGCTTTTCTGACTAAAGCCTCTTATCGAGCTCGGTTGGACAAAGACAGCGTCCTTGTTTCCGCGAACCTTCGTTTGACGGTTCCGCAAAAGCCGAACCACCCCCTTCGCGTGGATGTTTTTCCCGCCCAGGGGGGCTTTGAAGAAATCCTCTTAAACGGTCGCCCAGCCCTTTCGGAAACGCAACAGGGACGTCTTTTTGTCACCGTGACCGAAGCGGGGTTCCACGAAATTCGTCTGGCGTTTTCCGTTTCGGTGCCTCGGGCCGAAGAGGCCCAAACGGTTCAAATACCCATCCCCCGAACGCCCATCACGGATTTGGAACTGGAGATACCCACCCCCCACTTGGACATCGCGCTCACGCCGTCTCTTCACCGAATTTTAACACCCACGAACGGCGGAACCCGCGTGAGGGCTTTGCTCCCCCCCACGGACACCGTGACCGCGGTTTGGAACCCCCTCGCCCCCGACGAAGCCAAAGGGCCTCCTCAGATTTACGCCACGGTGAACCATTTGCTTTCCATTCAAGAAGATGCCTTGCGTGTGAAGAGCGGGGTGTCCCTGGAAATTCTGCGAAACACGCTGAACGAAGTGGTTCTGGACCTTCCAAAGGGATTTACGGTTTTGGACGTGACGGGAACCGATGTGAAGGATTGGATGGAAGAATCAAGCGCCGCCCCCACCTTGTCCATTCTTTTAAATTCGGCCCGGAAGGGGCGTGTTGATTTTAACGTGGTTTTGGAGCGGGTATTGACCGCGGAAAAATCCACCACGCGTTTCACGGGCCTCACGGTGAAAAACGCCCTGCGTCAACGTGGTTTTTTGGGGGTGGATCTCACCAGCGACGCGGAACTTCCGGACCCGGTTTTTTCTGGGTTGGAGCCGAAAGACCCCTTTCGAGAATTGCCGGAAACACTGGTGGACCAAAGCACACGACTCCTTTTTGGTTACGCCTACCTCCGCCCCCCGTTCTCTTTGGATTTGTCCTTGGCCCGCCATGAATCGTTGAACGTGGTGGAATCGGTGATCGAACAGGCCACGGGGGACACGCTCCTCCGTCCGGACGGAAAACGCGTGCACCACGTGGTGTGGACTTTGATCCCCGCGGCTCGACAATTTCTCCGGGTTCAACTTCCCCCAAAGACTCAATTATGGAACGCTTTTGTGAACGAACAACCGGTCAAACCCGTGCTGGGAAAAGACGGGCACGTGATGGTGCCGTTGTCCCGTTCCGTGGGGGGAGACAACACGCCCATCCCGGTGGAATTGGTTTATTTTGAAGCGGGGCAACCGTTGGGGGAGTGGGGGCACGAAAACATTCCCATCCCCACACCCGATGTGATGGTGGGCCGCTTGCGATGGACCGTGAAAACCCCACCCGGCCAAACCTACGTTTATCTGGGAAAAGAGTTTGAGAAAGTGACGGTGCCCCCGTATCGAATTTTCGGCGATGCATCGGTGGTGGCTGGACTAACCAGTGTTGGGGGGGATGGTGGCTTGGACGCACAGGAGTCCGCCTCCATGCAAAAAAGAAACAGGTCGGAACGATTTGATGCCCCCAGGGCAAGATCACCCCTTCTTAAAGAAGGAAGGGGCATGAGCGTTCCCCTCAAGAACGAAGGGGAACCTTTGTCCTCCATGACCCGGGGGGTTCTTCCCGTTCGAGTTGCGATTCCTGTCACCTCCAACGATTCTCTCGTTTTCACAAAAACACTGCCGGAAACAGACACGACACTGACCCTGTCTCTCTGGCATGGGCCTCGATGGATCGAGGGAATGGCGAAGGTTCTTGGGGTTTTGATTCTGTTGGGGGTCTTCTGGTGGAAACGGGTTTGGTTTATAACAACGGGGAAAAAATGGTTGGAAAATCCATGGGCCAAAAAAGTGGCCCCCATCGCCACGCCTTTAGGAACTTTTTTCTTGGGAGCGGTGCTCGTGTTGGTCACGGCGACGACGTCGCCGTTTTTCTTTTTTCTTTCCCTTATTCTTTACACGGTGGCGGTGGGGCGGTGGGTGCTGTCGCTTGTTTAGGGTTTAGGGTTCGTTCACAAACAAATGGATCCCGGCCTTCGCCGGGATGACGAGCATAAAAAAGGCAAAGAGATTCTTTCCTTGTTTTAAGTTTAAGGAGAAAAACGATGATCCCATGGAAAAAACTGTGCTTTTTGATTTTGCTAACAACCGCCGTTTCTCTGAGAGCGAACGAAGGAACTCCCCAAGGGGAAATCAATTTACCTTGGAGCGAGTTTGAGAAACTCACGCGGTTGGACAAAGACACGGTGTCTCTGACGTGGGAAGAGTTTCAACGGCTCGTTCAACAAACAGGCGCTGAAACACCCGCGTTTCAAACCCAGAACGGTCGGGTGGTGCTGAGCCGGGCGGAATTCAAAAAACTTTTGGACACCCTCAGGCCCCCCGCCGGTGTCGGGGCTCGGACTTTTTTAACGAAAGCCGTTTACACGGGCCGTGTGGACCGAAAGGGGGCCGTGATCCGGGCCCAAATTCTAGCCCACGTCTTGGCGGAGGGGCCTTTTTCGCCGGTGCGCGTTCCTTTGTTCCCAGCGACCACGGCTTTTGAAGACATTCTGTTGGACGGGCGGCCCGCCTTGGTGGAGACCGAAAACGGTCAGACCGTGATCACTTTGGCAAAATCGGGCGAACAGGAAATTACCGCCACCTTTTCCGTGGCGGCGACGTTGGACAAAGAACCTTACCGACTCAGTTTTGTGGTTCCTGAAACGCCCATCACCCGATTGGACATCGTTTTAGACGCTCCGCGTTTGGACGCCCGGGTGGAAGGGGCTTCCCAGCTAAAGACCACGGCCACGGACGGTGGGACTCGGGTTCAGGCCCATTTGCCTCAAACACGAAACGTCTCGTTGGCTTGGAACGCCGTCGAACCCGAACAAAACCGGGGCCCCGCGAAAGTGTATGCCACGGTGCATTCGTTGATTTCTGTTCAGGACGATGTGGTGCGAATCCTTGGGCAAATAGATTTGGATGTGCTTCAAAACACCATCAACAATCTGTCGGTTCGTCTTCCCGAAGGCTACACTCTGTTGGAAGTGACGGGAGACGCCGTGGGCGAATGGAAAAAACGGGGCGAAGACGCCCGGACCGTGTTCGTGCCTTTTGACTACGCCCGCAAAGGAAAGTTTGGTTTGTCTCTTCGACTGGAACACCCGTTCAAAGAGGGGGTGGTCCCTTTTGATGGGTTTCAAGTGTTGGGGGCTTTAAGAGAAAGCGGCGACCTTTTGGTGGAAAGCGGGACCACAGGAGAAATTCGCGTGACCCAATCGGCGGGTCTGATTCGATTGGACGGTCGGGAGGTCCCCCAAGCGTTAAAAAACTTAGCGTCCCAAACATTTCTGGACGCCTACAAATACATTCGCCCCCCCCTTCGTTTGGATTTAGACATCCAACGCCACGAAGAAATGGCGGTGGTCTCCTCGGTCGTGGATTCGGCCAACGCCGTGACACTGCTGTTGAAAGACGGCAAATGCGTGACCCACGTGACCTACGCGGTTAAAAACACCGCAAAGCAATTCATGGAACTCCAACTTCCCGCGGGAGCGGACGTTTGGTCCGCCTTTGTGGAAGGACGGCCCGTGAAACCGTCCAAGGGTAAAAAAGGGGCGGTGCTTATTCCGCTCCAACGATCCAAGTTGGAAGGCCAAAATTTAGTGGCTTTTGATGTGGAAGTCATGTATTTTCGATCCTTGGAAAAAAACACCTTGGGAGGGCGGAACTCGCTGGAAACGCCAAGGACCGATTTAAAAATCAGCCAACTGCTCTGGTCGGTCTATTTCCCCACCGATAAGGATTATCTCTATTTTGGGGGCAACGTGGACAAGGAAAAAGACGCCGACGGTTGGCGTCCTTTAACCAACGTCGCCCTAGGCCAACGACGCGTTTTGAACAATTTGGGGGGCGTTGTCGCCTCGACAGAATGGTCCAATTCCGGAGGGCGTGGCTCTCGCTCCGGAAGAAAAGAGAAAGCCAGACAATCGGTTCAATACGCCATGAAAAGCGATTTTGACGAGTCCCAAGGGGTGAACGAAGACGCCTTTGCCCAGCAGGTGGAACGGGAAGTTCAATTCTTTAGCAACATGAACCAACCCACGAATTTCAGCAACCCCGTGGATGGGAAGGCCGGGTTGGCCCCCATTCGGATAAAAGTCCCCAATTCCGGGCAAATCGTTCGATTTTCAAAGGTGTTGATACAAGAAAACGAACCGGTGGACCTGACGGCGGTGGGCCTTTCCCATGGGGTCACGATTTTACTGAAACTTCTTTTCTTATTAGGTCTTTTGTATGGGGGGTACAAGCAACGCCACCGGCTGGAGGCTGTACGAGCGTGGGCGAACAAAAACCCTCGGACGTTGGAGCGACTGAGATCGGCCCCGGTGTTGATGGCGACGTTCTTTTTGCTCAGTCTTTTCCTCTCGTTTGTCTCAAGCCTTTGGGCTTTGATTTCTCTTTTAGGTGGGTTCGTTTTTGCGGGGCGATGGGCTTGGACAACCTTTGTCAACAAACGAGACCGACCGTCATGAACTCACCGGCGGAAATAATCCTCAAAAAAAATCGGGACCAGTGGACAAAGGGAAACCGGTTGTTTTTAAGTTTTTCAGCGGGGGCCTTGGGTTTCGTTTTGGTCTTGGCTTTGGTGGCTTTGGCGAACGCGTTGAACGGAGGACGCACGCCGATGGAATCGCTTTTTGGGTTTTGTTTAGCGATTGTTTTGGCCATCGCTCTGCCGTGGGTTGTTTGGAGACGAACGGACGCGAGGGAATAGGGGAAAACAAAACTTAGTCCTTTAGGAAGTTGAACTCAAAAAAATCCCCTCGTACCCCCAATGCCAATAAATTACCCTAAAAACGGAATGGGTGAATAAAAAAGAATCATAGAAGAAATAGAAAAGTCTTCCGGCAAATCCCCCCTGCCCCCCCTTTGTCAAAGGGGGGAACACTGTCGGGACACGTGCTTTTCCCCCCTTTACGAAGAAAGGGGGGAAAAAGAGATTGTTCGGAATTGGCGTTTGCCCACCTTGACGAGCAGGGGGGAATGGATCACCACGGGACGGTCTTCGGTGCAACGTTCCCCGGCCAGGGTAACGGCCCCTTGCTGAAGGAGGCGACGGGCTTCGTTTTTGGATGGGGACAGACCCGCCTCCACCAACAAATCCATCAACCCGATGGGCGAACGAGAGGCTCGGTGTTCGGTCACGGTTTCTGGGGTTTGGCCTTGGGAAAAAACCCGTTCGAAATGGGCTTTGGCTTCGGTGGCCGCCGACTCCCCATGAAATCGGGCCACCAAAATTCCCCCCAATTTCTTTTTGGCGTCCATGGGGTGAAGGGCTTTCACCTCGGTTAAAATTTCTTCCGTCAGCAATTCGTAATACTTCCACATCATCTCATCGGGCAAAGACATCACTTTCCCAAACACGTCTTCGGGCGAATCGTTGAGCGAAATGGCGTTGCCGTAAGATTTCGACATTTTCCGAACCCCGTCGGTCCCCTCCAACAAAGGCAAGGTGAGAGAGACTTGGGGCGGTTGCCCAAAATCTTTTTGAAGTTCCCGCCCCATGAGCAAATTGAACAACTGGTCCGTGCCACCAATTTCAACGTCGGCCCGGACCACCACGGAATCATACCCTTGGAGAATGGGGTAGAGAAGTTCCAGAAGAGAGATGGGGGTTTGCGTGGTGATGCGTTTTTGAAAATCTTCCCGTTCCAACAACTGTTGAACCGTGTGCCGAGCCATCAACGACAAAAGACGGCGGGACGGATCCGGATCGTTGTTGGCGAACAAGGGGGTCAACCATTCACTGTTCCAACGAATCTCGGTTTTGGATTGGTCCAAGACACGAAACACTTGATCCAGATAGGTGCCCGCGTTTTTTTGAACGGCTTCGGCGGACAGCGTGGGGCGGGTTTCGGAACGCCCCGAGGGGTCCCCGATGCGCGCGGTGTAGTCTCCCAAGATAAGAACCACCGTGTGGCCCGCGTCTTGAAATTGCCTCAATTTAAGGAGAGCCACCGTGTGACCCAAGTGCAGATCCGGCGAGGTGGGGTCCACCCCAAATTTCACACGGAGAGGAACGCCGCCGCCCCATTTTTCATCGAACGCTTTTGAGGAATAAACCTGAACAACCCCTCGGAGGATTTGGTCTTTAGAAACGGTCATGTTTTTTGCTCCTTCCAAGAAACTTAAGTCAAAAACAATGGATTCCGCATCAGTGGCTCTGCCACCTCAGGTATCCGTGTCTCTGACACGGACCGGTTTTCACCGGAATGACGAAAATAAAAAAACGGGACTTAACACCAATGACAGTAACTTAAGCTAGAAAAGACTCGTCACCCCGGCGAAAGCCGGGGTCCAGTGTTTAAAATGGACGTTTAAACGCAGTTTTAAAGACTGGATTCCGGCCTTCGCCGGAATGACGAGCCTTAAGTTACTGGCATTGGATTTAACACCCGTTTTTTGGTTTTAAGAACCGGTCGGGACGAAAAGGGTCGCCCACAGGGTCCCAGACGTTGTCCAAAATTCCGTTCGCCAGATATTGACCAGCAAAGGGGGACAGTAAAATTCCGTTTCGGTAGTGGCCTGTGGACACAAAGAGATTATCGAACGTCCACAACCGCCCCATCACAGGGCCTCCGTCCACTGTGCCCGGGCGCAACCCCACCTGAAACTCCACCACCGGGGAAGAACTTAAACCCGGGCACCAGTGCGTGACCCAATCGGCCAACATCCGTTGGGCTTGCAACGTAGGACGAACGTCAAACCCCACACGTTCCACGGTTCCACCGATGGACAAAAAACCGTCGGCCCGAGGGACGAGGTAGAAGCCCCCGGCCAACACGGGGCCACTAAAAACACGAGGAACATTTCCCAACACCATCAGCTGACCTTTCACAGGCTCTAACGGAAGAGAAATCCCCAACGTTGACAAAAGAAACGAGGTCCAAGCCCCGGCGGTCAAAAGCACAGAATCCGCCGCGATGAGATCTTCCCGGGTACGGAGACCGGCCACCCGTCGCCCATCTTGAATAAACTCCACATCGGGGACTCGATCCAAAAACCGAACCCCTTTTCGACGGGAAGCTTCGGCCAAAGACTGCACCCACCGTTGGCTGTTGATCTGACCATCCCGAGGGGTGTAAAGAGCCCCGCAACAATTTTTCAGCCCCGAATGGATTTCCGCCACACGTTCCCCCTCCTGCCACTCCAAGGGGAACCCTTTTTTTTCTTGCCAGCGTTTTTTTTCAAGCAAACTGTTTTTTTCATCCAAGGACTCGGCCACACGCCAAGAACCACAGGGATCAAACTCCGGGGAAATACCGGAAAGATCCTCCATCTCGGGAACCCAAGAATCGAGGAGATTGCGACTGGCGCACGCCATGTCAAAAAAACTCCCGGGAGCGAGAAATTCGTTGTGGATAGACAATAAACCGGCGGCCACGGCCGAGGCTTGCCCCCCCACGGTGCGTTTTTCAACCACCATGACCTTGGCCCCTTTTTTGGCCAATTGAAAAGCCGTCGCGCACCCAATCACGCCCCCCCCCACAATCCCCACATCAC
>Ga0247840_10010430_pt1 | contig 11600 bp, 5 predicted proteins | sample LaCruzMarch2015__FD_192404 | JGI IMG/M metagenome (GOLD analysis project Ga0247840, IMG submission 192404) | Freshwater microbial communities from meromictic Lake La Cruz, Castile-La Mancha, Spain - LaCruzMarch2015_17m | ecosystem: Environmental > Aquatic > Freshwater > Lake | place: Spain...
CATTCTTATTTAAATAACCCCATTGATATTTTTTATAATATTTATGATTCTTATATCTTGGTGTCATCTTCGTAATATCATTCTTACGCATTACTAATAATATATCCATATAATCATATACATAACTTCCATATGTTTCCAACTTCTTTATTAATCCGTAATCCCACGATGTCCATATATATCCCAAATTCTTAATATAATAATCTACTTCATTTATATTATAATGAAAACAACCTCCTTTCTTTATCTTATGATACAGAAAATTACCTCCATGTGCATCATTATGTAATATGCCTTTACTATGTAATATTAATAATGATATAAAGATTTGTTCGTATGTATTACGCCATAATTCATCAGACATCATAGTATTCTTTAAAAAATAATATAAATCTCCTTTTGCCAATTCATTTAATATCATTACATAACTTCTTATTTTGGATTTAGATTTAGATTTCTCCTTTATTTTTAAAAAATTATTTGCAAACGATAAATCATTACATTTTATTATTTTATAAATTATTGGTAAATTTGGTATCTTATATTTAATTCCATAATTTGATATCTTTAATGCTATTCTTATTTCATTTCTTATTACTTTATTAAATAATTGAACTTTTATTGTAAATTTAGGTATTCCCTCAAATATTGGATTTGTATTTTTACATTTATATATATTTCCATATTTACTCTCTGAACCTATCTTTTCATACAAATTTATATTATTCCCTAATAGATAATTATTATTATCTCCTATTCTTAAACAATTATTCTTTAAACTTACATTCAATAAATATAATATCATTTTTCTATAATTTTTAAATCTTTCGTCATAATTTGATAATTCTATTATTGACATTTGCCTCTATTTTTTTCTAATATAAATTTTTTATATATGTAATTATCGAATGTGTGTATTTTATATATCTATATATATTAAATATTGAATAATTCATTTTCTTATTTTCCATTACTACCGCTTCGTGATTATGTCTATATATTATTGGTGGTGGAACCAATGGTATTATATCATTCTTATTCACTATCCTTATCGATTCATTTATCCTTAAGTTATATTCCTTCATAAAATACTCATTTCCTACTCTAGGTGCGCCAAATGTTATACAACTTATCTTTATATTATCATTATCATAAATATAACTTAAATCTAATGATGCTATATTTGCTATAGCTCCTCCTGCCGAATATCCATTAAATGTTATTTCCTTTATATCCTTTTCCTTTATTAATTCATTAATATTTGTAATTATTTCATCCTTTAATGATAAATATTTTTTCAAATATCCGTTATGAATTCTTATTTTATTATTCAAATATTTCCTTGGATATATATCTAAATTATAATAGACATCTGTTAATGTTGAGGTTCCTTTGAAACATACATCAATATTACTATTATTATAAAATATATAACAAACTGATTTCGTTTTTTTACTGTTTATATATTTATAATCATCATATACATTAAATAATTTATTCTTTGTTATATTAAATTTTTTTAATTTACTATAACATATTCTACACATCTTTGCTCTTGTTATTAAATATGATGTATTATAATTTAGATATATCATTAATATATTTAATAATATGTATTTGTAATACATTTATTCGTTTATATCACTCCTACACATCGGGCATTTATTATTATAATTTAATAAATATGACCTTATACAATTTTTATGAAATTTATGATTACAATTTAATTTTATTATTTCCATATCCTTTTCTATCTTATCTATACATATCGCACAATCTATATCTTCCGTTTCTTTAAATTTTTCACTTTCCAAATTATTAAATTCCTCCTCTGTTAATATTGTTAATTCCTCCTCCTCTTCTATTGGTTCATTTCTATTTAACATATTCAATAATAAATTTAATATATTCATATTTCTATTATTTGTTTCTGGTGCAAATATTATTATATTTGTATTCTCTATTTCCTCTCGTGTTATCTCTATTGAATAAAAATTGTAAAAATTATATAATATTTCGTTTATATTATATCTTTGATGTCCCCATTCATATAATTTCATTTTCAATTTCTTTATTATCTCTCTCTCATTATTTTCATAAATATCCAATAATACAAATCTATATGCAAATAAATCAGCATACAATTCTTCGTTTTCCATTCCTATTTTATAAATTTTAATATACTTTTGTATTAAAAATAGCGCAAATAAATAAAAAATGATTTTAGTTTTTATTTTACTTATACACCGAGACGCACAGGTGCTGATCGGTCCCCCCCCAAATTGCTTTCGCTACAAGTTTTCATTCTATGTCGTCGCAAGCAAGTGCACCTACGGACGGGTCTTATCCCTATCCCAACTACGAAGACTATGTCTTCACAGCGTCTACCGCCCGTGTTTCATCTATGGGTGGTCCCACTTCTGCACTCCCATCAGTTCCGGCTGATGGTTCCCAAGTGCCCGTCGAAGCTCCGGCTGAGACACCTACTGCCCCTGTTTCATCTAAGGGTGGTCCACCTGCTTGTGGTGGTTCCGGAAAGTCAAGCAAACGTCGTGGTAATCTTGCATTTTCAAGTGCTTCGACTCCCGCTAAGGCTTCGGCTAAAGCAGTTCCTGCCTCGGAATTAAAATATGGCACCCAAGCTCTATTTCTTTGGATAATTCAACTGGCATCACAATTCCGGTTAAAAGCCAAAGAAACAGGAGAGCGTGGAGAAGAACAGAAACAAGTATCAAGCCCTGCTGAAGATGTGAAAGGAACAGTTTGCGGAAACGCTGACTGTTGCATTGATCCTCTTTGTAAGGCGGATAATCATAACTATCGCCCCGAAGTGAGAAAGGATTTTTTCGAAGCCTACAAGAAACAAGGATTGCCCGAAAAGCTCGGAACTCTCTCGAATCATAACTGTAAGAGAAGTACGCATTGCTTTACCGGTAAGTGCCTGTTTAATCACGGTTTTCTCGAGTTCTTGTTGGATCATGACCCTGAGAATGGCATACAGTTTGATGGCTTGCGCGTTTATCGTTTATCTTTGAGTGACTATTACATTCGCAAAGCTATTCAGAATTTGGAGCATGTCAAAAGTGCTATCAATGCTCAGAAGAAGGAAGCGAAAAGTAAGAAACCATTCATTCAGAGAGGAAACACCGCATCTGCTCGTCTGTCGAATAATATCCAAAAGATAGAAGATGGAGAAATATCTCCGGAAGAAATGTCCGTTCATTTAGGTCATATGGCAAACCAATTTCTTACAGTCTGTAATCAGCTCTGTAAAGATGTTCGCCGTTCGTGTTCCAAAAAATCGGCAGAATTCCGCAAGTTTTTCACTGTGCATTCGTTTTACATTCCGGATATCATTCATCAGATTGATGCTGACACTCTTGAGACTCTTATGAGTTTCGAGTATATGGTCGATCCTGTCTTTGATGTCGATAATAGCGAAGAATTCCCAGCTGTTGGTAATCCTCTTCCTCGTTTGGTTGTTGATGGCTCCTATCTTGGTGCGCTATTGACTCCATCGCGTGATGAGAGCGCCGAGCCTGACGTCCCGATTGGTGAGCTTCCAGATGAAACTACTGTGCCTGTGCTCGGTGGTAATTCGTTTGATGTGCTCGCATCTCCGCCGGATACTGTTCACCTTAGCGATTTTGAGCTACCTATTCCTACCGTCGAGCATCCGCACGATGGTGTGGAGTCTGGTGTGCTCTCGCTTGATGTTCCTGTATCTTCCCCCACTCTCCCACCCCCACCCACTGATTCCAGCATCGGTGTTGCTATGGTTGATGCTCCAGTTGTTCCAGCTGTCGAGCGCCCTAGGTATCACCTGCAGTATGTTGGCAGTCCCACGACTTTTAACCCAGATTTCTACACCTTAACTCTTCCTAACGATAATCAGGATGGTTTGTGGATTCCGGTTTATGATGCACGGACAGTCGTCTACTTCATTGGCGCTGACGGAACTATCTATCCCGTGTCTGACCCTTATGTGTTCGGAACTCAGATGCCTTACATCGTTTTGGATGGTATGGTAATTTTGATCGATCCAACCTATGGGAACACTGACGAGCTGGTCGACATATTGTATCGTCGGCAATATTACGGCTACTTTCCTTTCGGAACTGCTGATTTGTTGCCGGTCGCTTTCGACCAGCCTCCCCCTGTATATTAGATGTCCCCCCCCTCCGTCAGTTGCCTGACTCGGTCGAGTTTCTCCTGAGTTAGACGCTGGAATCAGTTGTATATTATTGGCAAAATTTTTTGTCATTTACATCAAATTATATTTAATTTTGATAAAAAAACAATAGATTAGTATTATTAATAAATCTTAATTTAATCCTACATGATGTTATAATTTACTTTTTATTTTATTCCGTTAAGAATTTGGTATTTTTATGTCTTATAACGATTTTATCGTTGATTTTGATTTCCTCTGAATAATTTTTTCTTTTTTCGATGAATATCTCTTATATTTTAATTTTATCATTCATTACATTATATACTAGGTATTTTACATTTCGTTCCTTTTTTACTGATGTCATTTATTTTTGTTTATATATAATTCTTTTTTAACTTATAATTACATTTAATACTTTAAAATCCAAAGTCTTTAAATCCTTTTTTATCCAATTAAAATAAAGTTTTTATTGGTAAATCATTAAATTACATCTTTTGAACAAAATAGAAAAGTTTGACGAAAATATATAACGCACTGTGTCAAACAAATTCATTATTTGTATTTAACTTACCATTTTAGATAACAAATATTTTTAATTAAAAAATTATGGTAAGAAAAAATGATATGAATTTGAAAAAAATGTTTTGTAGAAAATAAAAAATGTTAAATTATTAAAAAACCTTAGCATTAAATAATAAAAAATAATTAGGAAGGAATAATATAACTGTATTTTTTATTTTCTTCATAACTATGATTCATTTTTTTGCTGATATCGATTTGTTCTAAGATGGATAATTTGTTTTCTTTAACTAATTGATTAATATAGGTCGAATAGAAGTGTCTGAGTTCTAGACCTGTAAATGAAATATCATAAATCTTTTTAAAGACCTTCATAATATGAATACGAATGGTTGAATTATCATATTCTTTATTAAAATTATCTAATAATAAAGGACCATTAATTCTAAGATTGATATAATTTTTAATAATGGCATCTAATTCATTAGGAACGTCAAAGATTTGAATTTCTTTATTTTTAGTTCGATAGAAATAGAATTTAGCGTTAAAATAATAATTTTTACGTTCATTAATAAGAATAGAATCATCAAAGACAGGTTCGGAGTCGATTAAGAACATACGAATATAATCAATAGGTCGTCTAACAGGAAATAACATAAATAAGGAGAATAATAGTTTTTCTCTATTATCTAAATTTTTTAGATGTAAAAGACGTAAGACATCGGACTTAATGAAAGATAAACGATTATATTTAAGATTTTCTTGAACGTCCATAATTTTGTTATCACGTGAATTTTGATAATGGATTTGATTAAGAAGAATATAAGGATATAATTTACAGATAATGGAATCGAAGCCATCAATTCTGGAAATAATAGAATAAATAAATTGGATATCATTTTTGTTTAAGGATTTAATGAATAAATAAAGGTCATTATTTAAGAAATCGAGTTTTTCTTGAATATAAAGGATATTATAAGGATTATTATGTAAAAGATTTAATAATTCATCTTGAAATAATTGTTCCATATGAGACTGAAAATAGTTAAAATAAGCTTTTTTGAAACAATTGAAATATAATTTAATAGTCTGAGGTTGTAAATACGAAGTATTAACAGGATTGAGACGTTTAGGGATAGGTTTATAGATAATAAAACCTGAATCATCAATTTCTAAAATATTTAGATCAGTAATAAATTTAACATCTTCTTTAATATCTTTTTTAACTACTTCTTTAACATCTTCTTTAACATCTTCTTTAACTACTTCATTAATAACTACTTCTTTAACATCTTCATTATCAGAATCAGGATAAACATAAGGTTTAACATCATTATCAGAATCAAATAATAGAATATTTTTATTTTTTAAATTTTGATAATTTAATTTACTTCTGATTTTTTCTTTTTGTTTAAAATCATCAATATTTAATGATTTCATTTTTTCTCTATATTTTCTGCTTCTTTCAGCACTAGTAGTAGACATTTATATAATATAAATATAAATAATAAAAATAATCATTTTTTTATTTACGATTTCTTTTAATGATGGGATTTTTGGTTAAACCATAATGCATATTAGAGACAGAAGTTAATTTATTATAATCAATTTCAATGATTTCATCAACATTATCTTGTATTAAATCGATATGTGAAACTATAATAACAGATTTAAAGTAAGATAATAAGGATTTAAGGAAAGAAGGAACAATTGAAAGATTATATTTATCGAAATTAACGAAACCTTCATCAATAAACAATTGATTACATTGGACTTCATAATTATTCATAAATAAACTCATTCTTAAAGCCATAGATATAACGAAATGTTGAAAACCAGAGGCGTGTTTAATGCCAATAATATGTTTAGCATCTTCATTAGAATGTAATGATATGGTTTCATTATTAATTAACCAATTAATATTAACACTATCTTTACTAGAAGTTAATTTATAATCTAATTTAAAAGGTTTAGTATCTTTATGACATAAAGATTTAATAATTTTATTAGTTTTATCAGTTAATCTATTTAAGATATATTTTTCATATAATTCGATTTTAAAGGCTTGAAAGTTAATGATAACAGTTTCTAACATATCGATAGTAATATCTAAATCGAGGATAATATCAAATAATTTATTATAATTGGCTTTATTATCGTTATTATATGAATTAATAGTAGTTAATTTAATAATTTTATCATTAATAATTTTAATATCTCGTTCTTTAATTTTAATTAATTCATATAAATCTAATTTTTCTTTAATAAATGGTTTATTATTATTATTGGTATTAAATTCAATAAATTTATCAGTTGTATCTAAGATATCTTTTAATTTGAATAGATGATAAGTATTATTAATTTTAGTATTATGATCGAAAACTAACCATTTATTAAATAAATCATATAATTCGAAGTATTTATCGATTCGAGGTTTAATATTTTTAAAATAGTTAATATCCTCTTCGGTATTTTTAATATTTAATTTAGAAATATTAATATTAGTAATGATTTCATTATAGTTAAATTCCCAAGATTTATAAATTTCGAAATGTTGTATTGTATTTAATTTATCAAATAATAGATAAGAATAATAATTATAATATTCATAATTATCAATAATTTCTGTAATTTGTAGGAGTTGATAAGATTGTAAAATTTTCAAAGTAGTATCATATTCGAACCATTGATTATATAAATCAGATAATTGATAATAATTAAGGATACGTGGTTTAATAATTTTATAATAATTAATATCATCTTCGGTTTTTGAAATAGTTTTCTTTAAATCAATAATATTTAAAATCAACTGATTATATATATAATCCCAAGATTTATAAATTTCAAATTGTTCTACTGTATTTAATTTATCATATAAGATATATGAATAATTATTGAAAATATCAATATTAATAATTATATCATTGATTTCATCAATATTTTTTTCATTTAATTTATATAAATCATTTTTATCAGTAATAATTTTATTTAATTCTTTATTTAATTTATCATATTGTTCCTTAGATTTATAATAATCGAACCATTCTTTTAATAAATCATAATTATATTTAATTTTTTTATTGGTTTCATTCTTTTCAATAAAACTATTAATATCTTCAATGGTAATTAAACTATAATAATGTAATAAATCATCATTTATTTTAGAAATATTTAATTCTAATTCATTTATTCTACAAACCCAAGGTCTTTTACAACAATATTTGCATTTTGGGTCATATTTATATTCTTCATCGGTATTTAATAATAATAATTCATTTTTATAGGTATCTAATAAGAGATGTAAATTATGGATTTTATCAGATATAATATTATAATTATCAATTTCTTTTTCATCTTTTTCAATTTGTTTTAATATATCATCAATATTAATTAATTTAATTTCTTTATTAACTGTTGTTGATGTCTTTAATTTTATTTGATTTAAAGGTTTATTTTTAACGATTGTATTTTGTTGTTTTTTAAATAATAAATTAAATTCTGATTCTAAGGTTGATAATTTATTTTTATTTAAATTAATTAATTCTTCTAATTTTATTTTTTGTTTTAATAATAATTTATAATCATTATTCTTATTACTATTATTTATTTCTTTTTTAGGAATTGAAACATTTAAATTTAAATTTAAACTTAATATAAATTCTTTGAATATATCAACACTATCATACATCTTAATAATTTCATTTAATAGTTCATCTTTATTAATTGAACTATTAGTTATTTTATTGGGTTTATTATCAATTAATTCCTTTTCTTTTTGTTCTAATTCTAATAAATTGTTTTGTAATAATATTAATGATTTTTCCAAATCGATTAAAATAATATCATCTTTATTTCCTTTTTCATTTTCATTTTCTTTTTCATTTTTATGATATAAATCTAAATACATATTTAATTGTATTTTTTCATTTTCTAAAACTGAGAATTCACAAGGTTTAGTTTTTACAACCATTGTTTTTAATTTTTCCTCATCTGATTTAGGATTATAATTAGAGTCAATTTTAATATTTGTATCTTTTAATAAATAACTCAATTCATTATATTGTTGTTTATATTTATTATAATCGTTTAATGATATATTTTTATTAATTAAATGAGTTTTATTTATTATAACAGATAATTTAGGATTATTAGAGATATATAATTTAAAGTTTTCTAAACTTCCAAACATTTCAATAATTTGTTCCAATAATTCATCTTTATTTAAATCACAATTATCTATTTTTATGGGTTTAATTAAAATTAATTCTTTTTCTTTGTTTTCTAATAATAATTGATTATCATATAATAAAGTTAATGATTGTTCTAATTCGCTTAAATTAATATTATCACCATTACTTTTATTTTTATTATATGTATCAAAATATTTAACTAATTGTATTTTTTCATTTTCTAATAATGATAATTCACAAGGTTTAACAATTGATTTATTTATTTTTAAATAATTTTGAATGTCAGAATTAAATGCATTTTTTAATAATAATAAATCTTTTTCATCTTTTAATTTAAATTTTAATTCATTATATTGTTGTTTTAAGTCTTCTAATTCTTCATTATTATCAATAATTTTAGATTTATCCAAAAGATTAATTAAACCAATATAATCAGTTTCTAAAATAATTAAATTTTTAGGATTTTTAATATCAATTTTAATATTTTCAAATAATAATAATAATTCATCTCTTTCATTTGTTTTTAATGATAACTCTGTATTTAACTTTTCAATTTCATTATCATCAATAATTTCAATTTTACAGTTAGAAACTAACTTTTCATAAACCTGTTTTTTATTTTCAACAGTTTTTCTGAAATCTTTATATTTATTAATAGAAGTTTTAAACAGATTATATAAATTATAAATATAATCAATATTAAATGAACTATCAATAACCTCTAAAGTTTTTTTAGGTTCAAGTTTTAAAATATCATTTTTAACTGATTGGGTTATCATAGATGAAGATAAGAAATTATTACATTCGCCAAATATTATTTCTATTTGTTTTCTTGCTTTACTATCTTTTGATTCAATTATTAATTCTTTATCATTTATAAATTTGTATAAATTGCAATGATTTGAAGTTTCAATATTATTTTTAAAATTAAAATCTCGTGTAATTCTATAAATTATTCCATTTATTTCTAAATCTACAATAGTATATCCATTTTTTTTATTACAATTAATAACTGATTTAATTGTTTCTCTGGTATTGTCTCCCCATATAGCTAATAATAATATTTCATATATAGCAGACTTTCCAGTTCCATTTTTACCTTTAACCATAAATGTTTTAGTATCTAAATTTTCCATATTAATCCAGTTTTTATTTTCATAACACAATAAACCCTCCCATTCTAAATATTTGATAGTAAATGGATATTTTAATTGTTTAACATCATTACTTTTATTACATAAATCAATATCGCTTATTATATCTTTATTTCTTTTAATACATTCATTTGTTAAATCATCTGGATATTTATTTACATCAAATAATAATAATTCTTTATTTTTTATTATTTCATTTAATTTATTTTGTTTATCAGTTGATAATAATTTGCTAAAATAAGTTAAAATATATTCATTATTAATAATATTATCAACTTCATTTTTATCATAAATATCATCTACTAAATTATAATCATTTGAACTATCTAAATTTAAACTTCTTTCATTAAAATTAGAAATTATAGTAAAAAGAATATTATGTTTTTTTAATAAATTATTTAAATTCTCAAAATTTATTTTTGAAAATGTTTTAATTTCTATTTTTTTTGGAAAATAATCTAAATTGTTTTCTATTTCTGTTTTTAATAAGTATTCATATTTACCATTTTTACGAATAACAATTTCTTCATTTTCATTTTGTTTAATATTTATCAAACCTATATTATTATAAACATTAATTTCCTTTATTTTCTTTTCATTTAAATTCCATAATAAATAACCGTGTTCTATAATATCTTCTCCAAAATTTTGTTGAATTAAACTTCCAGAATAACCACATATAGTTTTATTTTTATAAGTAAATACTTGTCTTTTATGAATATCACCTAATAAAACATAATCAAAATCTTTAATCCATTCTAATGGATATGGATTATATTCAATTTTAATATCATCACCATTATATAATTTAGCAGAAGCAAATGAACCGTGAAACAATGCAATTTTATATTTTACCTTCTCATTTATTTCTGGAAATGTAGGCAAATCCTGAAATCTACCAGAATTTTTATAATTATCTAATGTTTGTTCTACACTAACATATGAAAAACCAATATCATCTATTATAAATGTTTGTGTTTCATTTAATATAGTCAAATTAGTTAAATCAAATGTTGAAGAATTAACCAAAGATGGTTGATTTGTATCACTCTGTATAATATCGTGATTGCCCGGCAAAACATATACTCTTGTAAATTTTAATAAATTCTGAATAAATGTTTTATAAAGCATTAAACCATAATTACCAATATTATTTTTATTATGGAATACATCACCTGTAATTATAGTAATATAATCATCAAAATCAAATTTATTTTTATCAATTGTATCCTTTAATGATTTAATTGTATTATCAAATACATTATTATATTCATCATATCTGCAATATAACTTATCACCGTTTCTGATATGTAAATCACTCAAATGATATATATATTGTAAGGGCATTTTCAAATAGTTATACTTTATATTAAAATAAAAGTCATTTTTTATATCAAAAATTACTCATTTTAAATAAAAACAGGTTTATGGTCTCCAATTACTCATATTAAGATATTGAAGAAAATATGATGAAAAATTACTCAATTTATTAAGTTGAGTAATTGAACGTTAAATAATACTCAAGATAATAAGTTGAGTAAGTTATAGGTATGTATTACTCAT
>Ga0247840_10010434_pt1 | contig 11597 bp, 8 predicted proteins | sample LaCruzMarch2015__FD_192404 | JGI IMG/M metagenome (GOLD analysis project Ga0247840, IMG submission 192404) | Freshwater microbial communities from meromictic Lake La Cruz, Castile-La Mancha, Spain - LaCruzMarch2015_17m | ecosystem: Environmental > Aquatic > Freshwater > Lake | place: Spain...
TTAAAACTTAATTATTTACATTTTGATATATTTTATTATGTTAGTATTAAAAATAATAAAATACATTAAAATGAATAATTTGTGATAATTAGTAGTATCAAGAATTATCAAGTTTTAAATGACGGATATAAGGACCACCGACACCTAAATTTAATTTTTCACTTTCAAAACTTAAACCTTGAGAAACAGTTCTTAAAGAACCAGACATAATTATTACACTTATATAATAAATAATTATTGAAAAAAAAATTAATGAAGAAGAATTTTATTTTTTTTTATCCTTATTTAAAGTTATTTTTTCATAATTAAAATTTTTATTTATTTTTCTAAACAGTTCATAATTATCAAAATTATTATTATCTTCAAAGAATAAAATATTTAACCAAGATACAGCATTATTATCATGAAATACACTTCTAATTTTTTGATCATTAATACCATTTGTAGTTATTTTTAATAATTCAAAAGTGGTATTATATTGTGGCTGTATTATTGTATCAATATCCGTAAAATTTGTATCGACATTTTCCTGATAATAAATTAAATTTAATATATTATAAAATTCTAGTAATTCATGAATAATTTTATTATTATTTTGCGATTTTGAATAAAAATAAATAGTATAAACTTTTTTTTTTAATATATTTTCTGTTTGTATTCTATCACTTAAAAATATTAAATTTTTTAATATCATAGTTAAAGCATATATAGTAGAACAACGTTTAATTAAATCTAATATATATATAAAAATATTCATTATTGTAATATTAGTACAATTAATATTATTTAATGGATTAGTATGAAATTTATTATTATAATTATGTATATAATGATTATTAATATGATTAAATAATGTTGTTAAATTATCTTTTATAATTCGTTTTTTAGAATTATCATTTAATAATTCAGTTATTTTTTTTCTTAACTCTTCAAGCTTAATTTGTTCTTTAATATCTATATGTGGTTTGTCTAATACTTTTCTTTGTTTATATAATATATTTAATGATTCAAATACATTAGTAAATTGTTTGAAATGTTTAGCAAAAAAATTAAATAAAAATTCATATAATTTAAAGGGAGTACTATATTTATATTTATAATCTTTATCTAATAAATCAGGATATATTTTAATAAATTCTTTGGCAATATATAAATAAACTTTTAAACTAATTTCAATATCAATATCATTAGGTATATTAAAAAAAAAATGATTTATATAAACATTGTAAAAAGTACTGTTTTGTTTTAAGTCGTTTAAGTAATTAAGAAAATTAATTGCTTCTTTATGAGATATTAAATATTTAGTTCTTTCATTCTCAATAATTTTTTTACCATGCATAGTATTATCAAGTTTTCTCACATATTTATGAAAAAAATCATCTAATAACATATTATTATAATGTATTTTAATTGATTGAATTGCATTAGAAATATTGAAATAAAAAATAATTATTCTATTTTCATCAGCTACAGCTGTATTATCATCTATTCTAAAACGTTCATAATCAAACCAAGAAGTATGTTGTCTAACATCTTTTAAAAAATTAAATAAATATATTTTATTATAACATAAAGTTTTATAAATTTCTTCTATTGGATAGTTTTTATCAATATCTTTAATATTTGTTCCTGTATCAATATTATTATATTTTATATATAATTTTAATATTTCTAATATATTTATTAATATTTTATAATCATCTTTTTTTATTTTCCACCATTTTTTACCATAAGGAGAAGATAAAATACAAAAATTATTATAAATTTCTTTAGTAAATATTTTATCATAATAGAAAGAAATATTTTGATTACTGCAAATATTATATAAATTAATAATATGTTCTAGATTTTCTTTACAAAACTGTAAAAAAACACTTCTTATAATAGAAATATCATTTAAACTATTAATAACTTTAAACGTTTGTAAATTATTAATTTTGGATTGATATAATAATAAACAAGAATTAAAAATAAATTTAATAACATTAATATCTAAATTATCAATAGCACTAGTATCAATAGGTATCAATTCCATATCATCATCATTATCATCTTTATCTTCTTTAAATTCATAATTATCATCTAATGCACCACCTTTTTTTTCATTATTGTGTCCTTTTGCTTTTCTATCTTTTTGTCCTTTTCCTTTTCCATCATTGTGTCCTTTTGCTTTTCCTTTTCCATCATTGTGTCCTTTTGCTTTTCCATCTTTGTGTCCTTTTCCTTTTCCATCTCTATTTTTTCCTTTTCCATCCTCTTTTTTTTTCTCTTTATTTTTAATTTTTAAAATTTTTTTAAATTTATTAAATAAATTTTCATCTAGTTTAATTTGTTTAATTTCATTTATTTTATCTTTTAATTCTTGTAATTTACTACTTTGATTTTTAAAAAAATCAATATCTTCAATTGATGTTTCACTATCTGGAAATAATTTATTATATAATAATATAATTCTCTTTACATTAATTAAATCATTTAGTTTATCTAATTTATAATAATCATCTATTATATTAGTGTAATATTCTAATGCAATTTTTAAATTATCTGATTCTTTGCATAATGTATCTGCAAAAATTTTTCTTTTATCTTCAATAGAATCTATATTCATATAATCTATACTATTGTTAGGATTAAATAAATTAAATAATTCTATTATATTTATAAGTTTATTATATTCATCAGTCATAAAAATAGAATAATAATTACAATAAATACTCATTATATTATAAAATATTGTTTCATTAAATATAGAAATTTGAGATTTATGTTTTAAATTAAAAATTTCATAAAGTTCTTTAATATAATGTTTATATTCTTGGAAATATGAATAAATATTTTCTCTTTCTTGTTTAGATAGTTTATTAGTTTGAAAAGAACCATAATAAGGAATAAAATCAACAAAATTTTCATAAGTTGTATTGTTTTGTTTAATAGGCGAATTTTTCCATTTATTTGTCGGGATATTAAAGTCTCTTAAAATAAGATGCTGATATAATTTATTAATACTATTAAAATATGTAGGAAAAAATATAAACATATATGCTAAAATATAATAAATAGTGCTAGCATTAATAGTTTTAAATTCATTATAATCACCATTATATAATTTATTATAAATATCATAAGTTAAAACGTTATTAAAACAATAATAAATCTTTTTTAATCTATTTCTTCCATAAATCCAAGGATTAAAAAAAGTTAATAAAGCATTGTAAATTTTATTATCATCATCAACAATTTCAGAAATGTCAATATTACTTTTTAATAATTCACCTGGAAAATATAACTCATAATAAAAAGCAACTTTTCTAATTTCATCTTTATCAAACTCCATTTTGATATAAAATAATTTATTATATGTTTTTGGAATAATATATAATAATGAACTACGAAATTGATAATATAATCGATTACTAAAAACAAATTCTTCTTCATCTTGAAAAACCATATTTATTAATAATGATATTTATTACTATTAGGATACATATTTTTTATATTAGAATCTAATTTAATTTAAATTTATCTTTTTTATCTTTTCTATCTTTTTGTTTTCTAGTTAAATCTTCTACTTTAAAATTATCAAATTTTAATTTAGCATGTTTTAATGCTTGAATATATTTACTGTATACAGTATTGTCATTATTTATAAATATTAAAATATTAAAATAAGAATAATAAGAGACTATTAATTTACTTATATAAGTTATATCAATATCTTTTGAATTATAATATAATGGAATAAAAAAATCTGTTTCATTATCTCCTGTAATTTTATAAATTATATTTAATATTTTATAAAATTTTAATAATTCAATTAATGAATTATTATTTTTATCAGTTACAATATATAATCGATATACATTATGTATTATTTTATTATAATTTTTTAAAATAAAATTATCTTTATCAAAACAATTAATATTACTTAAAGTTTTTAATATCTCAAATATAATTGTTAAAGCTACTTTATCATTTAATTCATTTATAAATGTAAATAATTTATTATACATATCTAATGGATCTAATTTAACATATTTTGTAGGAAAAGTAAAATCATTATGAATAATTTTGCTATAATTAAAATGATATATTGATTCTAAATTTATAATTAACAATGAATCATCACCAAGATCTTTTTCTCTAATTAATAATTTTATTATATCTTCTTTTAATTTTTGTATTTCTGAATCTATTTTAGCTTCTTTAGTTTGTTGTTCTTCTAATATTTTTTTTTCTTTATAAGGTTTATTTAAATAATTAAATAATTTGTCAAAATGTTTGAAATGTTTGGCAAAAAATCTGAATAATTCTTCATATAATCTGAAAGAATACTGTTTTTTAGAAAATAATATTATAGTATAATCAATATAAAATTTAATTTTTTTATCTTTAATATTTTTATCTAATAAATCAGGATACAGTTTAGAAAATTGATTGGCAATATATAAATAAACATTTAAATTTAATTCAATATCAACTTCAATAGGAGGATTAAAAAATATTTTTTCGAGAATAATTAAAAAATTATTTATATCATTATACAAATCATTTAAATAATTAAAATAATCATCAAAAAAAGCTAAAGATACTCTATATCTTTTTTTAGTATAATTAGAAACTTTAACTTCTTCGGCTTTTAAATCAATTTTATTAATATTTTTCATATAAATTTTAAATATTTCAAATATTTCATCAATATATGCTTTATATGATTTTAATGAAGTTTCATAATAATCATCAGAGATATATATATATATATCTGGATTTTCGCCAGTGCCTATAAATTCATAAGTAAAAAAATTTTTTTTATAATAAACTTTATGTTTAATAATATAATCTAAAAAATCAAATAAATGTATTTTGTTATAACATAAAAAGAAATATATTTTTTCTATTGAATCTGTTTCCCAGTTTATTATTATTTTTTTATCATTAATATTATTATATTTCATAAATAATATAAATGCTTTTGTTATTTTTCGCAAATTTTCATAATATTTACTTTCTATTTTCCACCATTTTTTACCATAAGGACACGAAGAAACCGCAAAACTATCATAAACTTTTTTAGTAAATATTTTATCAGAATATAAAGTATTTTTTTGATTAATACATATATTATATAATTTAATAATATATTCTATATTAGTATCACAAAAAGTATCAAAATGCATATAAATTTTAACAGGATTATCATTACTATTAATAATATCCAAATGTTGTTGATAATTTTTAATTTTATTTTTAAATAATAATAAACAAGAATTAAAAATATATCTAATTATACTAATATCTAATTCACTATCATTTGCACCACCTTTTTTATTTGTATATCCTGACGGCGGTAGTGGTACTATTTTTTTTCCTTTTCCATCTTTTCCTTTTCCATCTTTTCCTTTTCCATCTTTTCCTTTTCCATCTTTTCCTTTATGTTTATCGTCTTTTTTTGGAGGTTCTTTTACAGTAATACTTAAATTATAACAAAGTTTTCTAAATAAACTATTACTATTTTTAATTTTTTTTATATCATTAATTCTATTTTTAAATTCTAATAATCTTCCTTCTTTAAGAAAGAAAATGCGATTACGATTTATATTTTCATTAGATACATCATATGATATATTATTGCCAGGAAATAAAGCATCATATAATAATAAAAAATGGTTTAAATCTAAAATATTAAGATTTGGATCAGTTAAACTATCTACTTTATCATAATGACCAGCAATTATATCATTAAAATATGATAATGCAATTTTTAATTTATTATTTTCATTACATAATTTATCAGCAATAGTTTTTCTTTTTTCAATAAAATTTATAATATTAGAAACATCTATATTATTTCCAGAATTAAAGTAATTAAATATGTCTAATATAAATTCTAAATTTTCTAAATTTGCAGTCATAAAATCGTTATAATTTATACATTTTTTATTCATTATAGTATAAAATATTTTTTTAGAAAATAAAGGATTTTGAGATTTATGTTTTAAATTAAAAATCTCATAAATTTCTTTAATATTATTTTTACGTTCTTGTAAATATGTAAAAATGCGTATTTTTTGTTCTTTAGATGGTTTATAAGTAGTATCAAAATCATTAGAAGTTAAGTTTAAGTTATAGTTAAGTATTGAAGGGAAAAAATCATTTATATAATCTAAAATTTGATAAATAATACTAATATCAATATTTTTAAAATCATTATAATTACCATTATATAATTTATCGTAAATAGAAAAAGTTAAGACATTATTATAACAATGATAAAATTTATATAATCTATTTTTTCCATAAATCCAAGGATTAAAAAAAGTTAATAAAGCATTGTAAATTTTATCATCATCATCAACAATTTCAGAAATGTCAATATTACTTTTTATTAATTCACCTGGAAAATATAACTCATAATAAAAAGCAACTTTTCTAATTTCATCTTTATTAAACTTTAAATTAATATTACTGTAACCCCAATTTAACCAAGAAGTAGAAATATAATAACCATTGAAGAGATAAAACAATCGATTATTAAAATCAAATTCTTCTTCTTCTTCTTCAAAAACCATATCTATTAATAATAATATTTATTTTATTTGATTAGTCTTTCTAGTTTTAGTTTTAATTTTAGTTTTAAGGATATCATTTAATTCCTTAATAAAATCTGTTAGAATATCAGAATCATCATTAATTTTAGTGGTAGTTTTAGTTTTAGTTAAACATAAATCTAAAGCCTCTTCTTGACTTATAATATCATCTTTTTTCTTGGATTTTTTATTAAAATTCTTGATATTGGAAATTATAAGTTTGGATTTATCAGTATCATTATTATAAGTAATGAAATCTCGTATATCTTCAAAATAATCTTTAATTATAGTTTCTGAACTGTTTAAATCATATTTAGTAGTAATATTAACATATTTATGATAGATAACAGGATAAGCAAATTGAGTAACGTCTTTTTCTTTATTAAGATAAGAGATATAACCAGCAATTTTATCTAAGAATTCAGATTTTTTAATAAATTGGTATGTATTTTCGTCTAAATATTCTTTTTGGAAATCTTCAAAATTTTCAGGGAAATAATCATCTTGTTTTAATAGATTAAGTAATTTAAATAGTTGCATAGGGTCATTAGTATAAGGTGTAGCGGTCATTAAAAGTAATTTACAACTATTAATACCGGAAACTTTATAGGAATTATAAATGGCTTTTTTGAGTAAATTCAGGTCAGGTCTTTCATTAGCGGGTGTATCTTCAGCATATAATTTATGTGCTTCATCAATAATAATAAGAGTTTTATAGAAAGGGTCAGTACGACTATTACGAGTAATCATTTGTTCATAAAAGTTATTTTTACCTGCAATAAGATTAGTAAATTGTTTATAACTCAAGGGTTCAATCCATTTATTATCTAAATATTTAAGTTTGGCGGTATCAACTTTACGGGGAATTTTAATTCCTTTTTCTATTTTTTCTTTAATAGAATAAGAACACGTTTTATCAAACATATTTTTCCATACACCATCTTTAAGAGTATGTCTAGTTACCCATAAAATAGTATAATTATTTTTTTCAAAGGAATTGGAGGCTGTAGCAATAGCGGAACAAGTTTTACCAGTTCCAACGGAATGCCAAAAAAGCATACCTTTATAAAAACTATCGGAAGTAAAGAATTTACTAACAAATTCCTGAGTATTATTAAGTTTAACAATTTGATTTTCTAATTCTTTTTTATCACATTCATTTTTAAAATCGATATCAGTTATTTTAAGATAATTGAAATTATCGCGAATGTATCTTTGCATATCAAAGAAATCTAATTTATGATCTAATGAAATTTTTTTAACTTTTCTATAATTATTTGCTTTATTTTTTCGAATTATTCCAATTTTTCTAATAGGAATTTTAGAATATCCACCGAAATTTTTGCGAGCCTTAATAGCCATAATAAAATCATCATCATTTTTCTTATCTAATGATAAATATGGGTCTACTAATTTAAAATTTTCCAATTTAATATAAGGATTATTTACTAAGATATTATTATTTTGACTTCCATAATTATGGATAGCTTTATTTAAATCATAATCAACAGCACCAAATTTGCATATATTCTCTAGTTCGGCTGCAAAATTAAGTTTATTTACATTAATATTAGCTTCTTTAAGATATAAAAAGAAGGCATCAGAATTACCATATTTATCTTGATTAACAAGTAATTTATATTTAAAAACGTGTAAAGGCCATCCTAATTGAGGGTGAAATTCTAGACCTTTTTGTCCACAATAACGAGTGCCACGTCCAATAGCTTGTTTTTCGTCAGATTTGGAGATAAGGTCATCAACAAGATGAATATATTTAACATCAAAAACATCAATACCTTCTTTATATCCTTGATCTATTAAAAGGAATCTAATATTTTCGCCATAAATATTATTGGGTCTGTCATTAAAGATATTAAGAATTTCATTTTTTAATTTAACGGGAAATGGTTTTTCATAAATAGTCATACTAGTTAATAAGGCAAAGTTATTATTATTGGGATTAATATTAATTTGTAGTTTATTATCATAAACATTAGACATACCATAGGAAGTAAGAACAGAAGCAACTAATTTAATACCAGCAATAGAATTTTTAAGATCACTATAAATGATATGTTTAAAATATTTGCCGTGTTCTTGAAAATCATATTTATCTACTGTTTCGATAGTTTTAAGTAATTCAACTAATTTAGGAGATGTAATATGTAAATTTTCTTTAATTTTGGCAGAATTAAAAGTATTTTTATCAAATTTAAAAAAATCTTTTTGACTACTAATATTAATGGCTTTTCTAATACAATCCGCAGAATTAGCCTTCATTTTTCTATTATTCTATTAAATCAAATTCTTTTTTTAATTCATTTTCATTGGGTGTTTCAAGTATTAAAATAATATTTTTATTATTTCTTTTAAAATTGGAGATAAAATGAATGATATCATTAAGATTAATAAAACCATTAGTAATTATATCGTGTCTATCTAAATGACTTTTTTTAGGATTTTTGCTATTATTAATATGAATAACTGCAACATCTTTAATATTTTTATTTTTTTTGGTTAAATCAAATATTTCATTTAATTCAAAACCGGCAGCCCAAATATGACAAGTATCAATACAAATTTTAATGAATTCTTTTTGATAATCAGAAAAGGAATTATAGAAATCTAAGAAATCATGATAAAATGATAATAATTCAGTTCCTTGACCTGTGGAAGTTTCAAGAATAATTTTAGAATTCCATTTATTCTTATCAATTTGTGTAATAATGAAATCTAAAGCAATTTTCATATTATTAATACCATCAATAGGCATTTGATTTGTATATTTACCACAATGAACTATACATCCAATGGAACCAATAGAATTTGCAAATTCTAATTCATATAATAATAATTTAATCCAATAAGCATCTTGAATATCCATAGTTCTTTTATTAATCATAAAAGGAGTTGCTAAATTGATAGTATAAGGACTATGAATAACTAATTGAAAATCATTTGATTTAAGGAATTTCTTTAAATCATTAAGATTATTGGAGAAGAATTTGGGATTAAAATTGGAAATCTTGGTGCTTCTAGGATTAGAGGCAAAAATTTGTAAGGCATTACCACCAGAATTACGGATAATTTCGATGGTATCAATTAAAGTTTTTTGACGTGAAATATAGGCTCCAATAAAAACCATTTAATAATAATAATAGTTATAAATATAATAATCATTTTTTTTATTTAATAAAATGAATTATAGTGAATTTACGACAGTAGAGGAAAATAAAATTGATATATCTAATATAAAAACCAATGATGCTAAAGCGATATTGGAAGATTTTGAGATATTAACCACAAATTTGGATGAATATAAGAAAAAGATAGAGGATTTAATGAAAAATAAGAATTATTTTGATAATTATGTAATGAGTATGCAGAATAATCATTTAAATATAATAAATATAATAAATGATTATAATAATGAGATTGATAATAAAACAACTGAGATATTTATAAGTTATAATACAAAAATAAAGGAAAATTATAATAATTGGATAATGAATTATTATACAGTGAAATTATTGGAATATGAGAATACAATAGAATTAATAGAACAGAAGATAGCAGATTTTAGAAATCTATTTATATATATCATAAATAAAATGACAAAACCGAATATTGAAAATAAAAAATTATGTCCTATTTGTTTTGAAAATGAGGTAGATTTATGTTTAAATCCTTGTGGACATACTATATGTAATAGATGTATAATGAATAATTATAATAATTATAATAATAAAGATAAATGTTATTCTTGTAGAACGATAATAAAAGATTATATAAGAATATATTTTTCATTATAAATAATAATTGATGGTAATTTATTTGAATATACCGTATTCATCGAGAAAAACAGCAAAGGAATATGGGGGTTTATGGGATAAAAAAAAGAAATGTTGGTATTGTGAGGATGAAAATAATGAATTATGTAGATTATTTGATATAAAGAAGGAAATAGAAATTAAGGGAGAAGATAGGACATTTGGTAGTAATGAATTATATATAGATATGATACCAAAAACTAGTTATTTTAAGAATGTAAGAAGTATATTTAATGAAGCAGAATGGAATTTAATAAGACATCATATATATGAAAGAACAAATAATAGATGTGAATGTTGTGGATGTAAAAGAGGAAAATATTTGGAGGCACACGAAAGATGGATATTTGATTATGAAAATAAAACACAGAAATTAATAAGAATAATTGCTTTATGTCGTTTATGTCATCAATCTACACATTATGGACATTCAAAAGTATTTAAAGATATAAATAAAATAAATGAACATTTAAAGAGAGTAAGGGGAAATAATGATGAAGAATTAAAAAATCATATAAAGGATGCATATGAAATTTGGAAAAAAAGGAATGAAATAGAGTGGATAATAGATGTATCAATAATAAGAGATTCAGGATTTGGATTTGAGAAATGATTGAATAATAATGAATAGAGTAAGAATTTCATTAATTTTATCATCATTTATATTTTTAGAATTTAGTAAAGATTTAATTTTTTTAACATTTTTGGAAATTTCCATTTTAGTTTCTTTAGGAAATTTAATGATACCAATAAAACTTTCTAAAACTTTCAATAAATCATGATACATTTTTTTACAATTATTAAATATACAATGATTATAATCATAAACTAATTTATTTTTATAAACTTCTTTCAATAATTTTTCTTTTTTCTTGATATCAATTTCAAGATTAGCTTGTAAATATTGTTTATAAATTTCTTTATTTTCAATCATTTTTTTTCGCGATTCACCGCATTTTTGAGTGGAACACATAGATAATTCACTTATAACACCAATCATTTTCTGCATTTCCGAATTCAATTTTTTATCCATTATTCTAATTATTATTATTATTATTATTATTCTAATTATTATTCTAATTATTAGAGTTATTAGAGTTATTGGAATTATTGGAATTATTATTATTAGAATTATCACTATCACTATCACTATCAGAATAACATAAAGAATTATTATTAATTA
>Ga0247840_10010435_pt1 | contig 11597 bp, 11 predicted proteins | sample LaCruzMarch2015__FD_192404 | JGI IMG/M metagenome (GOLD analysis project Ga0247840, IMG submission 192404) | Freshwater microbial communities from meromictic Lake La Cruz, Castile-La Mancha, Spain - LaCruzMarch2015_17m | ecosystem: Environmental > Aquatic > Freshwater > Lake | place: Spain...
GGCGGCGGGTAATATCACTCGAAATAACGCCGCGACGTTTATCAAGCCAAACGCAATAGCAATAGCGTTAGAGGCTTTCATGGCGCGTCCCGTGTGACCTAACGACACTCGCGCCATCATACCAATTGTTAAAACGCCAATGCCGCCAACTGTAAAAGCGTGTAACGCTAACGACGGTAAAACCCATTCCCACGCCGCAAAAGCCGTGAAAATAAAACCTAAAATCAACCAGCCGTAACCCAAATATAAAACCCAAAGCAGCGGCACAAACCAAATCCGAAATACAAACCATGTCGCTAATCGCCACGCATTCAAGCCTGCGACAACGAATGCCGTTAAAGCTAAAATAGTTCCTGAAATACCCGCAACTTCCAAACCAAACAAAATCACCGCGCTGCCAATCGCCAAAATATCGAGTTGCGAATTGCGTGGAATAGAAACGCCTTTCAAACCTTTTTCGGTAAAAAATGGAAAAACACGTCCCGCAATGACTAAAATCATGATGACTATCGTCGCGAGTACGATTTGAATACCCATTGCCGCGCCGTGTTCGCACAGTTCCAACATTTGCGAATGAATCATTGCATTGCCCAACGTCAATAATCCTAATAAGCCGACAAAAATTAAATTTTTATAATTTTTGGTGCTGATTAACGTTTTCGCAATCACCAAAGCGAGTGTTGGCAAAAAGGCAAAATCCACCAATGCAATCAAACCATCTGGCAATAAACCCGCGTAAAACGGCAAAATGCGCCCATATAACCAAAGCAAACTTAAACCTACTAGCGCATCACCTTGCAAGGTAATTTTTCCTGTCCAATTGCTGACCGCAGTCAGTAAAAATCCTGCAATGACGGCAACGGTATAACCCAGCAACATTTCATGTGCGTGCCAATAGTTACCAGTGAAATAGGGCGGTAAAAGAGTTTCTTGCGTCATTTGTTGCCAAAGAATTAGCAATGCCAAGGCGGAAAAACCTGCGAGTAAAAAGAAGACTCGAAAGCCTAATGCGAATAATGGATATTGGAAAACGGGTGATTTCATAAATGTGTCATTAGTTATTTTCGGTTAAAGCATAAAAACGAAGAATTTTTGGTGTTGTATGCGGTGATTTTTTCAATCCTTCACAAATTTTTATTACGAGTGCCGCGTCCATAATTTCATGGGGAATTAACGAACCAGTTTTTACACCACGAAGTAGTTTGAAGTAGTTTATTTGCCGATTCAATTCGCGCTTTGGCATAAAAAACATAGCTGTCGTGTTTAACAAAACGATGCTCTCCAATTTTTAAAACGCATGTCGAATCATAAGGCAAACCTTCTGGCACAGACGTTATATTGACTAACAGAACGTGTTTTTCATCAAAATCTTTCGTTTCAATTGGGTCAGTTAATAAAACAAAAAGATGTTTGCGTTCAAGATTTTGATTTGAACCCGATGGAATAAGTAACGTCGCTCGTCTGAATGGCACAAATAAAGTCATAATTCCGCAAATAATTCATCAATATGTTGTTGTTCATCCATTTGCATGACTAATTTTTCTGCCGCAGCGGGCAAGTGTCCAAAGGATTGAAATAATCTTTGAAAGCTAATCGGTTTTGATGAGCCGTATGGGTTTTCCCATTCAGAGCAAAATTTATGTGTATAGTCACGAATTTCCCAACGTGACATGGCACCAAATTCATCCCAAATTTTTTCCAATATATTAAGATCAGCACGACTTAATTCATCTAGCGCATCCAATTCCAACGTGTTTTTAAGCGAGAGTTCATGATTTTCTTTTGCTGAAATTAAATCTTCCCAACCGTTTTCAGAGGATTCAACATCGCCATCCATTAAATTTAACGTCATGGATAAAACAGGGCCGTGCGGCATAGAAACCAAATAATCCCCGCTCATGGATAAACCGTATAAACGCAAAGATTCTCTGTCTGCCAAATACAGTAACTTCATGAGTTTCAAATGTGACATTAAACCGCCTCTTTTATACAGGAAGTAGGCGGCCATTTGACTTACTTTTTGTTCGTTAAAGTTCATGTCTATTCAATGTTTTGGATTTGTTCGCGCACTTGTTCAATTAACACTTTCAATTCGATGGCGATTTGGGTCATTTCAATATCCGCCGCTTTTGAGCCAAGTGTGTTGGCTTCTCGATTCATTTCTTGCATCAAAAAATCTAATCGTCTGCCGACGGGTTCTTTTTGTTTGATAATCCGCAATACTTCGGTGATGTGTGTTTCTAAGCGGTCTAATTCCTCAGCAATATCGAGTTTTTGTGTTAAATGGACTAACTCTTGTTCAAGTCTGTCCATGTCGGGATTTGCCACTAATTCATTAACACGCTCTTGAAGTTTGGCACGAATGTTTAATAAAACGTCTGGCATACGTTGAGTAGCTTGAAGCACAAATTGCTGCATTTTAACGCAACGTTCTTCGATTAATTGTGCCAATTGCCGACCTTCGCGTTCACGAGTTTCAATCAGTTGAACAACTGTGCGTTGAAGCAATGCTATTAAACCCTCGTGCAAATGTTGTCTATCAACGCTGGCTTCATGTTGAATAGCGGGCAATGCCAAAATATCTAATGCTGAAAAACGCGCAGGCGATTGCATCAAATGTTCAATTTGTTGCGTTGCTTTCAATAAGGCGGCAACGGCTTCCAAATTAACGGCAAAGCCTTGACCTTCTTTATTTTGTTTTTTGTAACTCAATGAGCATTCTATTTTTCCACGACTGAGTTTGCCGCTTAGAATGGCGCGTGCGTCACCTTCGATAAAACGCAATCGTTCGGGAATTTTAAAGGTCAAATCACAATATCGATGATTCACAGTGCGTAATTCGCAACTCACTATTAAATCCCCTAATTCTGCTTCACCGTTAGCAAATGCGGTCATACTTTTAATCATTATTTCACCTGTGTATCGAAAATTTATTTTAATTTAGTCGCATTCTAACCGTGCCGTGAAAGGCTTGCACCATTTAACTCTATGGTTATCGGTTATACTGTGCCGCAATTTTATATTTGGAGAACAAAATACATGAGACCGAGTGGACGCGATGCCGCGCAATTAAGAGAAATTAGGCTAACGTGCGGTTACACCAAACATGCCGAAGGATCCGTTTTAGTCGAATTCGGTGACACAAAAGTATTGTGTAATGCGAGCGTTGATAAAAGCGTCCCGCGTTTTTTAAAAGGCAAAGGCGAAGGTTGGGTCACAGCAGAATACGGAATGTTGCCACGTGCCACACATACTCGTTCAGATCGCGAGGCGGCAAAAGGAAAACAAAGTGGTCGAACACTCGAAATTCAACGTTTAATCGGTCGGTCGTTACGCGCGGTAATGGATTTAAAAGCGTTGGGCGAACAAACGATTACGATTGATTGCGACGTTTTGCAAGCAGATGGCGGCACGCGAACAGCAGCAATCACGGGTAGCTATGTAGCATTATCGTTAGCGATTCAATCGATGTTGGCGCGTAAGCAAATCAAATTTAATCCGATTCACGGACAAATTGCAGCCGTTTCAGTAGGAATTTGTAATGGTGAACCCGTTTTAGATTTGGATTATGCCGAAGACAGCAATGCCGAAACCGATATGAATGTTGTTATGAATGACGCAGGCGCGTTTATCGAAATTCAAGGAACCGCCGAAGGTCATGCTTTCCGTAAAGATGAACTCGATGCGTTATTAGAACTGGCAACTAGCGGTATTCAAGCGTTATTGGTGAAACAATTAGAAGCCTTAGAATCTGCAAACTGAAAAACCATTTTTCACCCTATTATTTTTAACCAATGAGGATTTACCATGTTATACAACCAAGATTTAGTAGAAGAATTGAATGTGTTGGCGCGTTACAACTTAGAAAGTACACAAGAAGGTATTAAAATTCACCACGACGCGGCACCTGAAGTGGTTGCGGCGGCGAGAAGATTATTCGACAAAGGCTTAGTTGATCACCACGACGGCGGTTATTTAACGCATTTAGGATTAGAAGTCGCTGAAAAAGTACAAGCTATTTTGACAATTCTTTGCACTGAAAAAAACTAAGTTTCAAAACAGGTGGCGCGACAAACCGCGCCACCTGTTTCCATCAAGTTTGCAATGCCAAAACATAATCTTCCAAATCGTCCAAATTCTTCACTTTCGTTTCTGAAATCGCAAAACTGCTCGCAGAAATTCCCGCAATTTTTACGCTATTTTCGCGTTTAGATTTTAACGGATGCCACGAATTCAATGGCTTTCCTTCACGCAGCAATCGATATGCACACGTTTTCGGCAACCATTGATATTGATAAAAATCCACATCGTGTAATTCCAAACAATCTGGCACCAATTTTATGCGTTGCGTGTATTTTGTGCAGCGGCAGGTTTTCAAATCCAATAATTTACACGCCACGCGGGTAATATAAATTTCACCCGAGTCTTCGTCTTCCAGTTTGTGCAAACAGCAGCGTCCACAACCGTCACACAACGATTCCCATTCTTCGCGGCTCATTTCCGCCAATGATTTTATTTCCCAAAAATTACTCATTGCCACAGTTCCCAAACAGGTTTTACCGTCGTTGGTAATTCCACTAATTTTCCCAGTTCAATCCACGGATTTTCTGGGCTATGAAAATCTGAACCCATCGAGCCTGCGAGTTCAAATTGCGTCGCGTAATTAGCTAAAATCCGCATTTCGTCTGGATTGTAACGCCCTGTGACAATTTCCATTCCCAAGCCGCCCGCATTTTTAAATTCACTGAGCAATTTTTTCATGCGCGAGGCGGTCAATTTATAACGCATTGGATGTGCTAAAACAGCAATCCCTCCCGCGTCATGAATCGCTTGCACCGTTTTTTCCAACGGTGTCCACGTTGTCGAAACATAGGCAGATTTGCCGTCACCCAAATATCTATCGAACGCCTCAGAAACAGTCGAAACGTGACCTTGTGAAACTAAAAAATTCGCAAAATGCACGCGAGTAATAGTTTCGTTTTGGGCGGATTTTTGAACGGCTTCTAGTGCATCGTAAATCCCTTTTTTAGTCAATTTTTGCGCGATTTTTTCAGCACGTTCAAGCCGCATAAGGTGCAATTCTGCAATCACGTTTTGCAATGTTTCATGTTCTGGATTGATGTTCAAACCAATAATGTGAATACCTAATTTTTCCCATTGCGCGGATAACTCAATGCCGTTAATCAGATTGATTTGTAACGTATTCGCGCAAATTCGCGCCTCGGCAAGACCATTTGTTGTGTCATGGTCAGTAAGAGCTAAGGTTGTAACCGCTTTTTCAACGGCGCGTTTTACCAAATCTGTTGGTGACAAGGAACCATCGGAGGCGGTGGAATGGCAATGTAAATCGTAAAGTTGTGTCATGAATTTGGTGAATAGAAACTAAGAAAAAGTGAAATAGCAATTAGTTGGATTGCATTTCTCGCGTCCAAGAAATTGACACACGCGGTTCGAGCCATTGCTGTAAAAAATCGAGAAAACAACGCACTTTTGCCGACAGATATTTGCGATGCGGATAAACAGCGTGAATATCGAGCGGCGGCAGCGCATAATTTTCCAACACCGTTTTTAATTTGCCCTTTTCAATATCACGACGCACAACATAAGTGGCTAAAACAACTAATCCCAAACCATTCAATGCCGCTACACGATTAGCTTCCGCAACATTTGATTGCATTCTTCCCGACACATTTATGGTTGTAAATCCTGTTTCAGTCTTAAATTTCCATTTATCTTGTGGCGCACTCGCCCAATTCACTAAACAGCTGTGATTCAACAAATCTTCTGGTGTTTGGGGTACGCCGTGTTTTGCTAAATACTCTGGCGAACCGCAAACAATCATCGATGAACTGGCTAATTTTCGCGCCACCATGCTCGTGTCGTCTAAATCGCCCAAATAAATGGCAATATCAATTCCATCGTCGATTAAATCTGCGTGACTGCTTTGCAAAATCATTTCAACGTTCAAATCGGGATAATTTTTCAAAAATTCTGCCACGGCACGAGTAATGTGTGTCGCGCCAATAACGGGCGGCGCACTGATTTTTAAAGTGCCTCGTGGTTCAGTTTGTAAATGCGTAATCGCAGATTCCATGTCTTCAATATCAAGCAAAACCTGCGAACAACGCTCTAAATATGACACGCCCATATCGGTTAAACTTAAACTGCGCGTAGTGCGATTAAACAAACGAGTGCGTAATTCTGATTCCAAAAACATGATATGTTTCGTTGCCATTGCGCGAGAAATGTTCAGCTCCCTTGCACCGCCTACAAAACTGCCCGCTTTCGCCACGCGCTCAAACACTTTCATGCTGGTTAATTTATCCATTATTTATTTCTCAAATTATTTTTATTGCCCAATTATAGCGGATTTCTACATTACAACTTCGCATTGCATTACCATTATCAGCCTTCAATGGTTATAATTATCGTCAGTCGTATTTCTAAATCCTAATTGCCTAAACGCTTTTTTAACTCACTATTTTGACTACAAATTTTCTACTCTCATGCTTAATACATTTTTCGACAGTTCTTTCGTCTTCCATTTGCTTTAGCGCATGAAAAAAAAATCGCGCGTATTTTCCCGTCTTTTGCTTGCTTACACCGTTATTGGTTCGGTTATTGTTACGTCTGTGATTGTTAAATTAGTCAAAGATGAAGTGCAATCGTCTCGCTATCAAGCGCGTTATTTATCCGAAATTAGCCAACAACTCAGTTTTAAACTTGAAAACAGGGCTAGTAATTCGATTCGTTATCCTAATCATGGTCCTTACGATCAACGGCTAGGTTATACCTTGCTTTCAGACCAAATTGATCGTTTGCAAAAAGCAGGTTTTGGTATTTCCGCGCAAGCAACAGCTTCGCCAATGATGACGCAATTGATGGACGAATACGGTTTATTTCCGTTGTATCACGAAAAAAACCAAGCGGGTTTGCGCTTAGTAGACAATGACGATAAACCCTTATTTGCAGCGGCTTATCCGACCTATGGTTATCCGAGTTTCGATGCCATTCCGCCTGTGATTTTGCACACGCTGTTGTATATCGAAAACCGCGAATTACTCAACGAAAATCGTAAAAATGTCAATCCAGCAGTCGAATGGGAACGACTTGGTTTTGCGGTATTGCAAATGATGGCGAAGAAATTGGGGGCTGACGGCAATGTTCCAGGCGGTAGCACGCTTGCAACCCAAATTGAAAAATATCGTCATTCGCCTAACGGCTACACCGAATCTATTTATGAAAAAATTCGTCAAATGGCGAGTGCGTCGATACGCGCTTATTTGTTAGGCGTTGACACACGCGAAATGCGGAAGCAAATCGCATTGGCGTATTTAAATACCATGCCGCTCGCGGCATCGGAAAAATCGGGTGAAGTGCATGGTTTAGGAGATGGGTTAGTTTCGTGGTTTGGTGCAGATTTCAAAGAAACGAACAAACTTCTTGCAGCCGAAGCGGTGCAAACGCTTACACCTAGCGTTGAACAAGCGAAAGCCTACCGCCAAGTTCTCAGCGTTTTATTATCGCAACGTCGTCCTACTTATTTACTTGGTTCGGGTTTTGACGCACTTCAAACTTTAACCGACAGTTACTTGCGCTTGCTGGCAACGCAAGGTGTGATTTCACCTGCGTTGCGCGATGCAGCATTAGCGGTAAAAGTGGAGCGCGTACCAAAAAGCAGTTCGCATTATTTGTTTGTTACTGAACAAAAAACCCAAAACGTGCTTCGCGCTCGATTGGCGAAAATGCTAGGAATCAAAACGAACTACGATTTAGACCGCCTCGATTTGTCGGTTAAAAGCACGATTGATTTTGGTATGCAGCAACAAGTCACTGCGGCATTGAAAAAATTGAGTGATCCCGTCAATGCACGCGCTGCGGGATTGATTGGCGAACGAATGCTGAGTCCCAATAATCAATTGAGTTCGATTATTTACAGTTTGGTATTGTTTGAACGTAGCGACAGAGGAAATTTGTTGCGCGTTCAAACCGATAATTATGATCAACCGCTCGATATTAACGAAGGCATTCGGTTGGATTTGGGTTCGACAGCGAAATTACGAACCTTGGTGCATTATCTCGAATTGATTGCAGAAATTTACCAAACGTATCAAGGACAAACGCCACAAGAATTGGCGAAAGTGCCATTACATCCGCGTGATTTTTTATCGATATGGGCAATTGACCAATTGAAAGCGCGTCCGAAAATGACGCTCGAAGAGATTTTGAATCAAGCCTTAGAGCGTAAGTATTCCGCCAGTCCAGGTGAATATTTTTACACGGGCGGCGGCGTTCATCATTTTAATAACTTTAGTGATAGCGACGATTATCGAATTTTGTCGGTGCGTGATGCGTTGCGAAACTCGGTGAATTTGCCATTCATTCGCATGATGCGTGATTTAACTTATCATCATCTTTACAAACCCGAAGGCATTGCGCGGTGGTTGGAGAATCCTGATGATTCGAAACGGGCAGAATATCTTGCTCGTTTTGCTGACCGTGAAGGTCTGGTGTATTTACGGCGTTTTTATGCGCGGTATAAAGGCAAAAGTACCGACGATAATTTGGAAACGCTGACCCAAAAAGTGTATCCAAAACCGTCACGTTTAACGATGTTGTACGAAGCAATTTATCCTGAACGTGACCGTGCCGCTTTGGAAGAATATCTAAAAGAGCATATTCCCGCGCAAATTTTGGCGAATGAAAATGTGGATAATTTATTTTACAAATACACGCCCGATAATTTTGATTTGCAAGATCAAGGCTATATCACCAAAGTTCACCCGTTAGAATTATGGATGGTGCGTTATTTGTCAGAACATCCTACGGCGACACGCGACGAAGTCATTGCGGCAAGTGCTGAACAACGCCAAGACGTTTATCGATGGTTATTTAAAAATACCCATCATTTTGCCCAACAACGTCGTATTTTGACCTTGCTTGAAGACGATGCGTTTAAACAAATTCATGCCGCTTGGGAGCGGGTTGGTTATCCGTTTGCGTCTCTGACACCATCTTATGCTACGTCAATTGGTGCATCGGGAGACCGACCTGCGGCATTGGCGGACTTAATCGGTATTATCAGCAATAACGGCGTGAAACTTCCAGCGGTGCGTTTTTCAAATTTGCATTACGCCCAAGCGACACCGTATGAAACCGTTTTAGACAAAACACTCGAAAGCGGACAACAAGTTTTATTAACTGAAGTGGCACATGCCGCGCGAAGTGCGTTAATTGGTGTTGTAGCAAACGGAACGGCTGTGGCAATGAATGGTGTTTATAAAGATGCGAATGGCAAACCATTAACTGTCGGCGGCAAAACGGGAACAGGCGACCATCGCAAAGAAAGACATGGCGCGAATGGACAACTCCTTGAATCAAAATTCATCAGTCGTGCTGCGACGTTCACGTTCTTTTTAGGCGATAAATTTTTTGGTGTCATTACGGCTTATGTCGCAGGTGAAAACGCGGGAACCTATCATTTTACGAGTTCATTGCCTGTGCATATTTTGAAATTTTTACAGCCAACACTTTCGCCAATGATAAATAAAACAAACGTAGAACCTGTTAAAACGCCTGTTGTCGCGCCAACGGTTGAACCGTAAGACAAAATTTTTATGGTATGCTACGCGCCTAATTTTTCTTTTTATTAACTCAGAATTTAATGAGAACACGCCTTAAAATTTGCGGCTTCACCGATGTTGAAACGGCTGTTTATGCAGCACATTTAGGCGTTGATGCGATTGGTTTAGTTTTTTTTGAAAAAAGTCCGCGTCATGTCACGATTGAAAAAGCCATTGAAATTACAAAAGCCTTGCCACCTTTTACCAGCGTTGTTGGCTTGTTTGTGAATGAAAAAGAAAGCGTGATTCGAGAGATTTTGGCGCAAGTGCCGCTCGATTATTTGCAATTTCACGGCGACGAACCTGCCGCCGATTGTCGAATTTATGGCAAGCGTTACATCAAGGCAATAAGCATGAAAAAAGGTTTGGATTTCGACAAATTAAATGCCGAATATCATGACGCAAAAGGCTTGCTTTTAGATGCTTATCATCCCGATGCGAAAGGCGGCACAGGAACACAATTTGATTGGGATTTATTGCCCACAAAACGCCCGATTCCCATTATTTTAGCGGGCGGCTTGACAGTTCAAAACATTAAAAGAGCGATTCAAATCGCCCATCCCTACGCAGTTGATGTCAGTAGCGGTGTCGAATTAGAAAAAGGCAAAAAAGACATTGTCAAAATGACTGCATTTACACAACAAGTTCAAGAAGGTGATCGAGAAACTTTATGACAGAAAAATATAACAAACCCGACGCACGGGGACATTTTGGTGTTTATGGCGGCATTTTTGTTGCTGAAACCTTAATGCCTGCGATTCAGGAATTAAACGCCGCTTATCAGCATTACATGAAAGACGCGGAATTTATCGCGGAATTAGACAAGGATTTACAACATTATGTAGGTCGTCCGTCACCGCTTTATCACGCGGAACGTTGGACAAAAGAACTCGGTGGCGCACAAATTTATTTGAAACGTGAAGATTTAAATCACACGGGTTCGCACAAAATTAACAACACGGTTGGTCAAGCGTTGCTCGCAAAACGGATGGGCAAAACGCGCATTATTGCTGAAACGGGCGCAGGTCAACATGGCGTTGCAACCGCAACCGTTGCGGCGCGTTTAGGGCTGGAATGTGTAATTTATATGGGCGCAGTCGATGTGGCGCGTCAATCACTCAATGTTTATCGGATGAAATTACTCGGCGCAACAGTTGTTGCCGTTGAATCGGGTTCAAAGACGTTAAAAGATGCTTTAAATGAAGCGTTGCGTGATTGGGTGACGAATATCGATGACACATTTTACATTATTGGCACCGTTGCAGGGCCGCATCCATATCCAGCAATGGTGCGCGATTTTCAAGCCATTTTAGGACGTGAAGCCAAACAACAATGTTTAGCGCAAGCGGGTAAATTACCAAATACGTTAGTGGCGTGTGTGGGCGGCGGATCCAATGCAATGGGACTTTTCTATCCGTTCATTGACGATGCCGATGTGAAAATGATTGGCGTTGAAGCGGCGGGTGACGGCATTGAAACAGGTCGTCATTCTGCGCCACTTTGTGCAGGTCGTCCTGGAGTTTTACACGGAAATCGTACTTATTTAATGTCTGACGATGACGGTGAAATTATCGAAACGCATTCAATTTCAGCAGGTTTAGATTATCCAGGCGTTGGCCCTGAACACGCCTGGCTGAAGGATTCGGGTCGCGCTCAATATGTGAATATCACGGATGATGAAGCATTGGGCGGATTTTACGCTTTGACACGCATGGAAGGCATTATTCCCGCGTTAGAATCCAGTCACGCGATGGCTTACGTTATGAAACTCGCACCAACTATGAAATCAGACGAAATTATCATCGTGAATTTATCGGGACGTGGCGACAAAGATATGCAAACAATGGCAAAACGAGAAGGAATTGAACTATGAGCCGATTAGCTGGATTATTTGCTGAATTAGCAGAAAAAAACCGTAAAGCGTTAATTCCATTCGTTACCGCAGGCGATCCAAATCCTGAATTTACCGTGCCA
>Ga0247840_10010436_pt1 | contig 11596 bp, 12 predicted proteins | sample LaCruzMarch2015__FD_192404 | JGI IMG/M metagenome (GOLD analysis project Ga0247840, IMG submission 192404) | Freshwater microbial communities from meromictic Lake La Cruz, Castile-La Mancha, Spain - LaCruzMarch2015_17m | ecosystem: Environmental > Aquatic > Freshwater > Lake | place: Spain...
GAACCATCGATTGGATTGTTGGCAATCGTTCCATCGAAACAAATAACGCTCGACCCGACGAACGCTGGCGTTAACGCGGCGGGCGCGTTTGACTATGATTTCAATACCCGCTTGACCGCCCGCTCGCGTTCAACGCTTGGTTCGTCCACGTTACCGCCGTTGGAGTAACGCATCGATATCTGAAGGATGTGACCGACCGTCGAGGACCGCGACCACCTCTACGCCCGTTGTGACCATTCGATAATAGATGAGAAAAGGATGGCGGCTCGCAATTTTACGATGGTAGCCAAAATGTTTTTCGTGAATACCCGCCGCGTCACTCAGCGAATCAATGTCCTCAAAGATCCGATGGTAAAAATAGTCGCCAGCGCCGTGGCCTTGCCGGTCGTAGAAGGCCACTCCTTCGGCAATATCCAAATGTGCCTCATTGCGAATTTCGACGTTCATCGATAATTCGCTTTACTGCAATTTTAGCCTCAGCAACAGACATGTTGGGTTCGTTACTTGGATTCGCGGTGCGGTAAGCAAGCACATCCCCGTGCCAAGCAGGAGAATTCAATGCTCGTGAATCAGCAGACAAACGCTGCCAAAGCAGATCGAACGCAGCCTGCTGCTGCTCGGGGTTCAATGTATCAATAAAAGTTTCGATTTCCATAGCTCGGCTCCGTAGTCCCATTCTAACGCCGGCAAGAACCGCTGTCGACACAGCGAGTTAGCGGGCCCGGTGGACGAACGTCTATCGTCACCCAGTCGCGGAAAGTAACGCGTCTAAAAGTCAAGGCACCCGATCCGCGACTTGGGTGCACGATTTTGTTCGTCCTCGCTGTGGCGATGCACTACTCCTGGTTTTTCTTTGCGTGTTTGTCCACAGCTTGTTTCCAAATTCGGTCAAAAAACTCCCGGTCGAATCGTTTGTCAATTTCCGGCTTCATCACCGAATTAAATCCTTGAACATATTCGTCCGAGTCACCCAAAGTTCCCTCGAACTGAAGTCCATGCTCATCTTTCAGTATTTTACTATACTCTCCAAATCCTTCGGCATGTCTACCATTTGGCACCTTCGACACTAACTCGCCATTTCGAAGTCTTCGTTGTGCATCCGCAATCCTACGCGACTTTTCGTTAAAAATGGTGCAACCAGTTATCGAACTGAGAAGCATTAATCCAACAATCAATGGAATCAATTGCATTCCTGTTTCCTTCCGATCGGACGAACGCTTTGATGAAATGTTGCCTGGAGCGTTAGCGGAAGGCAATCATTTCCAGCGGGTTGTTCTCCCTTTCCTACGCAAACTCGAAGTCATAAATAGGTACTGGCGATGGAAGTTTGAACATCTCCGCTACTGTTTCGTTCTGTCGTTGTGAACCAAGTCCAATGCTAACCCTCTTAAGTGAACGCAGGTTTTTAAGGGGTGTAAGGCTGTCAGGCGTCAGCTTTTCGGCCCCCTCGATAACAAGATCCTCTAACTTCTTGGCCGACGAGAGAGCATGGAGGTCGTTGAGTCCGTTCATTTCTCGCATGTGTAGGCGGCGGATCTCCTCGAGGCGCGGGAGAGAAGTAACCTTCCCCAGCGTGTCTAGCATCAGCGCCTCGAGACGGGACGCTTTGGTAACCGGCTCAAGGTCCTGTGTTAGAATCCCGCGCACCTGCCATAGTTCGAGATAGCGTAATTTTGTTCCGGCAAGAAAGCTGAGATCATTTAAACTACCGAGCCCAATGCGAAGAGCGCGAAGACTGCTTGAGCGTGTAAGGCAATCTAGATTCTCAAGCGGAGACGATTGAACGCTAAGATAATGCAGTTCCGGTAGTTCGCTGATTACGTCTAAATCCGTTCCTTGCTTGTCGAGTTTAAGAGCCTGCAGCGAGCGGAGCGAGCGAATTGGCCGTAGTGAAAGTTTGCTGGTCTTGGTCGGGTCAATTCGCAAGAATCGCAAGCCTGGTAAAGATTCAAGGAAATCCAGGGAACGCAGACCGGCCACATAAGTCAATGACAGCGACTGAAGCGAATGGAGATCTGCTAGGTAGCCTAAGTCCAACTCGCCTTTGCTTGTTGGGAAAAAGTCATGCCCTATGGTCAGAGCAATTGGCCGACTTGCTTTTGCAGCTGTCTTTAGTTCGGCAATTTTTTTGGCAGTCGGAGGTTTGTCAAAGGCTACGTTGACGCACCGATTTAGGTCTACGACTGGCTCGCTCAAATAGGAAATCTTCATTTGGCTTCAAGGGAGAACGCCCGGGATCAGATGGCGTGAGTAAGTTGCAAATGCAATGACCAAAAACGGTCGACCGAACGCTCATCTGCATCCCTTGGTTCGTCGAACTACGGCTTGCATCTAGCTCGCTTCGAACTCGAATTGGCCGTTTCTGTGGTCTGCTCAAAAATATTAACGACGCATTATCCTACGAGCTGAAGCGTCGCTTCGCAATATTTGGCCGAAATCTGGCTTTGATCCTGAAGGGATCGCAAATGGTAGCCGGGGGTTTGACCGCTAGGGCACACCCCCGGTCTCGTTCGCATGCGATGTTTTCGATCCCGGAGGAGATCGCAGATTGCGCCTGCTGTCTTATGTGATCCCTTCAGGATCAATGGTATAGCCTGCGACAATATCCGGGGGTGTCGCTTCGCTCAACCCCCGGCTACCTTCTATAACCCCTATCGGGGTAATTTGGCTATGATGCGTGACAACGAGGTTATCGATCTCTCGAGAAATGCTTGGGGCGGATGATCGATCGAAGACCCATCGATTGGATTGTTAGCAATCGTTCCATCGAAACAAATAACGCTCGACCCGACTAACGTTGCCGATCACCCAGCGGCGGGGGAAGTAGTGTCCACCCCAGAAGCGGCCGGTCCGCCGCTTGGGTGCATCGGTTTGTTCGGACTTTTCCTGCGATCTTTCAAGCGGTCGCCAACGAGTTTCTCTCGCGAACGCAAATCCGCAAAGATTCGAGCGACGTCGTAGTCAAACGCAGCTGCCAGTTGGTCCTTCGTGTCTCGAACTTGCTGGACGATCGGATCATTCTTCATCGCTCGGTTCCTCGAAAAGCTCTTCTGGCGTGCATATCGTGGGCATCTCAAATCCGGCCAAACGACACAAGTTAGCAACACGTTTTGCAATCTGGGCATTTGCCAAATGCTTGCAGTTCCACGTCAACAAGTATTGTACACCGTGGACTGTAGCCACGGCAATGTGTGCCGCATCGCGAATAGCTTTCGGAGGAAGAATCCCCGATTTCATTATGGATTCGGTTAGTTGCTCCGCATCGACAGTCACGGCCAAAGAATTCAGGGAATCCGCTACGAAAAGCCGTTTCCTCACTTCGGACGGATCGCCAGCGGAAATTTCGTCGATCACGACCTGAGAGATAAAGCATTCGAAGGCTGTTCGGCGATACGCCCACCAATCCAAAGTGGTTTTCTGGTGGCCAGCGATCACTACATCTTTTGCAGGTAACGCAACAAGGTAGCTAAGAATGGTAGTCTCGATGTAAACGCTTTCCATTTATGTTTCGTCACACTTCCTTGTCCGAACGGCGGGCATCACCGAGCCCGAGCGGTTGACTCAGCGCAAGTCAAAACGGCCGATCGAAGGCTTCGTGTGCAGTACGCCCAACATGGGCGTGATCTTGTGGGGTGCAAGTCCCCTGTACTTAGTTCCGGAAACTTTCACTAGGAGTCAGTATAACAAATGAATTTCCCTTGAAAGCATCAGTACGAGGTGAAGGCAACTGCGGAAGGGCGACCGACCGTGGGAAGGAAGCCTGCGAAGATGTGCGTAAACGCTGGGTTTGTACCATTTCGCCACCCAGACTCTTCACACCAAGACCTGCCAGGCTACGAACAGAAACCCTATATGAGGCAGACGCTTTAGGCGAGTGGGCTGCTGACCACGAAGCCAGTCCGGAAGACGAAGCGGAAGTAGATGGGGAGCTTGGGCAGGGACAGATCACGTTCTTATTTGGGGAGATCTGTTGCGCGTACCTGGGAGTAAGCATCATCGGCTGAAAGCCAGGGCGACTCGGGGCAACCTGAGATCGTGCCAACAGAAGTCAGCAGAGGTCGTAGTACTGACCCTCGACGTAACAATCGAGACAGGAAGGACCGAACAATTTCAACTTTAGGTACCAAGGACCATGACCACAAACCGTCTCAACCACATAAAACCTAGCTCGACCGTCCCTATGGGAGGCGACACTCTAAAGGCCCGTGCTCTTGAGAGTCTCAGCGCAGATCAATCGGCACTTGAGGACAAGACACCTGACACCTATAGTCCAATTCCAGTTTCACTCATGGAACTTGTCGTCGACGAAAGCAACATGCTGAAAGCATGGAGCAAGGTCAAGGCGAACAAAGGGGCCCCAGGTCCCGATGGAATCACACTGGAAGTTTTCTTTGAAACCTTTCGACACCAGTGGCCCAAAGTACGACAGGAACTACTCGATGGCTCTTACCAACCGAGCCCCGCTCGGCGTAAAGCCATCCCAAAACCCGATGGCTCGTTCAGAAATCTCGGCATTCCAAATGTCGTCGACAGACTGATCCAACAAGCCATCCTCCAAGTCCTAACACCGATCTTCGATCCGGGATTCTCGGAATCGAGCTTCGGTTTCCGGCCAAAACGCTCTGCACACGGAGCCATCAAACAAGTCCAGCATCATATCCGTTCTGGATACCGACACTGCGTCGACATGGATTTGTCCAAATTCTTCGACCGAGTTGATCATACTGTGCTGCTCGCAAGAGTATCGCGGAAGGTAAGCGATCCACGCTTGCTTCGATTGATTAGTCGTTATTTGCGTGCAGGAGTGATGGTCGATTTCCAATGGGAACCATCGCTTGAAGGAACAATGCAAGGAGGCCCGCTCAGTCCCCTGTTGGCCAACGTACTGTTGGACGATTTCGATAAGGAACTGGAAAAGCGAGGTCTTCGGTTTGTGCGTTATGCGGATGACTTTCTGGTATTTACTAAAACAGAGAGGGCAGCCCAGCGCGTCTTTGAATCGGTGGAACGCTACCTGACTCGCAAGCTTCATCTGGTGGTTAATCACCAGAAGAGTCGTGTCTGCTCGGCCAAGGGGATCGAATTCCTTGGCTATCGTTTTACAGGATACGGCGGCCAATACGATGTCAGCCCCAAGAACATAACTAAGTTCAAGCAACGGATCCAAGAAATCACGCGTCGCAATCGTGGCGTGTCGATGGCGAGCCGTTACGAAACGCTTGGTTGGTATCTTCGCGGGTGGTGCAACTACTTTTCGTTGGTCGAGATCAAAACGTTTTATGTCAACCTAGATAAATGGGTCCGTCATCGCATCCGAGCATGTTACTGGAAGCAATGGCGTAAGGCAGGGGCGCGAGCCCGAAACCTAATGAAACTCGGCCTATCGCGAGAGGATGCGGTGCCATTAGCTTCTAGCTCCCGTGGTCCTTGGTTTATGTCGAAGTGTCGAAGCGTAGAACGCGCATTGACCAACGACTATCTAGCCGAGAATGGCTTGGTGAGTCTCTATGAGATCTGGCAGAAGACTCGCTCCTAGAAATTGAACCGCCCGGTGCGGACCCGCATGCCGGGTGGTGTGGGAGGGGCCCCGGAGCAATCCGGGCCCCTATCCCGATCCACTTTGTTCGTGCATTTTCTCGTACTCGTACTCAGTCCGCCGCGGCGGACGGTACTCGTACTCGAATCGATCTAGTATAGCAATCCGACCTATTGGTGCGCAAGTTCCCGCGAACCGCCTCGATCAACGATCGGCATCGCTGCAGTTTGAACAGCCATCGAGTACGAGTACCGTTTCACTGAGTACCGCTTCGCTGAGTACGAGTACGACGAAATCCGATGCGAGGCAGGAACGAAAAGATCTCCGAGGACGAGGAGTTGCGTCACCAGCATCCGCGATGCGGTATCCAGTCGCAACAAGCCGAAAACCGCTCCTTGGGTGGAATGCCTCAGGCCCCCGGTCGGCTCGTCCGACCGGAAGCACAGCTTCATCCGCTAGCGGGAGGCTGGGTCGTAAAGTGGGGATGGTGGAGATGATCCGCCTAGCTGACGAACCATTGGCTCCGGTGGCTCAAGGCCACCCGGGGGCCGAGGTCGTACGATCAGTGCGCGTGGCTCTGCGAGGCACGAACTTGTTTTTATCCCAGATGGGGTCAATTATTCCTGGATTCTGAGGGGTTATTCCTGATTTGTCAATCAAATTATCCCGGTTTGCGACCAATTATTCCGGTTTCACTATGGCTAAGATTTAGAGCATGCAATCAGGAATATTTGGATATCCCCGATTGAGTGACTTCATTTCTGGGCGTGTGGTCAGTACGCAAAACGCGAGGCTGTTTCTAAAAAATATTGACCCCTTATTGACGATCGCTTTTTGCAGGAGTTACAACTCGAGGTTTTGGAAGCGTTTCGACAGGTGGAACCTGGATTGGGTTACGTTACGACAAAGGGAGACTTGCCATGGCCCAAGAACGGACTTTCAGTATCCAGGAAACCGATGAGAAGTTCGGGCGTCTTTGGTTCGCGTCACTGGCAAAATTCCATCGGGTTAGCGACCCTACAACTTGGGATTTTGACGAACAACATGTGATTGCGTTTCTGCGATCCAAAGTCAAAAAAAATGTCCCTGCCTGGAAACGACTTAAGATTGTCCAAGGTGTGATTTGGTATCGGAACCACGTTCTTGCTTCAGGACTGATTTCCTCGTACTCGTACTCAGTGAAACGGTACTCGTACTCGTACTCGAAAGGGTGTAGATGACCGATCCAATCTTCGACCACGAACGACTTGACGTATATCGACTTGCAATCGATTACGTTGCTTCGTCTTATCGAATCGCGAAATCACTTAATGGCCCGGAACGCCACGCTCGTGATCAATGGCTGCGAGCGGCCCAATCGATCCCACTCAATATTGCAGAGGGTAATGGGAAGCAAAGTCTCAAAGACAAGAATCGGTTTTTCGAGATCGCACGCGGTTCGGCTTTGGAATGCGCTGCAATTCACGATATACTCCTATCTTTCGAGGTGATCGATTCCGAACTGAATCTGGTGGGCAAGACCGACCTGAAGCGGATCGTTTCGATGTTGACTCGATTGATTCAACGAACTGCGACGGTATCGGAGGGATCGATCGAGTACGAGTACGAGTACCGCGACGCTGAGTACGAGTACGAGAAAACGCATGAACAAAGTGGTGGACCAATTCCGCCACCGGTGCGTTGTTAGCTTTTAGAATCGTGTTCTCCGGCTCCATTGGTGACCACGTCTGTTCGCAAAACGAGCACACCAGATCTCGAACACATTCGCTCGAAGCTCAGGGATTTAGCAGCTCAAGAACGCGACCGCGTGATGAAGATCGTTGCTCCCGCCCGGATAAACCGAGACGGAGAGCGGTGGACGTTCCGTACTCTTTATGTAGCTTTCAGTTGTGGTCCCGCCGGCGTGAAGCCAACGGAAACCTTCATTGTTCCAAAAACGGGCAAACGCCATCGTCATCATATGCACAGCGATACATTCCCTGTGCATTTGAGGGAAGCTGTTGCGAAGGCCAATTTGAACAAACATGTGTCATCGCATACGTTTCGGCATTCGTTTGCAACTCATTTACTTCAGGACGACACCGATATTCGCACGATCCAGGAGCTGCTGGGGCATAGTGACATTTCCACAACGATGATCTACACGCACGTTTTGGCTCGGCCGGACATTCATATCATCAGTCCCTTGGATCGATTGGTGATGGCTTCGAACAAGGACGCGCCAAAACGCAGTGAATCTGGGGGCTCACGCAGCAGCCAAACGTCTTCAGAGAGCCATTCTTTGGAAGCTTTGGTTCCAGCTTCATTGGAAGCATCCCGGGCGAGCGTGGTTGAAGCAACGGCTGTTTCCAATGCGAAGCCCGATAACGCGAAAGCAATGCGTTGCGATGTTCAGAATGAAGCAAGCGAAGTGGTTCGATCGTTCGCGATCGATAATGATGCTTGTAAATTATCTTCCGATCCGAGCGTTTCCAATCGTCATTCTGCATCCACTAACTTGAGGCATCGGGTTGCGGGACTCGTCGGAAGGATTACCAAGTTTTTGCATCGAAGTTCCCCGCAAAAAACTGGGACTTCTCGTCAAGTCGCCGGATAATGGTATAAGTTCCTGCTGATCGTCACCGGATGATTTCCGTTGGGGGGTTAGCCCACCAAACCTATTGCGGTCTTCGGGCTCGAGGCCCTGGACCGCGATCGTATTTGGGGGGCACTTCGGGGTAGCGCACCAAACCTTTTGCGAAATTCGGGCACGAGGCCCTGTTTCGTTTTTTTGTGGGACCGGGGACTCGTTCCCTCGGCCATTAGGCGGGTTTTTGATTTCGAATCATGCCGTAAGGAAACCACAACGAGGTGGTTGCGCGATAACTCAGATACTCGGCACCAAATCGTTCCGTGAGTTCTCGCTCCTCCACCGGCCGTACCACATAATGCCGAGCAAATGCCCCAAGCAACGAATAGATCAAGACCCCGAAACTACCCAGGAACAAGCCTACTGCAAGTCCCTGCACTATGCCTGCAACCGCCATCGGGTTTCGAATCAATCGATACGGGCCTTTGCATACCAGATTCGGAGCAGCTGCGGTTGGCAAAGGAGTGCCTTTGCCCAGGGACGACATGGCCCATGCACTCCAAAGCCCCAATAAAGAAGCGATTGTAAAAATTGCTACAGAAGCCGGTTTCTGACCAAGAGCTGTAAATCGCGGAAGATTCCAATGAGCTTCGCATTCCACAATCCCCATCGGAAGTATCCATAAAAAGACACTCCAGAAAATCACAACCTGCAGCACGGTCCACAAAACCGCAGATGATCGCTTTAATGGGGTGGGGCGAATGAAAGCCGGTACTTGTCCTGGGATCCCCTGGATGGTTGCAAACGCAAGGCTTAATCCTGCCATGCTTACCATCATGGCGGTAGCGATCCATGCTTGGCTTGTCGCAACACTAATCGCAAGGCAATAGAGCGTTGGATACCAAGCCGCTCCGGCAAGCAACCAAATCGCATTCGATGCCCACGCCAAGTTTCTGGAAACGGCTATCGCGGTCAGCAACGATCCAAAGGCAAGTAGCACAACATCCGCAAGCCAAAAGCTAAGCAACGCTTCCTTGGGCCAACTTCGTGGCTGGAAGAGCTGGATCGACTCTGGGATGACGATCAACAGCACCCACCACAACATAACTCCTAGCGCTTGGCAAACGAGATAAACAGGAATTAGAACTCTCGTTTGCATTTTCTACCTACGAATAGGGAAGCCAATTCACTTGCACCTGCCGATCGGATCAACGAACCGCAATTGCCCAAAGGATTTGAGGGAAAGCCAACTGGCAATTCTAGCATTCTATTGTCCTGCAAAAACATCAACCTGAACCTTCACTTCAACTTCAACAGCCGGGACACGTGGCCTCGTCCACTACCAAAGCAGCCGGGACACGTGGCCTCGTCCACTACCAAAGCAGCCGGCCTTGTTGCCTCGTCCACTACCCGAACAGCCGGGCCTCGTTGCCTCGTCCACTACGACTTTGACGTCTTTTGGTAGCTTTCAGTTGTGCGCTCCGCCGAGATAAACTCGACGGAAGCGAGAGCTGGACCAGGTCCGGTAGCACGCCAAACCTGTTGCGGTCGTCGGGCTCGAGGCCCTGGACCGCTTTCGCAAGCGGGGGACGCTTTGGGGTAGCGCACCAAACCTGTTGCGAAATTCGGGCTCAAGGCCCTTTTTCGCTTTCTTGGTGATAGCGTGGACTCGCTGCTTCTTCAACTTCAACTTCAACTTCAACGCAAACGCAAACGTAAACGTAAACGTAAACGTAAACGTAAACGTAAACCAAAACCAAAACCAAAACCAAAACCAAAACCAAAACCAAAACCAAAACCAAAACAGCCGGGTCTCTTTGCCTCGTCCACTACGAAGAATCGGCCTCGTCGCCTCGTCCACTACGAAGACTACAGCCTTGATAACGTTTCTGAGAAGTAGCGAAAGAATTTTTGTACACTACTAACCTGAACGCGTTCGTCGGGCGAATGAGCCCCCAGAATATTGGGGCCGAAGCTGATCATCTCCATCCCAGCATACTTGCTGCCGATAATCCCGCACTCCAAGCCAGCATGGCATGCCGCGACATGCGCTTTGTCCTGAAACAGCTCCTCGTAAATCGAACTCATCAATTGCACAATCTTGCTTGTTGGAACTGGTTGCCAGCCCGGATACTCTCCCTCTACTGTAACTCGACCACCCAATTGCGACAGAATAGAGGCAAGAGATTCGGATAGTGCATCGCGTTCCGTGTCGACGGCGCTACGTGCGAGGCACATGACCGAAATCTTGCCATCGCGTGCGACCACGCGAGCAAGATTGTTGCTGGTTTGCACCAAACCCGGAATCGATGGACTCATTCGGTAGATTCCACTGACCACACCAAAAACCACTGCAATCAGAGTCTTCTGAACGGAATCGGGAAGCACCGGTATCGGTGATGCATCATGCGATTCGCATGTGATACGCAACAGAGGGTCGGTCACCGCATTCTCCGCTTGGATCACTGCGCTCATTTGAGCCAACCAAGCCGTAAAGCCTTCAACCTGCTTCTTTGGAAGATACACAATCGCAGTCGACTCGCGAGGAATCGCATTCCGCAAGCTTCCCCCCTCTAACGACGCGAGCCGTAATCCAAATCGCTGACTTGCTCCATCGAGTATGCGATTCATAATCTTATTCGCATTCCCAAACCCAAGATGTATTTCCATCCCAGAATGCCCCCCCTTGAGCCCTCGCACAAGAAGCTTCTTTCCTACATACGAATCATCCAGCGATTGCGCTTGATAGCTCGACACCGACGTCACATCCGCACCACCAGCGCACCCTATCGTTAATTCGTTGTCCTGTTCGGTGTCCAGATTTAGCAGAACTCGTCCCTTCAACCACGAAGGATCCAACGACTTCGCGCCCGTCATGCCCGTTTCTTCATCCACCGTAAAAATGCACTCCAACGCCGGATGGGTCAGCGAGTTGGATTCCAGCACGGCAAAAATCGACGCGACGCCGATGCCGTTATCCGCACCGAGCGTTGTCCCAACGGCTAGGACCCAGTCGCCATCCAACCGCATTTCAATCCCCTGCGTGTCGAAATCAAACGTGGAATCGGAATTCTTTTGCCAGACCATATCGATGTGAGACTGAAGCACCACTGTCGGGTGATCTTCAAAGCCTTTCGAGGCTGGTTTGCGAATCAGAACGTTGCCCATCGAATCGACTTCGGTCTCCAGTCCCAGCTTTCGCCCACGCTCTGCAACAAATCGTGTGACAGCGGCCTCATTCTTGGACCCGCGTGGGACCGCATTCAGGTCGGCGAAGGCGTTCCATAGCAAAGTAGGTTCAAGCTCGCGAATGGCCTGATGATGTGACATGAAAGGTAACTTTCGTTGTTGATGAAGTGAGATTGGCTTGGCAAAGTTCGATTCGCACGCTGCATCCAGAACGATGCATGCTGGGCGATTCTCTTCGCTTGCTATTGTCTGCCACTCGATCGATTTCGCAACTACTAAGAAGCGGAAAAGCATATACAACG
>Ga0247840_10010440_pt1 | contig 11592 bp, 10 predicted proteins | sample LaCruzMarch2015__FD_192404 | JGI IMG/M metagenome (GOLD analysis project Ga0247840, IMG submission 192404) | Freshwater microbial communities from meromictic Lake La Cruz, Castile-La Mancha, Spain - LaCruzMarch2015_17m | ecosystem: Environmental > Aquatic > Freshwater > Lake | place: Spain...
GAATCTGGTCCTCGTCGCTCGTCACCCCGCGGGCGAGGAAACGCGACTGCTCATAGGCGTGCCGGTGGATGAACTCCAGGGCCAGGACGTAGTGCTCGGCGCCGTGCCGGTAGAGGGCGAACAGCAGCCGGTTGCTGCGGTCCAGCCGTGCCCGGTAGAGGTTGTCACCGATCTTCTTGACCTCGGCAGAACGGAAATCGTCGGCGCGCAGGTAGGCCGCGAGCTTCTCGAAACCGGGGATGGCGGCGGTGTCGAGGCCGCGGTAGACAAGGATCTTCAAGGGGTTCCCCAGATCGGAAAGGCGTGGTTGAAGTCCCCGGACGCGACGCACGGGGGCTTGGTTGGTCGGAATGATACCAATCCGTCCACGCGGCTTCAGGAGTTCCGGCGGTTCGCCGGTCCGCACAGCGGACCCTAAGGCCCCGCGCCCTTAGGGTCCGCTGTGCGGACCGATGACCTCTCACCCAGCCGGGTGGCCGGACTATGATCAAGGCCACGCATGGGTGAGCCCGCACGGCGGTGTCATGCCGATGGGGCCCGGGGTCGCGGGCCGACGCAGCCCACTCGCGCGAAGCGCCCGGGCGCGCGACAATGAGCGGCTTTGTGATCACACCGACCGCCGCCCGAGACCCGCCCCATGAACCTAGCCCCGCGCCTCATCAACACCCTCTCCGCACCCCTGCGCCTGTTGCCGACGCTGGCCCACAGCCAGGCCCTGGCACTGGTGCTCAATCAGGTCATGAAGGACGCCATCGCCGAGGGTGAACTGGACTTCCTGATCGGCCGCACGGTCGGGATCGAGATCAGCGACCTGGGCATCCGCTACCGCCTGGGCCTCGCCGGCGGGCGGATTCGCGGCCACGGGGAGGGGGCGCCCGCCGATGCGACGATCTCGGGGGGGCTGCACGAGTTCATGCTGCTCGCCGCCCGGCGCGAGGACGCGGACACCCTGTTCTTCCAGCGTCGGCTGCGGATGGCGGGCGATACCGAATTGGGGCTTTATCTGAAGAACTTCCTGGACGCTTTCGAGCCGCCGGCCCAGGTCGCGCCCCTGATCCGCGGGCTCGACCGGCTGTTGGGTGCGGAGAAGCACCGGCCGCGGCGGCGGAACCGTTGAGCCTGCCGGAAGCGGGGAAGGGATCTCGCGGAGGCGCGGAGGCGCAGAGGGGGGAGGGCAGGGCGGGTGCGATCAGAACTGATCGGACCCGAGAGGGCGCATGGGCTGGGACCGGAGTTGCGGGGCTCGCGTCTGCCAGGGAGGCCGTTCTCGATCCTGACGGCTCTTCTCTGCGTCTCGGCGCCTCTGCGTGAGTCTTCTTTCGCCTGGCGCAACTGGCAACCGCTGCTCGCCGACGGCAGCGCCCGTTCGGCCACCGGGGCGGTCCTGATCGGGGCCGACGGTCTCGGCCCCTGGGAAGACGAGGAGACGCAGGCCCTGCTGAGCCGCGCCGTGCGCGAGGGTTGGACGGGGCGCGCCAGGCTGACGGTCATGGCAGCATAAACCGCCACCTTGGACGATGACAGCCGCGCGTGGGAGCGGCTTCGCCCGCGGCGAGGCCAGGGCAGTTGGTGCGGTCGCGTTGCGGCTGAAGCCGCTCCCACAGCGTCGCTGCGCGACTTGCACGGCAACGCCTTGGACTCCGGGGGTCAGACGAGCCCGCTCGAGCTGATCCCCGCCGCGCCGCTCCAGTAGCCGTCGACCAGTCCGGTCGGGACCAGGCCGCGCAGGGTGGCCTGAGCCTCGGCGGTCGCGAGGTCGCCCGTGAGACAGGCGGCGAAAGTCCGCACGACGGTTGCGGTGTGCTGGGATTGGGGGCTGATCCGGACCAGGTCCACGCCCAGTGGGCCCAGTTCGCTTAAGACCGGGAGCAGGTCGTGGGTGGCGGCGGATTGCGTCTGGATGCCGTTGAGCGCGAGGAAGGCCTGGTGTTCCTGGGTGCTGATCAGGAGCCCGTCGGGGTGCTCGCCGCAGCGGAACTCGCACTGATCCTTGCCCTGGCCGTTATTGAAGGCGGTGAAGCAGCGCGCCGAGTACGCGAGCGGCAGGCGCCCGAAGGCGAAGACCTCGCACTCCACCCCGGCGGGGCGGGTGCGGATGAGATCCGTCGCGGTCTCGCGGCCCAGTTCCACCGGCAGCACCCAGCGCTTGAGCCCGCGGGCGGCCAGGAAGGCGAGCGTGCGCTGGTTGTAGAGGTTGATGGAGGTGCCGGCGACGAAGGGCCGCCCCTCCAGGAAGTCGAGCGCGGCGAGATCATTGGCCTCGATCAGGAAGCGCTGGTCGGCGCACTGGCGCTCCAGGGTCTTTAATTCTCCCTCGGACTCGATCAGGGCGAGGGTGGAGATCACCGGCTCCCGGCCGCTCGCGGCGACGCGCTCGGCCAGATCCCACCAGTCCTCGGGGCGCATCAGGCGGCGTTTGGAGCAGATGGTCTCACCCAGGTAGACGACCTCGACCGGGGTCTCCAGGATCTCCGCGTAGAAGTCCAGGACCTGCTCGCGCGGCCAGTAATACAGAATCGGTCCCAGGGACAGGCGGGGGCGCCGGCCGGTGGGTGGCAAAACATCCGAAGGCATGGGTTCTCTCGGTATCAATCGGTATCAATAGGGCGGATTCGTGGCTGAATCGCAGATGTCACGCCGCTTCAGGGCTGATCTTATTGTGAGCAGGGCGATGGCTCGGGTCGCGTCGTCAGGGAAAGTCGTTCCTGCCGGTTGGAAAATGGACAGGATTAACAGAATTTTTCAGGATTAACAGGATTGTTTCAGATTCATGGGGACGGCTTGGTCGTTGCGCCCGTTCGGAATCCTGTAAATCCTGAGAAACCCTGTTAATCCTGTCTAATTACCCGCTGACGACTCGAACGCTGAAGCGGATTTGGCTCCAGCCAATTGCGGCGCGTACCTCGCTGGGGTCAGTGCCAAGTCCGCTCATAGGGCCCGATGGTGGTCTGGGTGCCCTCGGAGACGCGCGCCAGGGCGTCCATCCAGTCGGCCTGGGGGCGGAAGGCGGCCGGGTTGCGGCTGCAGGAGTCGATGGCCTCGCGCCACACCCGGGTGACCTCGGAGACATAGCGGGTGCTGCGCTGGCGGCCTTCGAGCTTGATGGCGGCGACCCCGGCGGCCATGATCTGCGGCAGCAGGTCCAGGGTGTTGAGGCTGGTGGGCTGCTCGATGGCGTAGCGGATGTCGCCCGCGACCTCGTAGCGGCCCTTGCAGATGGTCGGGTAGCCGGCCGGCTCGTCGCGTCCGCGCCGCTCGATCAGTATCCCGCCCAAACGGGTCTCCTGGCCGTCGGGGGTGTCGCGCCACTCCACATGGGCGGCGGGGGAGCAGGCGCCGTAGGTGTTGGGCGACTGGCCGGTGGCATAGGAGGACAGGATGCAGCGGCCCTCCACCATGACACACAGGCTGCCGAAGCCGAAGATCTCCACCGGCACCGGGCTCTCGGCGATGACGTGCGCGACCTGGGCGATGGACAGGACCCGCGGCACCACCACTCGGCGGATGCCGAAATGGCGGTGCATGAAGCGGATCGCCGCCGGGTTGGTGGCCGAGCCCTGCACCGACAGGTGCAGGCCGAGTTGCGGGTGGCGCTCCGCCGCGTAGTCCAGCACCCCCATATCCGCCAGGATCAGTGCATCAACGCCGAGATCGGCGCCCCGGTCCACGGCTGCCGCCCAGCGCTGCCAGCCGCGGGGCTGGGCGAAGGTGTTGATGGCGACGAAGACCCTGACCTTGTGGTCGCGGGCGTAGCGCAGCCCGTCTTCTAACTGTTTGTCGTTGAAGTTGAGGCCGGCGAAGTGGCGGGCATTGGTGTCGTCGCGGAAGCCGATGTAGACGGCATCGGCGCCATTGTCCACGGCGGCCTTGAGGGATGGCAGGTTGCCGGCGGGGCAGACGAGTTCCATGGGCGGACTCCGGTGGCTGGTAAAGAGTATTTGGCCGCAAATGAACGCAAACGAACGCAAATAAGTCCGCAGGGTCTTTCGCTGCTGCCCCAAGCCGGCAGGTCGCCCGGCCCATGGGCCGCGTGAGCCGGACGGGCGCACGCCGCACACCGTATTATTTTGCGTCTATTTGCGTTCATTTGCGGCTAAACCGCTCTTCAATTATGGGTATAGGATCAGGCGGTGCGGGCAAGGCAGGGCGGCTCCAGGTGCGCGCAACGCGCGCCCTGGCGGGTGCCGCGGCGGTACAACTCGGCCTCGATCCGGTTGAGCACGGCCCATTTCCAGGCGCACCAGTGGGGCGCCAGCAGGATGGAGCGGGAGGCCGTACCGGTCAGGCGATGGAAGACCACCGCGGGCGGGGTCCGTTCGATCAGGTCGGCGCAGATGCCCGCATAGTCGTCCAGGGCCAGCGGCACATAGTCTCCGCGCTCCCACTCCAGGGCCAGCCGGGTGTGACGGACTACATGCAGCGGGTGCAGCTTGAGGCCCTCCACCCCCAGGTTCAGGACGCGATCCAGACTCCGGAGTGCGGCGTCCCGGCCCTCGCCCGGCAGCCCGATGATCAGGTGGGCGCAGACCTTGAGCCCCCGGCGCTGGGCGGCGCGGGTGGCGCTCTGGAACTCGGCGAAGCCGTGACCGCGATTGACCCGCGCCAGGGTCTGGTCGTCGGCCGATTGCAGACCCAACTCCAGCCAGACCTCCTTGCCCTGGGCGCGATAGCCGGCCAGCAGTTCCAAAACCGCCTCCGGCACACAGTCCGGGCGCGTTCCGACGGAGAGCCCGACGACATCCGGGATCGCCAAGGCCTCGTCGTAGCGAGCGCGCAGCCGCTCGATGCGGTCATAGGTGTTGGTGTAGGCCTGGAAGTAGGCGATGAAGCGGCGCGCCCCAGTGCGCCGCGCCAGCACCGCCCGCCCCGCGGCGATCTGCGCAGTGACGCTGGGCGGTTCCTCGGCGTTGGGGCTGAAGGACTGATTGTTGCAGAAGGTGCAGCCGCCGGTGCCCTTGGTGCCGTCGCGATTCGGGCAGGTAAAGCCGGCATTGATCGCGAGCTTGTGCACCCGCTGCCCGTAGCGGCGCAGTAGGTCTTGACCCAGGGTGTGGACGCGCTCACTCAGAACGCGCGGCGCCTGCTGGGACCCTGGGGTGGGCGTAGATGGGGCGGGACACATCGGCGGAAGACTAACCGCATCCGCCGCCCCGGCGCAATGGCCCGGAGCGATCGGATTGTGCGGTTGGTCGCGGCCCGGGCCGCGGGCATGGGTGCGGCTGCCGCCGGCGGCCCTTTACGTGAAAGTCGCGCAGTGACGCTGTGGCTTCAGCCTTGGTCCTGTACGTCCTAGGCTGAAGCCTTGGACTCCGGCCCGGGGCGGCCGCAACGATGCTCAAGGCCGCCGCGCCGCACTGTGCGGCGCTCCCAGGGGGGCTCCCAGGCTAATACGCAACGATCGAGACGCGGCCCCGGGCGCCATCCAGGCGCACGGTCATGCCGTCCTTGAGCAGACTGGTGGCGTTGTCCAGCACTACGGCGGGGATGCCGCTCTCGCGCGCCTGGCAGGCGGCGTGCGCCAGGACGCCGCCGACCTCCACCACCAGGCCGGCGGCGATGCGCAGCAGCGAGGCAAGGCCCAGGTTGGCCGAGCGGGTCACCAGGACCTCGTTGCCGGTCAGGTGGACGAGCAGGGACTCGGGGTCGTCGAGATCCAGGTCCAGCACGCGCACCCGCCCGACGCTGCACCCGGGGGCCATGGCGCGGCCCCGCAGTTGGCGGCCCGGCGCCTGGCGGCCGGCGGCGCCCAGGGTCTGGATCGCGCCCTCCTGGATCACGGCGGGCAGGCGACCCTCGCGCAGGAGGCGGCGGCCGAGCCGACGCTCGGTGCGGCGCGACTCGAGCAGCGCCAGGTCGGGCGGGCGGTTCAGTTCCTCCAGGTGCAGATGGAAGACGAGTTCGGGCGCCAGGTCCCGCAACTGCGCCATCACGCCCCGGGTGCGCAGCCCCCGCAGCCGCTCCTGGAGCCGCACCCGCTCGGCCGCCAGGTAGACCTGGGCGCGGCGGGCGTCCTGGGCCTCGGCCAGCCCGGTGGCGGCGATGGGCCGGGCCTGGAGGCAATAGAGGGTGGTGCCGGCGAAGGCGAATTCGATGTCGAGCGGGCCGCCGAGTTCGGTCTCCAACCGGTCCGCCAGGGCCGCGAGCGCGCGCGCCTGCCCCGGTGTCAGCACCGGGATGGCCCCCGGCAGGCGGTCGCCGCGGATCAGGGTCCCGGCGCGGTCGGTGACCTGGGTCTCGCCGCTCACGCGCCCGGCGGCCAGGGCCTCGCCGAGCCCGCGGGTGGCGTTCAGGCACAGTCGGTCGCGGCGTGCGGTGATCGGATCGACCGTGTAGGCGACCCCGGCAACGTCGGCCAGGACCATCCGTTGCACCAGCACCCCCATGGACCCGGCCGCGGTGCCGCGGCCCTGGGCGGTGCGGTGGGCAAGTGCCGGTGCCGCTGCGGCCGAGGCGAGACAATGGCGCACGGCCGCGATCAGGGCCGCCTCATCCCCGACCCCCAGTACGGACTCATAGATGCCGGCCGCGCTGGCCTGGGGGACGTCCTCGTCGAACGCCGAGCTGCGCACGGCGACGCTCCCCTCGCCCAGACGGCGATAGGCGGCGCAAATCGCGTCGGCGAGTGCGGCATTGATGGGACCATCGCTACCCAGCCCGAAGGCGTCGGCCGGGATGGCGAAGCCGTCGGGCACGGTGAACCCGCGGGCCGACAGGTGCCCGAGCGTCGCCGCCTTGGCCCCGAAGCGGTCCGCATCGCCGCGGCCGAGTGCGGACAGGGGCCTGATGCGTTCCGGGAGCGGCCCCGCGGGCCTGCCGGGTTCGGGTGAATTGGCGGTCATACCCTTACGATCGAGCGTAATTGCTCAGACGGGTAGAGCGGGCCAGGGGCCGGCAAGGCGGCATTCCTGTTTGCGTTCATTTGCGTTCATTTGCGGACCGATTCTTTCCTGAGGTTCAGCTAGGCCGCCTGATCCAGCCGCCCGGTGTCCCGGCGCACCCGCTCGTGTGTCCAGCGACCCTTGATCTCCTCCCATTCCGTGGCGAATTGGGCGACGTCCGGGTTGCCGGCGAGGATGTGATCGAGGACGCGGCGGTAGAACCCGACGATGGCCCCGATCAGCGCGGTGGTGCGCTCCCGGCCCGGGATCTTGAAGCGCTCGACCCCCAGTTCGACAGTAGGGCACCACGATCAGGTCGGCGCCCAGGTCGCGGTAGAAGGCGGCGTCGGCGGCGTTGGTGATGCCCGAGCCGACCGAGACGTGCAGTACGGCCTTGGGCAGGCGCGCGCGCAGCCGGGGGATGGCGCCGGGGTCGCTGACGATGAAGCCCGCCGCGCCCCAGTCGAAGAAGCGCAGCGCCTGGTCCAGCCAGGCCTGGTACTCGAAGGGGCTCGGAAAGGTGTTGAGCACCACCCGCACGTCCGCACCCCGGCATAGTCGATGGCCGTGCGGATGTCCGCATCGCTCATCTCGGATTCGTAGGGGCGGCGGCTCCAGCCGAGCGGGCCCACATAGAGGCTGTCGGCGCCCGCGTCCACCGCCGCCCGCGCCATGTCGAGCCCTCCGGCCGGGGCCAGGAGGGTGGGGCGTACCATCACTGCCTCCCGACGTACTGCTGACCGGCACCCTCGAAATAGTAGCCGTTGCACAGACCCATCTCGGCCAGGCCCGCGAGGCTCGCCAGCGACGACTCGGTGGCGGTCGGCTCACCGGCCGCGATGGCGTCCAGGGCCGCCCGGTAGGCGCGCCCGATGGTAGTGACGCGTGCGCGCTCCTCGCCGTGCCCCTGGACGAAGAAGTGCTTGAGCCCCTGCGCGGCCAGCAGGTCCATGTGCTCGATCATGCACAGGTCCTTGCCGCTCAGGGTCATGCGGCCGGCGTCCTTGAGTGACCAGTCGCCCTGGGAGCGCGTCAGCCAGTGGCCCTTGGCGCAGAAAAAGCTGCATTGCTCCGCCCCCGGGTGGGCGTTCTCCATGATGAAGCAGGTTTCGGAGATCACCAGCGGGATCTTGCCGTGGACCGGGATCAGGACCTCGATCGGGGTCTGGTCCTTGATGAAGACGACCTCGCGCAGGGACAACTCCGGGTTCGGATAGACCCGGGTCACGCCGTATTCCTTCAGCACCCGTGCGGTCTCGTGCGTATAAAGGTTGCCGAATACGCCCAGGTGCAGGGGCTTGGCGCAGCGCATCTCCCGCAGCACGCGCAGCAGGCCCATGTTGTGGACCTCGAAGCCGTCGAAGGGCAGGGCCAGCGCGGTCTCGATCACACGCTTGACCGCATCCAGTTCATGGTTGCTGGGCACGGCATAGAGGCGCAGGTAGCACTGCTTGCCTTGGTCCTTGACGATGCGCACCGCGTCGGCGAGCGTTTCCGGGTGCGAGGAGAAGTTGTTGGGATAGTCGGGGCAGGAGAAATCGCCCAGGTAGAGCGCGTCATAGGCGTCATAGTCGCCGCCGCGCAGTTCCTGTGGGTTGGAGCAGTCGGTACTGAGTTCAAACATACAGGTCTCCTGGAGAATGCTCTTCAGCGTCGTTGTCGTTGTCGTTGTCGTAATCGTAATCGGAGAATCGCTGCAACTTGGCGTGCGAGGGAGTCCGGGGCAATACGATAACATCGATTACGACAACGACAACGACAACGACCGTGTTTATGTTTAACTTGTTCTTGTCGTGACTCAGGCCGCCCGGGCGCCGACGGCGGCATAGGTCTCGGCCTGACCGATGAGGCGGGTATCGCGTTGGCCGCGCTCGGCGCGCCAGCGCCGCCGAAACTCCTCGAGCGGCTCGCCCAGATCAGTGAGATCCGGGTGGTCGCTCGCAAGAATACGATCGAGCGCACGGCGATAGAGCCGGGTGAGCCCCCGCACCAGCGCGGTCGAGCGGTCGCGTCCCGGTACCTTCAGGCAGTTCACGCCCGCCCCCAGATAGGCCGGCAGTTCGTCGAGCCAGAGCGCCGGGTTGCTCTTGATGGTCAGGTCCTCGATCAGGGAGGTCCCGCCGCAGTCCAATCGCCAGGGCGTCTGACAGACCCGCAGACAGTCCCCGCCGCGGCTGGTGGAGCCGTAGAACTGGTCCTTGCCGTGCTCGTCGAGCTCGCGCTTGAATGAGAAATAGCTCGACATCATGCACTTGCCGGGACAGATCTTGCCGCCCGATGGCGTCTTGAAGAGGAAGACCTCGATGCCGACGCCGGTGGTCGCGGTGATCTGCGCGATCTCCGCGACGCTGAGCCGATAGGGCAGCACCACATAGGTCGCGCCCATCTCGGCCAGGAAGCGCACGTCCTCGACATTGGTGATGCCGCAGCCGACGCTGGTATGCACCTGGGCCGCGGGCACCAGGTCGCGCAACAGCCGCATACAGCCGATATCACTGACCATGAAGCCTTGCGCGCCCCAGTCCGAATACCGGTGCACATGCTCGATGAACATCGGCACCTCGGTGGAACTGGGCATGGTGTTGACCACGATGCGCACCTCCTTGCCGCGTGCCGCCGCGTAGTCGATGACCCGGCGAATCTGGTCGTCCGACATCTCGAAAAGCGAGCCGCGCCGCGACCAGCCCATCACGCCGACATAGACGGCCTCCGCGCCCTCGTCCAGCACGGCCTTCGCCATCTCCTCGGTGCCCCCGGGAGCCATCATCAAGACCATTGCATCAACCTCCCGCGTCAGTTTTCGGTAGCCGCCGGCCGGGTTGCGGCAGGTGGTCAAGAAGCCAGACCGCATCCAGCGCGGCGAAGAAGCGCGCGTGGTCCGGCGCCCGGCCGCAACTGATGCGGATGTGGTCGTCGAGGCCGTACCGCCCGAGTTCCTTGACCAGCACGCCCTGGGCCGCGAGCCGCAGGACCAGCCCGGTGCCGTCGCCGACTGGCACCAGCACGAAATTGGCTTGCGAGGGCACCGGGTCGAACCCGCGCGCCGCCAGCCCAACGAAGAGTTCGTCCCGGCCGCGGCGATTGAGTTCGACCGTGGCCGCAACGTGCGCCTCGTCCTCCAAGGCGGCGAGTGCCGCCGCCTGGGCCAGCGTATTGGTGTTGAACTGCTGATGCTCGGCCTCCATACGCGCGACCAGGTCCGGGGTCGCCACCGCATAGCCCACGCGCAGCCCGGCCAGGCCGTGCACCTTGGAGAACGAGCGCAGGGCGACGACCGGCCAGCCGGCCTGCAACAGGTCCACGGCGTCCGGCCGCGCGGCGTCGGCGACGAAGTCGCGATAGGCCTCGTCCAGGATCATGAAGTCGATGCTCAAGGGTTCCCCAAGGTGTGGCGTGGTCATCCGACCGGCCGCCGCCGTTTCGCGGCACTCCGGCAGTCGTCCAGCATTACAGCAGTAAACATGCCGGAATCCGGCGCGACGGGTCAGGACGGCAGGCAGCGGCGTCCCGACCCGGGTCCGGCGACCGCCGACCAGTCCGCGCGGCGCCCTAGTCTGCGGCCAGCGCCCCGGCCCTGGCCCGCGACTGTCCCAGCCATTTCCGTCAGCGGGTAGCGAGTGTCACGGCCATGACACAGGCGGCACTGTATCTCGCGGTGCGCGAGGCGGGCATCGGCACGAGCGAACTGGCGCGGCGTCTGGGGGTGCACGAGAAGGAGGCGCGGCGCCTGCTCGACCCGCGCCACGGGAGCAAGGCGGACTCGCTGGAGCGGGCCTTGCTCGCCGTGGGCCGGCGCCTGGCGGTCGAGGTGCGGGCGGCGGCCTGAACGCCCCCGAGTCAGCGCGAGGGAGTTGGTGGATACGCGCCACCCCGGTTAGCATCCACGACCAACCCCATCCCCCGCGCCCCGAGAGCCCCGCCCATGGAAGACACCCGCCTGTCGCCCGCCCTGGACGACCCAGCCCCCGACGACGGCCTCGCCCCTGCACTGATCGACGCCTTCATCAATCGCTGGTCCGCCGCCACCGGCACCGAGCGGGCCAACTACCAGCTCTTCCTGACCGAACTGTGCACCCTGCTCGGGCTGCCCCAGCCGGACCCGGCGGGCGGTGACCCCCAGGAGAACGCCTATTGCTTCGAGCACCGCGTCATCTTCCAGCACGGCGACGGCACCCAGAGCCAGGGCTTCATCGACCTCTATCGCCGCGCCTGCTATGTGCTGGAGTGCAAACAGACCGGCCTGACACTCGACACCGGCGGCTGGGACAAGGCCATGCTGCGCGCCCACGGCCAGGCGGTGCAGTATGTGCGCGCCCTGCCGCCGCCCGAGGGCCGCCCGCCCTTCGTCGTGGTGGTCGACGTGGGGCGCAGCATCGAGCTCTACAGCGAGTTCAGCCGCAGCGGCGGGGCCTACATCCCCTACCCGGACCCGCGCTCGCACCGCATCCGTCTGGAGGATCTGCGACGGCCGGAGATCCGCGCCCGCCTGCGCGCCCTCTGGCTCGATCCCTTGAGCCTCGACCCCAGCCGCCACGCCGCCCGCGTCACCCGCGACATCGCCGCCCGGCTGGCGCGCCTCGCCCTCTCGCTGGAGTCCGCCGGCCACCCGCCGCAGGTCACCGCCGCCTTCCTCATCCGCTGTCTCTTCACCCTGTTTGCCGAGGACATCGGGCTCCTCCCGCACCAGGGCTTCACCGACCTGCTGCGCTCGGTG
>Ga0247840_10010448_pt1 | contig 11585 bp, 8 predicted proteins | sample LaCruzMarch2015__FD_192404 | JGI IMG/M metagenome (GOLD analysis project Ga0247840, IMG submission 192404) | Freshwater microbial communities from meromictic Lake La Cruz, Castile-La Mancha, Spain - LaCruzMarch2015_17m | ecosystem: Environmental > Aquatic > Freshwater > Lake | place: Spain...
GCGCCTTTTTCACCTTCTTGTTCACCCAGAAGTCAGTTTCTTTATAGTACTCACGGCGCTCGCTGTGGCCGAGAATGACATACTTAACAAACAGCTCCTTGAGCATGGTGTGGGAAATTTCGCCGGTATAAGCCCCGTCGTTTTCCGAACTCATATTCTGGCACCCCAGTTTGACCTGGCTGTCGCCCAGCACATCGCTGACGGACTTAAGCGCCGTAAACGGCGGGCAGACCACCACTTCGACTTCTTTGCAACCGTCCAGCTCAGCCTGAATTCCATTAGCCAGCGTCAGCGCCTCGGCAACCGTTTTATTCATCTTCCAGTTGCCCGCAATAATTTTCTTTCTCATGAGATCCTCCCAATTTCGATTAAAATGAGCTGGGAATCTATCGAACCTGCTCCTGACAGGCAACGCCCAAAAAAATAAACAATAAAAATTCTGGGATAACCGTTTATTTCTCCGGATAGGTGTTATTAAAATTAGTCCGCTCGGAGGAGTTATGAACAAAATCGCCCTTATCTGGCTGACAGTCTGTTTGTTTCATGGGGTACAGGCTCTAGGGGACTCTGTGCAGGGATATTTTCCCTTTAAAATTGGTGCCGCGGGACAAGACTACGGCAAGGCAATCGCTGTGGATTTTTCCGGCAATGTGCTTGTGGCTTCGCTATATAACCTAAGTGTAGATAGCGACCCGTCAGTGAAAGGCACAAACCTTCTGAACAGCGCGGGCGGCACCGATATCGTCATTTCAAAATACACACCTTTCGGCTCGTTGCTGTGGGCCCGAAGCATGGGCGGCGGCGGTGTGCCGCCGTCGGTTGATGCGCCGCATGCGATTGCTCCCGACCGGTCGAATAATGTCTATGTGGCCGGCTATTTCGGTTCGGCGGCGGCCAATAACCGTCCTTCCGATTTCGATCCGGGCACAGGGACAAGCAACCTGACAGCCATCAGCGGTTATGATGCGTTCCTTGCGAAATACGACCAGGAAGGCACTTATCTATGGGCCTTGTCGCTAGGAAACACCAATATGACTCTTACGGAAGAACGCGCCTGGGATCTCGCCGTGGATGAGACCGGAAATGCTTACGTCACCGGAGCCTTCGGTGGAACCGTAAACTGCAATCCGCGCTCATCCGACCCTCACTGGATTACAAACTCCGGCACCGGAAGCGGGCTCTTCCTCGCCAAATATGCCCCTGACGGCAGCAACCTGTGGGCCATCGGACTCGGAGCAAATACCTCCAATGTATTCACTGAAGGGTACACCACCGTGGCACTGGATCAGAGCGGCCATTGCTGGCTGGCTGGAAACTTTCGCAATACCTGCGATTTTGATCCCGGCCTCGGCACCAGCAATCTGACTAGCCGGGGCAATACCGATATATTTATTGTCCGTTACAGCACAAACGGCTCCTTTGAAGCCGCATATCAAGTTGGCGGAACCGGGCAGGATATCGTATCTCCCGGAGCCATGCGCTCCGATGGTTTCAATACCTATCTGACCGGACGGTTCAGCGGCACGGCTGATTTTGATCCCGGCCCGGCAACCAGCAATCTAAGCGCCATCGGTGGCAATAATATTTTCCTGGCAACATATACCAGCAATGGCGTCCTTCGCTGGGCCTTCAATATGCCGACTTCGGGTGAAACTACAGGACAGGGTGGCCACCGAGTTGCTCTGGATGCCGGCACCAACTGTCTGGTCGCAGGCTGGTCCGGCGGCACAACCGACTTCGATCCGTCCACAGGAACCAGCAATCTAATTGCCCATAGCACTAACGCCGCCGACATTTTCATCGCAAAATACAGTCCGAACGGCACTTTGCTTTGGGCACACGGGTTCGGATCGGCGGTTCCCGGAACAAACGACACCAATATTGCCGCCGGACTGGCACTTGATTCACAAGGCAACGCCTATATCACCGGGCAATTTTTCGGAACCGATGCCGATTTTGACCCAACCGCAAACTCTGCTCCGCTGACCAGCTCCGGAGCCAATGACTGTTTCGTCGCAAAATATACTCCGGCCGGAGAGATTTCACGGGGCGATACCTTGCGGTTGCAGGATATTCAACTCCCTTATCAAAACGCCCAACTCTTCCGCTGGTTCGCGCTGCGCGACCTCCAGTACAGCGTACTGACTTCCACAAACCTGTTCTCGACCAACTGGCTCGCACAAGCCGCGTACAGCCCTCCTTCAGACGGATACTTGTCCTATACCAACCTCGAAGAAACGGCATCCGCCCTGTTCCTTCGGGTTAACGGCCAGTGATAAAACAAAAAAGCCTCCGGAATTCCGGAGGCTTTCATCAAATAACTCTGCCCGGGTTATTTATCTGTCAGCGCGGTGACGCCGGGAAGCTGCTTGCCTTCGAGGAACTCAAGGCTTGCGCCGCCGCCGGTGCTGATATGGGTCATCTTATCGGCCAGTCCGCTCTTATTGACTGCGCTGACGCTATCGCCGCCGCCGATAATGCTAACGCTGTCGGAATCAGCCACTGCCTGACAAACCGCGAAGGTGCCTTTGGCAAACGGGGCCATTTCGAAACAGCCCATCGGGCCGTTCCAGACCACGGTTTTAGCTTTGGCGACTTCGGCGCAGTAAAGGTCGATCGTCTTCGGACCGATATCGAGCGCCATCCAGCCGTCGTCAATGTTTTCGCCAACGACTTTCGTATTCGCCGCAACATCAAATTTGTCGGCGGCGAGGTTGTCTATCGGAAGCATCAGCTTGACGCCTTTGGCCTTGGCCTGAGCGAGAATGTCTTTGGCCATTTCTACGCGATCATCTTCGACCAGCGAGTTGCCGACCTTGAAGCCCTGCGCCTTGTAAAAGGTATAAGCCATGCCGCCGCCGATTAGAATCGCGTCGCACTTGCTCATCAGGCTGGTGACGACATCGATCTTACCGGAGATTTTCGCGCCGCCAATGATCGCGACAAACGGTTTTTCCGGAGCTTCGAGCGCTTTGCCGAGGTAATCAATTTCTTTTTCCATCAGGAATCCGGCGACGTTCTTTTTGTAGAACTGACAGACAACGGCGGTGGAGGCGTGGGCACGGTGCGCGGAGCCGAAAGCGTCGTTACAGTAGATTTCGCCGTCGCCGAGTTCGGCCAGTTTCTTGGCGAGTTCTTTCTGCTTGGCCTTCATTTCGGCCTTGGCGGCTTTCTTCTGTTCGTCGGTGGCGTCGTCGGCGAGCTTGGCTTTGCCTTCTTCTTCCTTATAAAAACGGGTGTTTTCGACCACCATGATTTCGCCAGCCTTGAGCGCCTTGGCCTGAGCGATGGTTTCTGCGCCAACGCAGTCGGTGCCGAACTTAACCGGCTTGCCGAGCAGTTCTTCCAGTTTGGCGGCAACCGGCTTCAGGCTGAATTCGGCTTCATAGCCTTTGCCCTTCGGACGGCCGAGATGGCTCATCAGCACAAGTGAACCGCCCTTTTCGAGCACATACTTGATCGTCGGAATGGCGGCGGTAATACGGGTTACATCGCCTACGACGCCGTCTTTGACCGGCACATTAAAATCTACACGCATCAGAACCCGGTGGCCCTTCACGTCTACATCGCGAATCGTCATTTTCTTCATAGCATCATTCCTTTCCAAAGATTGAAAAATCCCGTCGAATATAAGGAAAAAAGGGCCGGAGTCAACCAGACTCCGGCTCTGTTTTTCCGAAGCATGAAAAACAAAAAGCCGCCCTGAAATCCAGAGCGGCTTTTGAACTGAGCAGGAATCAGCTTACTTGCTGATGACCACGATCAGGTCGAGGACTTTGTTCGAGTAGCCCCATTCGTTATCGTACCAGGAAACGACTTTGACGAAGGTCTTGTCGAGCTGGATACCGGCTTTGGCGTCGAAGACCGAGGTGCGGGCTTCGTGACGGAAGTCGGTCGAAACCACATCGTCTTCGGTGTAACCAAGGATGCCCTTAAGGGAACCGTTAGCAGCTTCCTTCATCGCCGCGCAGATTTCTTCGTAGGAAGCTTCCTTGACCAGTTCGCAGGTCAGGTCGACAACCGATACGTCGGAGGTCGGAACGCGGAAGGCCATGCCGGTGAGCTTACCTTTGAGTTCCGGAATCACCACGCCGACCGCTTTAGCAGCGCCGGTCGAGGATGGGATGATGTTTTCGAGAATACCGCGGCCGCCGCGCCAGTCTTTGGCGGAAGGACCGTCAACGGTTTTCTGAGTGGCGGTTGCAGCGTGAACCGTGGTCATCAGACCGCGCTTGATGCCGAACTTGTCGTTCAGAACCTTGGCGACCGGAGCCAGACAGTTGGTGGTGCAGGAAGCGTTGGAGACGATCGTCTGACCGGCATATTTGTCGGTGTTTACGCCGCAAACGAACATCGGAGTGTCATCTTTGGACGGAGCCGAAAGAACAACTTTCTTCGCGCCGGCGTCGATATGCTTCTGAGCGGTTTCTTTGGTGAGAAAGAAGCCGGTGGACTCGACGACGACTTCAGCGCCGATTTCGCCCCATTTGAGAGCAGCCGGATCTTTTTCAGCCGTGATACGGATCTGTTTGCCATTGACGACAAGCTTGCCGTCTTTAACTTCGACGGTGCCTTCGAACTGGCCGTGTACGGAATCATACTTCAGCATGTACGCCAGATAGTTGACATCCAGCAGGTCATTGATGCCGACCACTTCGATGTCTTTGCGACCAGCGGCAGCGCGGAAAACCATGCGGCCGATGCGTCCGAAACCGTTAATACCAACTTTGATAGCCATTCTTTTTCTCCCTTTGCTTTGCGCCCCGCGAGGGGCTGTTTTCTGTAAAAATCCCGCGAACCCTACCGGAACACCCCTAACCCGTCAATCCTCTGCACCCGCAAACTTGACACCCTCACCTAAAGCCCCGACACTCCAGCCAAACAAAGGATTTTCTATGATTAAACGTTCTTATCTACTGACCCGCGTTATGGGTATTCCAGTGAGAATACACATCACTTTGATCATTCTACTGATTGTCGTGACCTTCTATACCGGAGCCTTCGGCCTGCTTTATGCCGCCGCAGTCTTTGCCAGCGTTGCACTGCATGAACTGGGGCACTCATGGGTCGCCATCCGTAAAGGGTGTCGCGTACACGAAATCATGCTGCTACCGATCGGCGGCGTCGCCAAAATAAACAACCTTCCCTCTCGGCCAAGGGATGAATTTTTTGTGGCCGCAGCCGGACCGGCGGCCAGTTTTATACTGGCGGTTATTTTCGGCTGGCTCGGCGATATGTTTTTCATTTTCGAGCCCCTTTATTACATCAACCGGATGCTCTGCCTTTTCAATTTGATTCCGTGCTTTCCAATGGATGGCGGAAGGATTTTCCGCGCCTTTATGACACCGCGTCTCGGACGGCTCAAAGCAACGGCTCTCGCCGTACGCATCGGGCGCATTATGGCCGTCGCCGGAGGGATTTTCGGTCTGGTTGACCATGATTACATCCTGATTCTGATCGCTATCTTTATTTATCAGGCGGCGGGGGCCGAATACCGTGCGGTCTATATGCAACAGATGAGCCAGGACTGGTTCACGGTAGGCCAGCCGGCCGATGTGGATGTGAGCCCCCCGCCATATGCCCGAAAAGCTCCGTCGGTCTGGGCTGGATGGAAAAATAAAACCAACAGCTTCTTCAACGACCTGTTCAAAAACTGGAACTAGCCCGTACTATTCGATCATGGAGTGGCGGGTACTCTGCATATCACCGGACTGAATCTTCGGATAACGGAAAAATATATCCCAAACGATCAGCAGCACCAGGATCAGTCCCATCGTCCCCAGCGTGGTAATCCAGAACTTTTTATTGAACCCCGGATTTTTCATCAAATGCCGGAACCGGCGGAATCCGCTGTTGTGGCTGCGCCGCCGGTGTGTTCCGGAAATATCCTTATTAACCGCATCGTCAAAGGTTTCGCGATGCCGCCGGTGGCGGCGCTGCGGAGGCGGCGCGCCCTTCTTCGCCTGCGCCGGGTCCTTCACTTCGTAAATGTCAGATGAGGCCATAGTTTCGGCAGGATAATGATTCGAACCGGGTTTGACAGTGTTTTTTATCGAAAAACAAAATTTACCGCTGACTCATCAGCCACCACAGCACTCCGGTAATCAGCAAAGCCAGCACGCCCAGCCCGAAAAGAGCAACGGCCCATCCTGAAGGATGCCGATCACGGCCATGATGGTGCCGGTGGTGGCGACGATGCGGCACAACTTCTCCACCGGTCGCCCGTAAATATTCATCCCGACGCTGGGAAACAGCCCGACTCTTTCCCCGGCTCTCGTTCGGCCCCGGCTTCATTCCGTAAATATCAGTGGATATGGCCGACCTCCTTCACCATTTTCGCAATCACTCCGCGACGGGACTCAATAACGCCGCGAGCTGCCGCACCAAGTTGCGCACGAACCGAAGAATAGGTCAACAATTCGGCAATGGTTCTTTCCAAAGTACCGGAATCAGAAACCTGACGAATAGCACTCGCCGAAAGGAAATCGTCCATTACAGACGGGAAATTTTCCATATTCGGCCCAACCACCACTGCTTTACCAAACAGCGCCGGTTCGATCGGGTTCTGCCCGCCATGTTCACAAAGGCTCTTGCCGACAAACACCACATCGGCGGCGGCGTAAAAACTCATCAGCTCGCCGGTCGTGTCCACAATCAGAACATCAGGACGCGACAAGGACGCCGCATCCATGCTTCGCAAAACGCAAGAAAGCCCTTGAGACTCAATCGTTTCGACCACGGCATCGCGCCGCTCCGCGTGGCGCGGCACCAGCACCAGAAAAAGCTCCGGCTGTTTTGCGCGCAGGTTTTTATAGATTCTGCACAGCGCTTCCTCTTCACCCGGCCAGGTCGAGCCGCCGAGAAGAATGAGCGCATTATCTGGGACGGAAATCTTTTTGAGTACGGCGCGGGCGGCGGCCTCTGCATTCACCTCCGGCGGCGGCAGATCATACTTGGCAGTGCCAAGCGTCTTCACCGTTTCGGGCCGTGCGCCCATGGCGATGATACGTTCAGTATCCTGCCGACCCTGCATACAAACTGGATTGATCATGGCAAGCAGCCGGCGCGTGAATGGACGCAGCACCATGTAGCCTTTGAATGATGAATCGGAGATCCGTCCATTAATCAGCGAAACCGGAATCTTCCGTCTATGCGCCTGCCTCACCAAGTTCGGCCAGAACTCACATTCGACCAGAATCAGCCGAAGAGGTTTGATCACGTTGAACACGCGGTTCATCACGATCGGCAAATCGACCGGAAAATAAATCAGTACATCGCGCCGGTCCATTTTCTGTTCGGCAAGCGCGTGCCCGGTGGAGGTGTTCGTGCTCAGCACAAACAGCGACTCGGGATGTTCCTTGCGGTACTCTTCTATAAAACGCAGCGCCACAAAAAGTTCGCCGACACTGACCGCGTGAATCCATATGCGGCGGCCGTCCGCCAGCCGGGCGGCTGTGCCACGACCGTAGATTCCGAGCCGCTGTTCGAAATGCCGCCGATAACCGCCGCGCCGCGCCATGCGCTTAAGAAACTTCGGCAGCATCAGCAGGAAAACCAGAGGGAAAAGCAGGTTGTAAAAAATCCAAATCATCGGCGGAGTATTCCGGTTCGGCGCGCAACTATCAAGCGCGCGGATGCGCTTCTTCGTAAACTTTCTTCAGCTTTTCGACCGAAACGTGGGTGTAAATCTGTGTGGTTGAAAGACTGGCGTGGCCGAGCAGTTCCTGCACGCTGCGCAGGTCGGCGCCGTTATCCAGCAGATGCGTGGCGAAGCTATGGCGCATCGCGTGCGGAGAAATAGACGGCTTCAGGCCGCAATAGCCGACATATCTTTTCATCATCCGCTCGATGGACCGCGCCGTGAGCGGCCCGCCGTGCTTATTGAGAAAAATTACGCGCCGCGGATCGCCCTTCATTCCAAGCGATATCCAGATATCCTGCCGCCAGGCCAGTGCATTCTGCAGCGCCCGTTCGGCAGGCCGTCCAAGCGGACAAAGCCGTTCCTTCTTGCCTTTGCCCAGCACGCTGACAATGCCGGAAAGAATATCAATCCGGTCTTCGGCCAGCTTAACCAGTTCACCGATACGCATGCCGGTGCTATAGAGCATTTCGAGAATGGCCGTATCGCGCACTGGAATATATTCCTGAAACAGTCCGACCGGCTTTTCCGCCGCCGCCAAGGCGTGCGGTGCCGCCAGCAACTGCTCCACCTCATTCACTGAAAGAACGGTCGGCAGATAACTGCCTTTTTTCGGCAAGTGCAGCCCACTGAACGGATTGAGCGGAACATATTCTTCGCGCACCAGAAACTTGTAGAATGAACGCAGTGCCGAAAGTTTGCGACTCGTCGTCGTCGGCTCCATTTCCAGTTTCTGGAAGAAGACCAGGAACTTGCGGGCGGTGAGGCGGTCGGCCTCTTTCCAGTTGTACGGCGGTTTCGCTTCCTCGCCCCAGATCAGCTCAATGAATTGCCGGATATCAATCAGATAATTGCTGACCGTATACTCCGAGGCATTTTTCTCCCCTTGCAGGTATTTAACAAAATGCTCAACACAAGGGTCTGCGATTGCGTTCATCGCGGGAAATTCTACTTTTTCACTTTCGGTTCAGGCAAACCGTACTGATCGCGAATCGCTTCGTAGTCCGGAATCTGCGCGGCGTAACGGGCCATCATTTTCTTCAGCGCGGCAACCTGTTTTTCGGAAAGTGCGCCCTTGCCCGCGAATTGCGTCGAGAGCGATTCGTAGAAGTTTTGGTCGTTGAACTCACGCTTGCCGCGCATGACCGGTGGATTCCAGGTCTGAACCGGCTTGAGCAGTTCGAGCAGCGCGCCGGTCTGGCCGGAATCCGCTGTTGCAGGCTTAGCGGCCATATTGAGACTCTCTTTGATCGTTTCAAAATCCGGAATCTGTTCGGAATATTTTGTCAGCACAGAGTCGAGCGCCGCAAGCTGTCGTTCGCTGAGATTGCGCCCGCCCTGCACCTGCTGACGCAGGGATTCGCAAAACTTGCCGTCGTCGTAGACTTTCTTGCCGACTTTACGCGCCTCACCGAATTTAATACCTGCCAGCAGTTCCAGCTTACGAACCGTTTCAGCAGAAGCCGCTTCAGGTTTTTCAAGTTTGAGCGCGCTGATCTGCTCGCCGCCGATCTGGCTCATATATTTGCAGGCCAGATTATGAAGCATCTGCTGCTGCCGTGACGTAATCTGTCCGTCCGCCGCGAACTTTTCGCGCACGGACTGCACTGTTTCGCCGTCAGAATAGGTGCGCCGCCCGCGCTTGACCGGTTCGGCCCACTCACTGACCTGTTCCAGCGCCGTAAGAATATTCTGAGTATCTGCGGGATCCGCCATGTCGCGGGCACCTTCGAGCCAGACAAGAAACTGTGCGTAAAACGTCTGCATCATGTCGGCCCACTCGACAGAACCGTCTTCGATCCGGTCGAGCTTTTCTTCCATCTCGGCGGTGAACTTGACGTTGAACAGCGGATCGAGCGCGCCGACCAGAAATTCATTCACCCGCATTCCGGCTTCCGTCGGCACCAGCGAACGTTTTTCTTTGGTGACGTATTCGCGCTTATCAAGCGTCGCCAGCGTCTGCGCGTAGGTGCTCGGACGCCCGACGCCGTTTTCTTCGAGGGCACGGATGAGTGCCGACTCGCTGTAGCGGGCCGGCGGTTTGGTGAATTTCTGCTCGCCGAGCCATTCCACACAGTCGAGTTTTTCGCCTTCGGTCAGCGGCGGAAGCTTAACCTCTTCGTTTTCGTCCTCGTCGTCCTCATTTTTCTTATCGGCGGCTTTTTCGATACCGCTGGCGCGCATATAGCCGGGAAAAACGATTTCCGATGACGTGGCGCGGAAAAGATAGGTATTGGTGCCGTTGGTTTCGATTTCGGCGGTGCGGCGGGCGATGCGCGACGGCACCATCTGACTGGCGACAAAACGCTCCCAGATCAGTTTATAAAGTTTCTGTTCTTCCGGCTTAAGATTGTCGAGACGCTGCGGAGTTTGCGCGACATCGGTGGGGCGGATCGCTTCGTGCGCTTCCTGCGCATTGCCGCGGCTCTTATAAAAGTTCGGCTTTTCGGGCAGATACTCCGCGCCGTATTCCGCTGTGACAAATACGCGACAGGCTTCCTGCGCGCTTTGCGCAATATTAAACGAATCGGTTCGCATGTAGGTGATCAGTCCGTTTTCATACAGAGCCTGCGCGATGCTCATGGTGCGCGCCGGAGCAAAGCCGCAGAAGCTGGAGGCCGCCTGCTGAAGCGAACTGGTAATGAACGGAGCGCGCGCTTTGCGCTGAATCTCTTTTTCGATAATCCGCGCAACGTGCAGCGAGCTCGCTTCGAGTTCGGCGCGGACTTTCGCCGCCTGCTCGCCGCTTTTTATTTCGGCTTTTTCGCCGTTGATCTGCGCCAGCTTAACGGCGAACGGATCGCGCGGGTCGATCAGCTTGCGGACATTGGCACCGAGCATCCAGTATTCTTCGGGGTTGAAATTCTTAATTTCGTTTTCGCGTTCGCAGACCAGACGGAGCGCCACCGACTGCACACGGCCTGCACTGACGCCGCCCTTAACCTGCTTCCAAAGTAGCGGGCTCACTTTAAACCCGACCAACCGGTCGAGTACGCGGCGTGCCTGCTGCGAGTTGACGCGGTTCATATCGATCACGCCAGGTTTTGAAAATGCCTCTTTAATCGCCGGCTTGGTGATTTCGTTATAGGTGACACGGCTGAAATTTTCCGGCGGAACAATCTTTTTGAGCAGTTCGAAAAGATGCCACGCAATGGCTTCCCCTTCGCGGTCCGGGTCGGGTGCCAGAATCACTTCGTCGCACAGTTTGGCGGCGGCCTTCAGTTCCGTGATCACTTTGGCGCGGCCGGTCGTGTTGACATATTCCGGCTCGAATCCTTTTTCGACATCCACGCCGAGTTTCTTCTGCGGCAGGTCGCGTACGTGACCCATGGACGCTTTGACGATATAATCATCGCCCAGATACTTATTGATGGTTTTTGCCTTGGCGGGAGATTCTACGATGACCAGTTTTTTTGACATAAATTCTTCAACTCCTTAAGTCCTCAGCCAGTTCAACAATTCGTCCCGGCAGCATTTTAACGACGCGTTTCATTTCCAGTCCGACCAGCAGCGCGCTCACTTTCGCACTCGGAAGCCCGGCGGCGCGGGCTAAACTATCTACATCCAGTTCCTCGTCCCAAAGAGCTTTTACCAGCGACTGCTCGGCTTCGGACAGCGGCACTTCCGGTCGTGCCGCGGAGACATTCGCAGGTTTTTCAAACTGCCCCGGAGGCACCAAAAGTTCGAACTCATCTAATATATCGCCTACGTTGTCCACCAATTTCGCCCCGTTTTTTATCAGGTGGTTGGTTCCTTTGGACGCCGCGGAGTCGATCCGGCCCGGTACGGCAAAGACACTCCGGCCCTGTTCCATGGCGGAATCGGAGGTGTGCAGCGAGCCGCTCTTGAACCCGGCTTCGACCACGATAACGCCCATCGAAAGGCCGCTGATAATCCGGTTACGGTACGGGAAAGTCTGGCGGTCGGCGGGCCGTCCAAGCGGATA
>Ga0247840_10010449_pt1 | contig 11585 bp, 11 predicted proteins | sample LaCruzMarch2015__FD_192404 | JGI IMG/M metagenome (GOLD analysis project Ga0247840, IMG submission 192404) | Freshwater microbial communities from meromictic Lake La Cruz, Castile-La Mancha, Spain - LaCruzMarch2015_17m | ecosystem: Environmental > Aquatic > Freshwater > Lake | place: Spain...
AAGATATGATGCATAGGCCCTTCATATGGGACCAGCGCAGCCTTGGCCGCTTCTATTCCCGCTTTTTTGTCTGTAAATATCTCATCCGATACAGCGGTCTCATCAATTTTTATTGCCGCCTCAGTGGTCACCGTCATAAGGGGTGGCGCCGATGACAGGGCTGCCATGGCCTCATCGTAGTAGTAGCCTGCCAGCAGCTGGTCCGACTTTTCCAGGCTTTTTTGTCTCTCGGCGATAACCGCATTTGCCTGAACGATCTGACTATCAATCAGCTTTTGGGCTTCCGCGGCCCGCTGCTCCATGATGGCGGAATAGGCGAGCAGCGCGCCCAATATCAGGGCGATGGCTATCAGCACAGCAATAATTGCCTTCATTTTCTTTTTTTTCACGGTCATTCTCCCTTGTATGCAAGTGGTTTGGCAGTCCATGAACTGCCCCTTATTATTAGGCCGCTAGTCCAGGTTCTCCAGGGACGCTGAAATCATAGGGATGATCTGCTTTTTTCTGGACACGATGCCAGGCAAATAGGCGCTGCTGTCAACCGGTGCCACACCGAAAGCCTTCTCAATGAGAGCGGTTTCTTCACCAAAGCAAAGAACCAACGAGCCCTCCTCAAGGACATCGGTGACGAACAGCATCAGCAGATGATAGTGTTTCACGGCACAGAGGTTTTCCATATAGGCGAGGATCTCCGGCTTGAGCTCGCTGAGACTGGCCTGATCCACGGTGAAAATCTGTCCCATGCCGATGCGTCTGCCGGAGAAGACATATTCCTTGAAATCCTGATGAAAGATATCATCCGGGGTTTTTCCCTTGAGGGAAGCCCCTTCTTTAAACAGCTGATGGGTGAAGTCCTCCATATCCTTGATGCCCGCAATATCTGCCAGCTTCAGGGCCGTGGTCCTGTCCTTGGCGGTGCAGGTCGGCGACTTGAAATTGATGGTATCCGAAATGATGGCAGCGCAAAGAATTCCGGCGATATTTTTAGCCGGATTGATGCCGCGTTCAAAATATTTGTTCGCTATGATGGTAGAGGTGCTGCCAACGGGCTCATTCTGTATATAGATCGGCTGCACCGTCTGGATATCGCCCAATCTATGATGATCAATAATCTCCAGGATCTCAGCCTCTTCTATGCCGTTGACGGTCTGGGACAGTTCATTATGGTCAACGAGTATAACCCGCTTCTTATTTCTGGAAATCAGGTGATACCGGGATATAAACCCCTTGATCCTATTATGGTCATCCACGACGGGATAGCTCCGATATCTGGTTTTGATCATTTTCTCCTGGATATCGTCGATATAATCGTGGCGATTGAATTTTACCATATTGGCGGTGCCCATAATGGCGCCGACAGGGATGGATAGGTTGATGAGCCTGGCTGTGGTGAAGGTGTCGAAGGGGGTCAGGAGCAGCACGCAGTGCTTCTCTGCCGCCAGTGCCAGAATATCAGCCTCAGGGCTGACGCCGCAGGTGATGACCATGCAGTTGGCCCCGGCCTCGACGGACATTCGCTGGCTGTCGCCTCTATTGCCGGTGATGACGATATCCCCCTGCTTGACATAGTCGTCGATGTCGTTGGGATCCGTGGCAGCGATGATGACCCTGCCTGTGGTCTTGAAATCCGCCTGGCTGCCGCATAGAATCTCGGCATTCAGGGTCTCTACTATGCTCTGGAGCGGCGTCCCTGTGGACGCGATGGTCCTGTTTTCGTGGGAATCCATATATTCGCCGGTGATATCCGATACGGTGACCACGCCCAGCAGCACCTTATCCCCATTGACAACGGGAATGGTCTTGATGCCATGAGTCTTCATGAGGCTCCAGGTGGTCTTGATGGACACATCTGGGGTCACAGGATAGGCATGGTCGATACTGAGGTCGGAAATCTGGGTCTTGACCGTATAGAGATAGTCCGGCGCCTCAATCTCAAAATACTTGAGCACAAACTCCGTCTCTCTGTTGAGGGTACCCAGCCGTTTCGCCACAGCTGCCATGCCGGTCTTCTTTTTAAGCTCGGCATAGGCAATAGCGGCACAGATGGAATCTGTGTCCGGGTTTTTATGTCCTATGACAAATACGGTGTCTTTCATGGCATCTCCTTATCACTTTGGATCTGCAATCCCTTAAATCCATTTTTAATCCGTCACTACTGCGGTTCCGGAAACCGTCACCATGAGCATATTGTTGGCTTGTCCCAGCACTTCATAGTCCACGTCTACGCCGACTACGGCATTGGCGCCCATAGTCAGGGCACGATTCTCCATTTCGCGAAGGGCTTCGCTTCTGGCCTGAATCAATTCCCCTTCATAGGAACCGGATCTGCCGCCAAAGAAATTGGTCAAGCCGGCTGCCATATCCTTGATAAAATCCACGCCCGAAATAACTTCTCCAAAGACTATGCCTTTATACTCAAGAATTGTTTTACCTTCTATAGTGTGTGTTGTCGTTGTAATCATTTTAATCCTCCCTAGATCATCAAGGTCTACTCGTGTTTATTATACCTTGCCCGACTTGCCTTGAAAAGGATAATGCAAAAGTAATTGCATTGTATTTGTCCTGGAAAGAGCATAAAATTAGAGCAAGGAAAAATTCAAACCTTGGATTCAAATTCCTGATATGAGGCAAAATCCTGACATGAGAGGTGACAAACTATGACTACGCTGACCTATACTCAATTACTCAATCGTACCCTTGACCTGTATATGATCGAACATTTTACAGAAGCCTATGAATTCATTACCGAACAAGGCCCTCTGGTCTCCGGTAATCCGGCTCAGATTTATAATTTCAGATACACCATCGCCTGCAAAGCCGGCCTTTTTGATCTGGCCATGACCATCTTCGAAGAAGCCGTAGAAGATAAAGGATTTTGGTATGCCTATCAGTATCTGACCACGGATGAGGATTTAATCCCCCTGAGACAGAATACAAGATTCAAGGAACTATCGGAGATCTGCAAAAAAAGAGAACAGGTGGCCAAGCTGAATGCGACGCCAGTTTTAAAGATGCTTGAGGTGAAAGCCACAGATCAAGGCAATATACCTGCGACAGATGCCCATAAGCCCGGTCTCCTTGTGGCCCTACACGGCAACCAGGAAAACATGGCCATCGCAGAGCCCTATTGGTCCGTGGCCATCGACCAGGGCTATACCCTGGCCCTGCCCCAATCTTCTCAGATTGAATTCACCGATGCCTTTGATTGGGACGATATCGAGAAGGGTGCAGCGGAGCTTAAGGCCCACATCGATGGCATCCTGGCTCATGGCGCCTGCGATCCCGGCAACGTCCTCATTGGCTCCTTTTCTGCCGGTGCGGGTCCTGCCCTCTATGCCGTGCTTAAGGGCATGGTCAATGCCAAGGCTCTGATTTTCGTAGCCCCCTGGCTGCCGGAGCTCGATCAGTGGACCGCCATGCTCGACCTGCTGAAAACAAAAGAGATTCCCTGCCACATTCTATGCGGCGGGCAGGATGAGGATTGTCTTGAATCCTCCCAGGCATTTGTGAAACAGCTTAAGAAACGTCAGATTCCCTATACATTCCAGCTAATCGACGGTTTAGACCATGATTTCCCCGACACCTTCGCGGAAGATCTGATCAAATTTTTGAAGTCTTAACTTGAATAATCTTTAATAATTGCTTAAATCATTAATTCTTTATGTGCGCATGCCTGGTTTATTCGAGGCAGCCGATGAAAGGAGCAGACAGAATGTATACCGCAACATGGAAAGGCAAGGAGCTTGCCAGAAGCGACAAGACCATTGAAATCGAAGGCAATCAGTATTTCCCGCCGGAATCCGTCAATCTGTCCTATTTTATCGATTCGGACTATCATACCACCTGCCCCTGGAAGGGTTTTGCCTCCTACAAGAGCATCGTCGTTGACGGTGAGACCAATCAGGATGCAGCCTGGTACTATGCGGAGCCCAAGCCGGCCGCCAGCGAAATAAAAGGCTACCTGGCCTTCTGGAAAGGCGTCGAGGTAGCCAAAAAATAAACACCATTACTTTTGAACAGGTCGGTCCTGTATTATGGTGCCGACCTGTTTCTACTTCATATCGCTTAAATCGCAGCGAAGGAGGCTTTCCTGCAGCTCCGCAAGCTTGGTCATGTCCATCTCCGGATAGGCTGCCAGCTTGTAGGTCATGCCCAGCTTCTCGTATTTGTGGGCGCCCATAGTGTGATAGGGCAATAATTCGACCTTGGCAATATTGCCGAAGGAGAAAATCTCTGCCTTAAGGGCTTTGATGTGGGCTGGCTGATTGGTCAGCCCGGGCACCACCACATGCTTGAGCCAAAGCACTTTATTCTTTCTGCTCACTGCTTCTTTAAAAGCCAGATAGCCATCTATAGAGAAGCCGGTAATGCGCTGGTAAGCCGCCGGATCCTCGTGCTTGATATCAAGAATCACCAGATCTGTATAGTCCAAAATCTCATCATAATCGCCAAAGCCATAGCCTGCTGTGTCAAGAGTCGTATGAACGCCCTTGGCCTTGCAGGCTTTTAAACAGGCCAGCAGAAATTCCGGCTGTATAAGGGGCTCACCGCCGCTGAAGGTCACACCGCCCTTATCGCCATAATATGGCTTGTAGCGGGCAACGATTTTAGCCACTTCTTCAGGGGAGGTTTCATAGCCGCCGCTGCTGTCCCACATGTCAGGGTTATGGCAATAGAGGCATCTTAGGCTGCAGCCCTGAAAGAACACGATGGTTCTGATGCCGGGGCCATCCAGGGCGCCCATGGTTTCAATTGTACTTATTCTGCCCATGTCTTTGTATCCTATCTGTCGGTTCATTATTTTTGTCAGACGTATCTGATTACCTTATATGGTTTCGTGGAAGGAACGGTGGATGATCTCCATCTGCTGCTCCCTGGTTAGTCTGTTGAAATTGACAGCGTAGCCGGACACGCGAACCGTCAGGGTGGGGTAATTATCCGGATGCTCTACGGCATCCAGCAGGGTCTCCCTGTCCATAACGTTGACGTTCAGGTGGTGTCCCCCCTGGCTGAAATAGCCGGACAGGATGGAGACCAGATTATCTATGCGATGACGCTCGACCTTGCCGATGGCATTGGGTACGATGGTGAAGGTATTGGAAATCCCGTCTTCACAGACGCCTTCATATTTGAGCTTGGCCACGGAATTCAGCGAAGCCAGCAGGCCGTTCTTGTCTCTGCCATGCAGCGGATTGGCTCCCGGTGCGAAGGGCTCGCCCGCCTTTCTGCCATCCGGTGTGGATCCGGTCTTTTTGCCGTAGACCACATTGGAGGTGATGGTCAGCACCGACAGGGTATGCTTGGCGCCGCGATAAGTCGGTGTCTTTCTGAGAGCGGCGATGAATTTCTCCACCACCTCTTCAGCGATGAGATCCACCCTGTCATCGTCGTTGCCAAATTGGGGATACTCGCCTTCAATCTCGAAATCCACGGCGATGCCGTTCTCTCTGATGGGGCGAACCTGGCTGTATTTGATGGCGGACAGGGAGTCGGCGACGATGGAGAGTCCGGCGACGCCGAAGGCCATATATCTGCCGATGACCGTATCGTGAAGGGCCATCATGCTGGATTCATAGGCGTAGCGGTCGTGCATGAAATGGATCACATTCATGGCGCCGACGTAGATCTCCGCCACCTTTTCCATGACCTTCTCGAAGTTGGCCATGACCTTGTCATAATCCAGAACCTCGGAAAGATCCGGTTCGATGCCGTTGATGACCTTGACCCTGGTTAGCTCATCCAGCCCGCCATTGATGGCGAAGAGCAGGGACTTGGCCAGATTGCACCTGGCGCCGAAGAGCTGCATTTCCTTGCCTTCACGCATAGCCGAGATGCAGCAGGCGATACAGTAGTCATCGCCATACATGGGCCGCATGATGTCATCGTTCTCATATTGGATCGAGGAGGTCTCGATGGAAATCCTCGCACAGTATTTCTTGAAATCCTCGGGCAGAGTCTCTGACCATAGGATCGTAATATTCGGTTCAGGGCCCGCGGACAGGTTGGTCAGGGTGTTGATAAAGCGGTAGGCGGTCTTGGTGACCATGGTTCTGCCATCCTCCGCCGTGCCGCCGATGACCTCCGTCACCCAGGCAGGATCTCCTGCGAAGAGCTCATTGTAATCTGAGGTGCGAAGATGCCTGACCATTCTCAGCTTGATGACGAACTGGTCGATGATTTCCTGAGCCTCTACCTCTGTCAGGATGCCCATTTGGATATCCCGTTCGAAATAGATATCCAGGAAGGTGGTGTCCCTGCCGAGGGACATGGCTGCGCCGTTGTTCTGCTTGATGGCAGCAAGATAGCCGAAATAAAGAAACTGAACCGCTTCCTTGGCATCTTTGGCCGGCACGGAGATATCAAATCCGTATTTATGGGCCATGCTTTTCATTTGCTTGAGCGCTCTGATTTGGGTGGAGACCTCTTCTCTCAGCTTGATGGTGTCTTCCAATCTGGGATTGTTGACGGTTTTAAAATCCGCTTCCTTCTCCTTGATGAGAAAATCCACGCCATAAAGGGGAATCCTGCGATAGTCGCCGACGATTCTGCCGCGGCCGTAGGCGTCGGGTAGGCCGGTGAGAAGACCCACGCTTCTGGCCACCTTCATCTCATCCGTATAGGCGTCAAAGACGCCCTGATTGTGGGTCTTCGTATATTCCGAAAAAATCTTGATGAGATTATTCGGCACGTCGTGTCCATAGGCGTGCATGGCGCTTTCCACCATGCGGATGCCGCCGTAGGGATTGATGATCCGCTTAAAGGGGGCATCCGTCTGCAGACCGACGATGATTTCATTGTCATGATCTATATAGCCGGGATCGAAATTGTCGATGCCGGACATGTGGTTGATGTCGATGCCCAAAATGCCTTTTTTGATTTCCTGCCTTTGAAGCTCCTGGACTATGCCAAATAAACGCTGGGTCTTCTTTGTCGCCCCGGCGAGAAATTCTTCGCTACCCTCATAAGGCAGATAATTCAAGTTGATAAAATCCCTGACATCCACCTTCTCTGTCCATTGGCCTTCCTTAAAGCCCTTCCATTCTGTTCTCATTCTTCAATACCTCCCATTGCCAAATGCTTCAACACCCTGGCAATAATATGTGATGAATACCCTTTTCTCAATAGAAACTGGTAAAGTTTATTCTTGATCGCCTGGCTGTCCTGCCCGGCAAGGGCTGCAGCCTTTTTTTCGGCCAGGATCAGTGCGTTGTCAAATTCGCTCTCGTCCGTGGCATTGAGACTTACCATCTCATCTATGATTTCGCCGTTGATTCCTTTGGCTCTAAGTTCCTGAACCAGCATGCGCTTTCCGACTTTATTGAAATTTCTGCGGTCATTGATCAGGCTTTGGGCAAAGTCCGCATCATCGATGAAGCCGAGCTCCCTTAGCTTGATCAGGGTCTCCTCGATCTCGGCCTCCTCGTAATCCTTTTGCTTGAGTTTGGTGATGATTTCCTTCTCGCTTCTCTTTCTATGGCCGAGAAAATACAAGGCGCAATCAAGGGCCTTTATGGGTTCTGATGATTTTTTTGCCGCTTTTTTAAAAGACTGGTAGCTTTTCATAGCTTTTCGACAAACTGCACACCGATCCCGTCCGGGTCTCTGACGAAGAAATATTTGACCTTCGGTGTGTTATAGGGTCCCTCGGTGACAGGAATTCCCTTCATGCCAACAAGTGCCAGTGTATCCTCCAGAGAATTCACTTCAAAGCCAATGGTCAGACCCTCACGGGAAGCAGGAGCGGGTTTGTCAGTATAATTGATCAGCTCTATCTGATTACCCTTAAGATCATCCATAAAAACAATCTCCATACCCGGCCTTGGGCTAAATCGCGAAGTGATTGCCAAACCTATTGTTTCGGTATAAAATCTGATTGAGGCTTCAAGATTCTGGGTAGTTATTGTGCACCAGCAAAAGTTCATGACGGGACCTCCTTAATATCCAAATTCGACGGTTTATTCATGGATTTCTATCCTGGTTGATTCTTGTATACAATATATTTTTTTTGCTCACCTCTATTATTACCCTATTTTTTCATTTTGTCATCCCTAAATCGAAATTTAGTTGCTAAAATCTCTAAAGTATGAATATTACACTGCTATTCCTAAACTTAACTGGAGGATATATGATAAATCATCTAAAACAAGCGATAATCTACGAGCAGGAGGAGCGTTATCAGGAAGCCATCTCAGAATATGAACTGGCCATCCAATCCGACCCCAACAATCCTGAGCCCTATATTTTGCGTGCCATGCTTTATGACGAAGCCGCCCAATTCGACGCAGCGTTGATAGACTGTAACGCTGCTATTCTAATGCAGCCAGACCACACAACAGCCCTGAATCTTCGCGGCGAGGTCCTTTCCTCCCTGGGCCGGTTCAAGGAAGCCGTGGCGGATTTTACCGCTGCCCTGGCGCTGGATCCCAAGGACGCCCTCTTTTATTATAACCGGGGGCTGGCCAACTCCGCCCTGTCACAGCTGCTCAATGCCGCTACGGATCTGTCAAAGGCCGTGGCTCTCGATCCCCTTTATGGGGGCGCCTACAATAACCTTGGTCTGGTTCACTTCAGGCTCGGCGATTATAAAGCCGCCCTGGTGGATTTCACCAAGGCCCTGGAGGTGCGAAAAGGCTTTGCCTGCTCCTACACCCACCGCGGCCGGGTATTCGAAAAGCTGGGCGATGACCAGGCCGCCCTGCTGGACTACAACGAAGCCCTGATCATCAATCCCAAGGATACGGACAGCCTGTACTACAAGGCTAAGCTCCTGATTAAATCCGGGGATATCGCTCAGGCAATATCAAATCTGGAATACCTGCTGGTGACAGCCCCGAGAAATAATCAACTCAGACAATTGGCTGAAACCAAGCTTAAAGAATTAAAGAAAGACGAGAGGTGATTCGTTTATGACATCTAAAAAGAAGCTGTTTATTATCCTAGGAATTTTAGTTGTGCTCCTGATCGCTTTTGCCATGTATATGAATGCAAAGGGCAACAAGCTGGATTCCTTGACGGTCACCTCAGGACCTTATTCTCAGACTATTTTAGCCGTAGGCAAGCTGAGACCAGCCATGGAAACGGAGCTGAAAGCCGAGGTTACCGGCACGGTAATCAAGTCCGATTTCAGCGAGGGTGCTGTGGTTAAAGCCAGCGATATCCTCTTTTATATCGAAAACAAAGAGGCCGGTTTTACCTCCTCCCAGCTGTCCGGAGCCAATCCGAAGTTGGCCCAGGTTCTAGCCGAAAAGCGCGCCGCAGCGGATCTCTATAACGACAGCAAGGCGCTCTATAAAGAAGGCGCCATTTCTCAAAACAGCCTTCTTGATGCTGAGAGCAGATATCAGATTGCAGTCAGCCTGTACGATCAGGTCGTTGCCGACACCGCCAGGTATCAGATCAAGGCCGGCCAGGATGGCGTGCTGATTAAAAAGCTTGTAGAAACCGGATCCTATGTATCACCCGGGCAGACCCTGGGCTTTACAGCCTCTTTGAATGACTTCCATGTGGTCACCGAGCTCGACGAAAGATACTTTACCTATATCAAGAAAGGCATGACCGCCGAAATATCCATCGGCGAGGGGGCCAAATATGGCGGCACCGTTTCCGCCGTTTCCGCCAAAATCGATGAAGCCACTGGCACCTTTGGTGTCAAGATCGCCTTAACCGAGAATTTCCCGGACAAGGCCTCAGACCTGACGGTGAATATCGCCATCATCCTCGACAGCCAAGCTTCGGCCATCAGTCTCCCACAGGCCTATTTGGTCAAGGAAGCCGACGGATCCTATTTTGTCTGGAAATATGTAGACGGCAGTATTGTGAAGACGGCTGTCGAAACAGGCCCCTCCCTGACCCAGACCCTACTGATCAAATCCGGTCTCGCAGAGGGTGATATCCTCGTGAGCCCGTCACCTGAACTTAAAGATGGAGACAAGGTCAAGATTTAGCAAAGGAGCTGATGCGCATTGTCCTATGAACTTAAAATAGCACTGAGATTTCTCATACGCGGCAAAAGCCAGACGATTTTTATCCTCTTTGGCATTGCCCTTGGCGTTGCCGTGCAGATCTTCCTTGGCAACCTGATTACAAGCCTCCAGTCCAGTCTCATCGAACAGACCATCGGCAACAGCGCCCACTTCACCGTCTCCCGCCAGGATGACGATATCAGCCTGATGCTGAGTGGCGACCCTTTAAATACAGTTCGGGGAAATTATCCCTCCCTGGTCAAGAATCTTGAGAACTGGCAGCCCATAGCCACGCAAATTGAAGCAGATCAGGACATCACCGTGGTGTCTCCCGCCCTTCAGGGAACGGCCATCATCAGAAGCAGCGGCAAGACTGTGCCGGTTCAGGTGAAGGGCATTCAGCTCGACAAGGGAGATCAGATCTACAACATCACCCAAAGACTGGTCTCCGGCAATCCGGCTCTCGAGGGCAACAGCATCTTCATCGGCACATCCATGGCCAAGGATCTGGGTCTCATCGCGGGCAGCGGCCTCAATCTGCTGCTGCCTAACGGCAGTACAGCCCATATGATCGTCGGGGGCATCTTCGACCTTCAGAATGAAGGCAGCAATTCCTCCCTGGTCATCATGGACCTGGCTCGGGCCCAGAAGCTCTATGCTACAGGCAGCGGCATCACCGCCCTTGAAATCCAGGTTAAGGATCCCTTCGCTGCGGACACCATCTCGACGGATTTGACCAAGGCCATTCCCGGGGTCAGCATCAAGAACTGGAAGGAACAGAATGGTCAGCTGCTCATTGCGCTCACCAGCCAAAGCAGCTCCTCCTATACAATACAATTGTTCGTCATCATCGCCGTCACCTTCGGCATCGCCAGCGTGCTGGCGGTTTCCGTGGTACAAAAGTCCAAGCAGATCGGCATATTAAAGGCTATGGGGGCCACCAAAAAAAGCGCAGCCCGAATCTTCATCTATGAAGGCTTTATCCTGGGACTCCTGGGTGCCATAGCCGGCAGCGGACTGGGGGTACTGCTCCTGGCGGGCTTCGGCAGCGCCAACACCACCTTCGCCCTCACGGTAGAACCGCGAAGCGTCCTGCTCATCGTATTTATTTCCGTGGCAGCCGGCACCATCTCGGCGCTGATTCCTGCCCGCAATTCCTCAGAACTCAACCCAATGGAGGCGATTAGAAATGGATAACATATTGCTCGAAGGCCAGGGCCTGATCAAGGATTATGGCCTAACCCAAAAGACGAGAGCCCTATTTGGCATCGATCTCAAACTGAACCACGGCGAATTCGCCAGCCTCATCGGCCCCTCCGGCTGCGGCAAGAGCACGCTCCTGAGCATACTCGGCACCCTGGACAAGCCTACAGAAGGTCAGCTGTTCTTCAACGGCCAGGAAATCAATAAGATGACTGACGATGAACTTGCCCTGTTTAGAAATAAAAGCATCGGCTTTGTCTTTCAGTCCCACCACCTCCTGCCTGAGTTCACGGCCCTCGAAAATGTGCTCATTCCATCCTGGATCGAAAGCGGCAAAGCCGACATCAAGCGCAAGCAGCGCGCCATCGAGCTTCTGAACACCGTAGGCCTCGGCGAGCGGATCAACAACCCGGCCAACAA
>Ga0247840_10010452_pt1 | contig 11580 bp, 10 predicted proteins | sample LaCruzMarch2015__FD_192404 | JGI IMG/M metagenome (GOLD analysis project Ga0247840, IMG submission 192404) | Freshwater microbial communities from meromictic Lake La Cruz, Castile-La Mancha, Spain - LaCruzMarch2015_17m | ecosystem: Environmental > Aquatic > Freshwater > Lake | place: Spain...
AGAAATCCAACACATCTCAGCCAAGGTAGATGCGGGGCGGGGTTGTAATTTTCTTCAAGGGTTATTTGCAATTCACCAACAGGCCACTCATCATTGGTGTTCAACTTTGACAGTAGTGTATGGTTTTTATGCGGATAGCCTGCGGAAGGATATATAAGTTTCAGGTCGGACTGATCAGACTTCAGCCTAGAAATACGTGTAAGTCCGCTTTGTAACAACCATGTCGGAACTGGTTGGGCAACAATGTGTACTCTACCTTTAATGTCAGGATAACTTCGCTCCAAGCCGAGTTTCATTAATTCAGTTTGCACAACAAATGCCTTGCAATAGCTCATATTTAAACTGAAAAGTGCGCGAGATATCGCGTATTTAAGATAACGTAGATTCAATAGAATTCTTTTTGGCCTAATTAAGTGTGAGTTTTGGACGAAAACCGTTTGCGAGCATTTCACCCGCAGAGGCAAGTCGCCAAGGACCAGAAGAAAATCAGAATCCCAAAATTTTTTAGCAAATATAGTGCATTCAAAAATTCTGGACAAGGCATTCGGGAGCTGTCGACGATAAACCGCAACCATCGTTCCTAAATTAGCACTGCGATAAGTTGAAAGGGGTCCAGTAGCGGGAATATCGATACAAGATATTGGCAGATCAGGAAGCGATTCTATAGCCGGCAATAAAGAACGCACAAGCTCTGTAGCACCAGTCCCAGTTATATTCGTTAGATGAATTCGCATTAAACCATACAGAAAATTTGATTAACCCTTAGCGAGAACAATTAACGATTCACCGCCAAGAATGCGGACAGAGAAATCCTTATTGATAACACTCAATAAGAAGCGAGGGATGAAAGCCAAACAACCTCTAAAAGTGAATGATGACCTAGATAAATATTTTTTAGTATATGCAAAATCTATTACAGAATAGCCACAATCAATAATTGTTTCAATTGCCAAATCCTTTGTATAACTGTGCAAGTGCCCAACTTTACGACGAGCAAGACGCAAAGGCGCCACTCTAGCAACACTTAGCGCGCTAAGATCAAGTGGGATATGAAAGACAAACAGCTTTGCGTGATCTCTCGATTGCTCCAGAAAACTGTAAGGATCTCTTACATGTTCAAAGACATCTAGCATAAGTAATATTTCGTGCTTCGTAATGTTATGTTGATGAAAGTCTTCTAAATAGAACTCTATACCCTGCGTGTCAGCATCCCAAAATACTTTCGCCTGAGGAGAAATATCATAACCAACCAATTTCGCGCCGGGAAAAACGCGCCGAAGATGTCGAAGAATATCACCAGAACCACACCCGACTTCAACGATAGATTGAGGGGATACTGCATTTCCTTTAAGAATTTTTTCGACCTGTTTTGCTTTCCATTCCGAATCTCCACGATCCCACTCAGGGTTCGCATCTCTGTAAGAGCCATCTAAATAGCGATTTTCAACTTTCACGAAGGTTCCTTAAATTGTTTGTTGTAATCTAAATCGACTTGATAATCCTCATTTTTCCATAAAGATGATGGTGTCTTAAGATCCGTGATAAGTATCCATTTATGTTGCGAAGTCGCATTCCAGCTATTGCCCTGATAATTTGATATCGATTGACTCCCAAGGCGCTTTTTTTGAATGATCTACGACCTTCTTCAAACATTGAGTCCGCATGGTTCTGACTAATTTGATTGCTATGCAACCTGAATCCAGCAACCGGCATTCTGTCGTAATAATGAAATTTAGCGCCTTGTGCAAATGCTCTCAGAAAGAAATCAAAATCAGCTGCATATTTGTACCTCTCATCAAAACCACTGAGTTTTTCCCATAGAGACCGTCTAAATATTGCACCCTGTTGTGGAAAAGGCATGATATTTTTTGCAAATAAACCTGCAAAGTTTTCAGACTGCGCACTTTTCCAATGATGAAGAAAACGACCTTCAGAATCAATGTAATCTATATTTCCATAAACCACATCGCAGTCGTCTGCTATATTTTCTAATACGTTCTTAATCTCATTCGGATAGACTATATCGTCGGCATTTAAATATGTAACCCATTTAGAATTTGTCTCTGCTATACCTCTATTGATGGCAGCGTACATATTGCCGGGAGGGTGGTAAACCGAGTTGACTCCTGCTAATCGAACTTTCTCTAGCGTACCGTCTTTAGATCCACTGTCGACGACAATATGGTTAGCAAGGCAGCCCAAGGCCTTTGTACTTAACAAACAATTTTCAATGTAGTTTGCTATGTTTAGCGTGGGAGTAATCACATCTAACAGGTTTGGAATTTTTGATCCTAGATTAGTTGTCAACATACTCTTTCCTATATTTTTTTCTTGGCTAATCCAAACCAATTAGTAGCAACAAGAAAAACTGCCAAATATACATACGATTTTGAATAGCCCGGCTCTTTAATTAATATACCAATAAGCAATGTCACCCCAAAAATTGCTAAACTTTTACTAACAATCGCTTCATAGTCATTAATCCCATTTTTATTAGATAATCGAATTCCCCTGACATGTGTCTGGAGCAAAAAGATGATTGCCAATGTTGTAAATAATCCTAGCTCGATGACCAAACGGAAAAAACCTGAATATGCGTCTTTCAGATTCATCGTTTCCAAACCAAATGCTGCAAGAGTTTCAGTATATTGCGAGTCAAATGGTATGAAACCTGTTGAACCTAGCCCATATCCCAAAAAAGGTGATGTTGATGCCGCCTCCCATGCCTGATCGAATCCTCGCAACCAAGATAACAAAGAGACATTAGTTATGTCATCCGTTACATTAATTCGATCTAAAAGATGTGACGGATCAAATAGCCAAACGAAAATCCCTACTAATGGTACAGAAAGCAACATTACTTGTATTAGCAAGCGCCACTTTAAACCGACAGAATAAAAAATGACAACAGCGGCAATAATAAATGTAATAACGTGCATACTCTTTGTAAGTAAAGCTGCAGATAACATCAGTAATAGAGAAATAGCATCAGTAACATTATTCTTTTTGTGGAAAACATATTGGAAAGTCATTTTTCCAAGAATTGCCGCTGCCCATCCATAAAGCAGGAGCCCTGCAAACGATGGCTCATCGAGGTAAGCTGATGGTCTGTCAACTTTATAAATTATGCCTTCAATTAATATGTGTGCCGCCAAAAAATACATACTTATATAAATAATTTTAAATGCGAAGTTCTTGTCGTACATACCTTTGTAAGAAAACAAAGCGATTGCCACAATTCCGCCAAACCATACAAGCCCAGAAAAGAGCCTGTAAATCGGTGCAGCCTGAATGAAAGACCATAATATTATTTGAACAAAAATGAAAATAATAAAAAAAGTATAGCGGTTTATTTTTTGCTTTCTAAATAAAATAAGAACGTTTATAGCTATTAAAAATATAAAATTTGTGAAGTCGTAAGTTGACTCAAAAAACCTTAATGATATGTTTTGAAATTGCGTCAATAGAATTGCTGTGTATATTAAAAATGAATATGTCGCAGCCAGGCCGCTTGCATTAGTCGATATCGGAATAATCACAGATCACTTCCATTCATACAATCTTTTACTTTCTGCTTTTACCGATCAACATTTTAGCTTCTACCTTTCGCAATGGCGCGATTAAGTTGGGGGTTGAGAAGCAGTTCACCCCCATACTTCGTTTTTTTTGAAACTTGTCTTTCCGCGAGGTGATCGCGATTCCATCCACAGAGCTTCGTGTCCCGTGTAGACTAGGGTCGACGTGAAGGCAGTATGTGCAATAGATCAAGCATGTTTTGCTACACCTTAAGATGCTTTACTTTATTCCTTCAGAGTTTGCTTTTCTTCTTCAGCGCACATCGCATCAATCACCGCAGCCAGATCATAACTTGACTTCCAGCCGAGCTGCCTCTCTGCTCGTATCGGATTTCCACGGCTATGGGTTATGTCAGATGGTCTTTGTAATTCATTATTAATAACCACATGCTCACGCCAGTTTAATCCAAACCACTGAAAAGTTCGTTCAACGAAATAACCAAGAGAACGGCTTATACCAGTTGCGATCACATAATCATCGGCTCGGTCTTGTTGAAGCATCAACCACATTGCTGTAACGTATTCCGGAGCCCATCCCCAATCTCGATGAATATCAATATTTCCAAGTTCTAGTCTTCCACTACCAGTACGGGCGATATGCGCTGCACCACGAACAATTTTCTGGGTTACAAAGCGTTGCGGCCTAAGCGGGGATTCATGATTGAAAAGAATACCTGTGCACCCAAATAAACCATAGGCATTACGATAATTCTTAACTAGCCAATGAGCAGATGATTTGGCAACTGCATAAGGACTTCGTGGGCAAAACGGAGTGTTCTCATCAGCAGCTGAATTACCAGTATCACCGAAGCACTCGCTTGATCCGGCGTTATAAAATCGAATTCGCTTACCCGCGAAGCGAATAGCCTCAAGAATATTCAAAGTTCCGAGTGAGATACTCTCCATCGCCTCAACAGGCTGCTCAAATGACAGGCTTACTGATGTTTGACCAGCGAGATTGTATATTTCATCTGGCTCATACTTCTGTATGACCGTGAGAACACTTCGGAAATCGTTGATTGCCATGGATGTAATTGTGACTTTCTCCGTAATACACAGTCTATGCAGATTTTCTAAAGAGGCAACCATGGCATCTCTAGATGTGCCTATCACCTCATATCCTTTCTCAAGCAAAAGCTTAGCTAAATAGCTGCCATCTTGGCCCGTGATCCCGCAAATCAATGCTCTCATTTGAGCAAGGCCCGATAGACATCTAAGGTTTGCTTTGCACACTGCTCCCAATCAAACTTCGCCACCCTAGCTTTGCCGAGTTCAATCAGCTTCGCTCTTAAGGCTTTGTCGGAAGCAAGTCTAACCAAGGCATTTGCTATGGAATCTATATCAAGCGGATCGAATTGAATAGCGGCATTCCCGACCACCTCAGGTACTGAACTGGTGTTGCTACATGCCACAGGACAGTTGAAACTCATAGCCTCCAGTGGCGGAATACCAAATCCCTCATATAACGATGGATAAACAAACATAGCAGCTTGGCGGTACAAAGCGGCAAGTACCCCATCATCACCATTCAGCTGCCGGACCTGAGTTAGGGGTAGATGTAACCGCCGAATCATCTCTAACTCCTGAGAGTTGAAAGCGCCGCCCCCAAAAGCAATGAGATCATAGTTAGCGTGTAGTTCTGTATGTGAAGCATAAGCCTCAAGCAACCTTTTAAAATTCTTGTATCCCCCCCGCGAGCCGACATAAAGTATGAAAGGTTGAGGTTGCAAAGGTAGAGGAACCGGAATAGATTGAGTCAAAGCGAAGCCAAGGTGAACTACGGTAGTTTTTTCAGGAACTACGCCTAGTAAGCGAATTAAATCTTTTTGCGTGTTTTCCGAAATACAAATGACATGATCGGCTCTATCAATGGCAATTTTTTTGTATTCTCTTGTTCGGTCATGAGCAGAAAAGTGCTCAGGATACAACTCATGAATCATGTCATAAACAGTGACAACGACCTTGCTACCACTTGGCGCGATACTTTTCGATGAATAATAGGTTTCATGAACAATATCGGGCTGCCACCGACTAAATAAAATTGGAGAAATAAGGCGGTTAATTTCACGGTAGATTAGGCTAGTTCGCGGAATAGCAGGGACGTTCATACCGCTCACTACAAGTTCTGAACTCGAATAGCTTAGGTAATCATTAATATATACCGGTGTGTTGATCCGGCAATCCAACTCCCCCCCTTCAAATCCTGCTAGATGATTAGCCAACTCGAAAAAGTAGCGTGAAATACCGCCGAATTTTTGATTAGAAAAAATTTGATAATCGTAAGCTATCTTCATCATTAAGTCTCTTCTTGATATTCAAACTCACTGTCCTACTTTTTTTGCAATTATCAAATGATCAGTCCACGTCTTCGATGAAAGGCTCAATTTCAATAATCTAGGCGCCCATTGAGCTGTTTTCTTTAAAATTAACCATGCAGATGTCGAGTAAGCTTTACTTGAAAAAAGATGTGTACCCTTTCCGTCAGTCAATAGATTCATACCAAACCTATTGGCAAGATATTGAAGCGTTCGCTTACGATAAAAGCCAATGTGCTGCCCGTGATCTAGTCCGTAGTACCACCATTCCCCAGGCTCTGGAGCGGGGTCGGCGATAATGTTGGTGGTCAATAAAATATTCGGTGCTATGCCCAGCAGTTTTTCCATCTCATCTGGAGGTGAAACAAAGTGTTCAAAGGCTTCAAATGCCGTGACGAGACTGACTACCCCCCCTTGATATTCAAATCCTCTAGCGACCAAATTTTCGCTGTAAGGGTCTGCCCACAAAGCATCTACACCGATATCCCTCAGCAAACGCACCAAAAACCCATACCCGCCCCCATAGTCGACAACTTGGGAATGTCGACGACCCATTAAAGTCAATGTCGCGAGGACTAAAGATACATTCGAAAGATTACGAACTATGATGCCGGTATCACTCGCATTGATTGAAGAAGCATAAGCTTCACCTAGCCAAGTTGGTTCTTCTGTTTGAACATACCCGCAAGTGGAACAATCAAAATAAGAAACTTTTCGCCCCAGCAGATCGGCACCGAACAACTTTACGGCTGAAGCTTCACCACAACAACGACAATGACTCACCGGGCGATACCCCTTATAGATAGCCTTTGCCATTTAGTGACTTTAGCTAGACCTCGAGCAATCCGGCGCTTGATTCCTTCAATGGTATTTCTCACAAAGCCTAGATCCTTATCGCGCCTCGCGTGAATTGGAAACTCGTCTAACGCATCCCAGTCTGGCTTTAATTTTCCTGAATACCCTGAATCCTTTGTAGGGTACCAATATTCGTATGCCGAAAGCGTTTTGATACCATGCTTTAAGCAGAGCATCGTCCAAATTGCTTGATCATGTCGATGCTCAACAAAGCCTGGTAAATTCGGCGAGGCTGATGGAGTATCGTCGAGTAAATCAAAACGCTGATAAATGATCTGCTGCCATTCTTGAATAACCGAAATTGCTTGCTCGCATTTTCTGATCAGAATAATGGTAGCTCCAATCGCTTGGTCATTAACCACTGATGGATCATTTCGTACTCCAAAGTAATCGAGTAAGTCACCTTTTATCCAGCGACAATTAGGCTGATCAAATAGTTTTCGACCATCATATAGGAGAGATGAATTCTCTCCGCTTGGCGGACTTGCCTGAAAAGCAACAATCCCCGTCTCTTGCTCCTTAAGGATTTCTAAATATTCTAGTAACCGCTTTCGGCCGCGAACATTCAAGTGACATCCAGCGTCAACATAAACCAAACAATCACCAAAATTCATTTTTTGAAGCGACATAAGAATGGCTTCCGGTTTCCAAGACCAGTAACCAAACCCCCGGGATCCTGGAATCAACTTGTCTTTGAAGCGCTCCACGAAGTCAAAAGGCAAGTCATTTTCAGTGATCATGTGGATGGCATTGAAGACATCCATACTCCTACCTTGTTTCCCTAGACGCACAAGCGAACGTCGCAGACGGCTATCGGCAAAAGAAACGAGATGGTTCATTAAGGTCACTTAGTAAATATATAAATATAAGAACTGGCGTAAATCTCATTATCCTCCGATAGGATTATCTTGAGAATCTTCTTTATGAAGCGCTTGAGAATAGACTTCGGTCGACCGATCATCGGATAATAATTTTTAAGCCGTACACCAGCTCGGCTCGCGATTTCGATAGCCATACTTGGCGTAACCCATGACATATGCTCGGCATTGGCAATAAATGTCCCCTCCTTAACGACCCGCATAATAAAAGAATAATTAAAGGGGTTAGGAGTTGAGACCATAATGAGCCCATCATGAGCAAGGTGTCTGGCCGCGAATTCAACTAGGGCAACAGGATTGGAGACATGTTCAATGACGTCTCCGATTACCACCCTTTCAAATCTCTCACCAAGATCAGTTAAGGAGGTGGCATCAACTAATCTGACGTCAAATCCCATGTCATTGAGAATGCGAACTTCTTCTTCTAATATATCAACCCCCACAACTTTCGTAGCCCAATTTTTTATTTTTCTATGCTTCCAGCTTTCAGATTCTATATGGCTGATATCATGCTCCACAACGCCGATATCTAACACGGAATACCCACTCACAAATTTTTCCAATAAATTACTTGAAGTCTCCTGTATTACTTTTTTGGATTCTAGCTCCTTCAATAAGAACATATGGACTTTTTCATCAACTGGGTTTCTGGACACGTCTCTCCAATTCATTATTTATTCACTCCGAAAGTTTATAACTGTTATTCTCATCAGTTTTTGTTGAACAGGTAATCTATAGCGTAATACCATTTGCCATAGTCCGAAATCGTTCGCTTGCTTGTATGAGTTCTTCGAAAGTCCCTTGTGCTTTCAGCTCGCCCTTTTCCAGCAAGAAGATTATGTCGCAGGCTTTTACGGTGCTCAGCCGATGCGCAATGAGGATTATGGTGATTTCATGCCCTAGGTTGTGCACCGCTTCCATCACCTCCTGTTCAGTGAGATTATCAAGTGCGCTGGTTGCTTCGTCGAGGATCAGCACCTGCGGGTTGTGATACAGCGCTCTGGCTATGCCAATGCGCTGGCGCTGGCCACCGGAAAGGCGCACGCCACGCTCGCCCACGGCAGTTTGGTATTGCTGCGGTAATTCGTTCATTACAAATTCGTGCAGGTTAGCGATTTTTGCGGCGCGCTCCACGGCTTCTTGGTCAATGTCTTTGGCCTCAGGCCCAAAAGCGATGTTGGCGGCCACAGTGTCGTCGCACAGAAAGATCTGCTGAGGCACATAACCAACAGCTCGCTGCCAAGAGCGGCGGTTGTGCCCGGCAATGGCTTGTCCGTCGACTTCAAGCTTGCCTTCTTGCGCATCAAGCAGTCCGAGAATCAAATCTACCGCCGTCGTTTTGCCACTGCCGGTGGTGCCTACTAAGCCCACGGTGCTTCTGGCCGGGATGGTAAGACTCAGGTTCTTTAGAGCTGGCTGCGAGGCGTTGGGGTAGCGGTAGTGAATCCGGTTCAGGGTTATGGCTTGTTTGAGCGCAATTGCGTCTTGGCTGGGATTAGATTGCGCGGGTTGCAGGTTCATAAGGTCTGCATGCAGCGCATTTAGCGCGGGGCCAGAAAAGCGTAGTTGCGTGACCGCACCATAGATCTGTTGTAGGGCAGGCATCAGGCGATAGCAAGCAAATGCATAGAGTACGATGATAGGCAAGGCACTCGTGAAACTGCCGCTTTGCGCTAACAGATACAGCACCACCAGCAGCATGCCGCCAAAAGCAATAGCTTCCAAGGCATAACGCGGCAGTTCCCGAATGACATGCTCTGACGCTTGGTGTTGTGCGTAGCATTCTGCGGACTCAGCAAAGCGTCGGATGTAGACATGTTCTAACCCACCGACCTTGACTTCTTTTGAAGCGCTAAAGGCATCGCTCACCGCGGTGAAGCGCTTTTGGTTTGCTGCTACGCGCTCTTGCCCAATGCGGGCGAGGAACGCTCGGCTAGCATTAAAAATTAGCGCATAAGCCGTGAACAGCGTCAGGCCGACAATTAGCGCGAGTTGTGGTTCGATCAGTATCAAGAGCGTTAAGAGCACGATGGCGACTGCCCCTTGGGCCATAAGGGTCATGAACGGCATAACGGCGCTATAAATCACTTTTTCAACTTCAGAGAGGATGGTTTTGCCCAGATCAGCGCTGTGGCGGTTGAGAAACCAGCTGTAGGGCTGATGGAGATACCCCTCCACCAGGCGCTTGCCGATGCTGTATTCGCGCATGAGGGTAAAGCGCAGTTGCACGTAGGTGGTGAGCGCCTTGAACGCCAGCGAGACCACTAGTAGCACAAACACTAACATGCCGAGCGCAAACAGAAACTTCTGAGGGTCACTAAAGCCTATCTTGGTGTAGACGGTCTTGAGAAATGCGTTGGTCTCAACCAACTCCGGGTTGGCCAAAACAGCCATAAAAGGCATGATCGACGCCACGCCGATCATATCCAGTATGGACATGACCAAGATCATGCCCAGCAGCTGATAGGCGCGTTTCCGCTCGGGCGGAGTGAGCAGGTCGAGGAGTTTTTTTATCATGCTCTTACTCATAGATACGCCATAAAGTATCGACGGAGCCCATGCTTGAAAGAACTATCATTAATGATAATTTTCATTTCAGCTTTACACATGTTTACTCAAAACTCACGTTAACGTCGAAGCCATTAGCTTTAAGCAGGGCATGGCGCTTGGCTACTTGAAGGTCACTAGCTACCATTTCATGGCACATTTGCTGCACGGTGATTTCGGGTACCCAACCCAGTTTCTGCTTGGCCTTGCTGGGGTCACCCAGCAGGGTTTCGACTTCGGTGGGGCGGAAGTAGCGGGGGTCGATGCGGACGATGGTTTGGCCGACCTGTAGGGCCGGGCATTTGTCGCCTTCAATTTTTTCGACGATGGCGACTTCGTTCACTCCCTGGCCTTCAAAGCGTAGGGTGATGCCCAGTTCTTGCGCGCTCCACTGAATGAACTGGCGCACGCTGTATTGCACGCCGGTGGCAATCACAAAGTCTTCAGGCTGGTCTTGCTGCAGCATCATCCACTGCATGCGTACATAATCTTTGGCATGGCCCCAGTCACGCAGTGCATCCATATTGCCCATGTACAGGCACGGCTCTAAGCCCTGAGCAATGTTAGCCAAGCCACGGGTGATTTTGCGAGTCACGAAGGTCTCACCGCGGCGCGGACTCTCGTGGTTGAAAAGAATGCCGTTGCAGGCATACATACCGTAGGCCTCACGGTAGTTCACCACGATCCAGTAGGCGTACAACTTGGCCACAGCGTAAGGGCTGCGTGGGTAGAACGGCGTGGTTTCTTTTTGTGGGATTTCTTGCACCAAGCCGTACAGCTCGCTGGTACTGGCTTGATAGAAGCGCGTCTTTTTCTCAAGGCCCAAGATGCGAATGGCTTCGAGAATACGCAGCGTACCAATGCCGTCAACGTCAGCCGTATATTCAGGGCTCTCGAACGACACGGCAACATGGCTCATGGCGCCGAGGTTGTAAATCTCGTCTGGCTGAGTTTCCTGAATAATGCGCACCAGGTTGCTAGTGTCAGATAAATCACCATAGTGCAGCTTGAAGCGCGCATTGTCGATGTGCGGGTCTTGATAGATGTGGTCGATGCGCTGTGTGTTGAACAAGCTGCCTCGGCGCTTGATGCCGTGAACGATGTAACCTTTTTCAAGCAGAAACTCGGCGAGGTAGGAGCCATCTTGACCAGTGATGCCGGTAATGAGAGCGACTTTTGGGGATGCATTGGGTGTTGATGTCATTTGTTTTCCCTATGTTTATGTGGCGTAATGGGCCAAAAAGTCTTCGTAGGCGGCTTTCAGGCCTACTTCAAGTTCGACCTGTGCTTGCCAGCCCAATGCGTTAAGACGGGTGCTGTCCATGAGCTTGCGCGGCGCACCGTCAGGCTTAGTAGGGTCAGTGTGGATGGGGCCGGTGTAGCCCACGGTTTGAGCCACGACTTGTGCCA
>Ga0247840_10010454_pt1 | contig 11579 bp, 11 predicted proteins | sample LaCruzMarch2015__FD_192404 | JGI IMG/M metagenome (GOLD analysis project Ga0247840, IMG submission 192404) | Freshwater microbial communities from meromictic Lake La Cruz, Castile-La Mancha, Spain - LaCruzMarch2015_17m | ecosystem: Environmental > Aquatic > Freshwater > Lake | place: Spain...
ACACGCTTTTACAGTTGGCGGAATTGGCGTTTTAACGATTGGTATGATGGCGCGAGTGTCGTTAGGTCACACGGGACGCGCCATGAAAGCCTCTAACGCTATTGCTATTGCGTTTGGCTTGATAAACGTCGCGGCGTTATTTCGAGTGATATTACCCGCCGCCTTATTTTCGTGGTCTAACGTGTTGATTTATTGTGCAACGTTGGCGTGGTTAGCGGCATTCGCATTATTTGTGTTTGTCTACACGCCAATTTTGACGACCGCGCGAGTCGATGGCAAAGACGGTTAATTTTCGACAAGCGCAAAAATGCCGTCTGCGTTGCGCCAATAACCTTTGTAATCCATTCCGTAACCAAAAACATAACGGTCGGCGACCTTTATGCCGACAAAATCTGCCGTAATCGGTTTCGTTTGCGGCAAATTTTTATCCAACAAAACGGCGGTATAAACCGAACTCGCGCCTTGTTCTAGGCAATAATCATAAATTGCTGCCAGCGTAATTCCCGCATCCAAAATATCATCGATAATCAAAACTGTGCGATTTTGCAATGATGTTCGCGGTTTAATAATCCACTCAATATCGTCGCCAACAGTTTTATTTTGATAGCGGCTAGCGTTAATCGTATCAACCGTGAGCGGCATGGTTAAACGTGTTAACAATTGTCCTGCGACCACTAAACCACCATTTGCGACGCATAAAACCAACGGATTTCTATCGGTAAGAAGTTGGTTAATTTGTCGCGCCATTGTGTCTAACGCGGTTTCGACTTCGGCTTTGCTGTGCAGTAATTCAGCCGTTTCACGGACATGTTTAATTTCGTTTTGCATTGTTTAAATCTCGTCTTGATTAAAATTTTTGTTTTAAAACTTCGGCACGGCAGCTAATAATTTTTGCGTATAAGCGTGTTTCGGCGCAGTGAGAACTTGTTTTACGTTGCCTTGTTCGACAATTTTACCTTTAAACATCACGGCGACATCATCGGCAATTTCTGCCACCACACCCAAATCGTGAGTGATAAATAAATAACTCATGCCCTGCTCGCGCTGTAAGGTTTTGAGTAATTCAATAATTTGCGCTTGCACTGATACATCTAACGCACTGGTTGGCTCGTCGCAAATAATCACTTTTGGTTCAACCGCTAAGGCTCGCGCAATACAAATCCGTTGACGTTGTCCGCCTGAAAATTCATGCGGATAGCGATACATTGCCGTTTCGGGTAATTCAACCCGCTTTAGTAAATTCCTCACGCGGATTTCGCGTTCAGACATTGGCATATCAGGTCGCAAAGCGCGTAAGCCTTCGGCGATAATTTCACCGATTAACATTCGCGGATTCATTGACGAAAATGGATCTTGAAATACGATTTGAATAGCGGCACGTTGTTCGTGCAATGCTTCGCCAGCTAACGAATGCAGCGCAATTCCATCTAAAAAAACTTCACCACCATTCGTGGGAATTAAATGTAATAACGCTTTGCCCAGCGTCGTTTTGCCGCAACCCGATTCACCGACTAATGCCAATGTTTTACCGCGTTCAAGTGAAAAACTTACCCCGTCAACCGCTCGAACATAATCCACCACGCGCTTTAAAATCCCTTTGCGAATAGGATAATGACAGTGAAAATTTTGGACAGTTAATAATGCGGGGTTGATTTTGATTTCTTTGTTTTCGCAACTTTTCATCGACGGCAATGCTGCCACCAATTTTTGTGTGTACGGATGTTGTGGATTTTGAAACAAATTTTTAGCATCGCCCGTTTCAACAATTTTACCGTTTTGCATTACCGCGACACGGTTTGCAATGCTTGAAACCAACGCCAAATCATGACTAATCAGCCACAACGCCATATTTGTTTTGGCTTGAATGTTTTTGAGTAGCTCTAAAATTTGCGCTTGAATCGTCACATCTAATGCGGTTGTCGGTTCGTCGGCAATCAATAAATCGGGTTTGCCCGCCAACGCAATGGCAATCATCACGCGCTGACGTTGTCCGCCCGAAAGCTGGTGCGGATAATCTTTGACACGTTGCGCGGCATTCGGCAATTCAACTTGTTGCAAAAATTCGACAACGCGATTTTTGAGTTCACTTTTTGAAAGTTTGAAATGCAAATTTAACACTTCGGCGATTTGCTGCCCAATCGTCATCACAGGATTGAGCGACGCAATCGGATCTTGAAAAATTATTGCAATCCGTCGTCCTCGAATTTTACACCAGTCTTTTTCGGCAAGCTGTGACAGGTTTTCGCTTTGCAACGTCATTGATTCGCTTTGAATAATCGCGTTATGCGGCAATAAATTCAACGCCGCTAACGCCGTCATCGATTTTCCTGAACCTGATTCGCCAACTAAAGCAAAGGTTTCGCCAGCGTGAATTTCAAAGCTGATTTTATCGACAACGGGTAATTCGTTGAAACTGACACTTAAATTTTTAACGTTGAATAAAGTATCTCCCCCTTTTTGAAGGGGGCGGGGGGGATTTGCTTTACTCATTTAAAAACCGTATTCACAAACGCCGCAACGAGTTCAATTTCTTCGACGCACAAACTGTGTTCCATAACGTAATCGTGCCATTGAATGGGATAACCCATTGCTTTCAAACCATCAAACGCCGCTTTGCCCGTTTCAATCGCCACTACCGAATCAATAATCCCATGCGCCATAAAAATCGGCGTGTGATTATTTGCTTCAGCGCGTTCAGTTTTCAACTTCTCAAGCGTTGGCAAATATGTCGAAAGCGCAACAATTCCCGCCAATGGTTGATGAAAACGCAAACCTGCATGCAATGCTAAAACGCCGCCTTGTGAAAATCCAACTAACAAAATGTTTTTCGATGGAATACCTTTGTCGATTTCTTTTTGAATCAGCTGATTGATTGATGCGGCAGAGCGTTCAATTCCCGCAAAATCCACTTCTCTATTCAATTCATTGATGCTCAAAATGTCGTACCACGCTCGCATTTCTGCACCGTGATTGATGGTCACTTTTTGAATCGGCGCGTGCGGAAAAATAAATTTAACACTCGACGAATCAATCAAATGCAATTCTGGCACGATGCCTTCAAAATCATGCCCATCTGCGCCCAAACCGTGCAACCAAATGACCGAGTATTTGTGCGTTGAAGTCGCTGGAATCTCAACGGATTCAAGTGCGAAAACGTTTTGCTGTGTCATGACTAACCCCAAAATAAAAAGAAAAATTTTTGCAAAATGTAGCATTGTTTAGTGACTGCCTTGTGAAAATAACGCACTGTAATTTTGTGCAGAAAATGCGGGATTTTCAGTGTCTAAACCACCAATCACTGCTACTAAATCGGCACCTGCATTCAATAACGACGCGCCATTCTCTGGCAAAATCCCACCAATCGCTACAATTGGCAACGTTAAGACTTTTTTTGCAGCAGTTAACGTGCCGATTTCAGCGGAAGCGGCAAGCGGTTTTGAATTTGAGGTGAAAAATCGTCCGAATGCCACATAAGTTGCGCCTTGTTTTTCGGCTTCAATCGCGCGTTCTAGCGAGTTGTAACACGACACGCCGATAATCGCTGATTCACCTAATCGTTGACGCGCTTTTGAAATCGAACCATCGTCCGCGCCTAAATGCACGCCGTCTGCGCCAATTATTTCGGCAAGTTCTATATTGTCGTTAATGATAAATGGGACGTTATGAGTGTGGCAAAGTTTGAATAATTGTTTCGCTAGGTCAGTTTTATCGTGTTGATTTTTTTCTCGATATTGCAAAACCTTCGCGCCACCTTTCAAAACGGCTTCCGTAAATGCCAAAATTTCGGCTGTCGTTTTTCCGTCTGGTGTAATCGCATAAAGTCCCCGTTTTGGCATTGACAACATTTTTAATCTCTCCAAAACAAACGATTCGGATTTGACTGTCCCGCCCCCGTTTTATAAGCCGTTTGCAAACTGTTCCAGGTGTATTCTTGTGCATTGCTAATCGCTCGTAAAGGCGGAACGCCGTGAGCAAATAATGCAGCAATACTCGCCGACAATGTACAACCTGAACCGTGATATTTTGACGGCAATCTTGCCCAAGTGTAGTTATCACGGTGATTGTGGTGAAATAAGCGGTTCCTCACATTGTCGGTTTCTTCATCCGCACCCGTAATCAAAACATATTCGCAACCAAACTGTTCGAACAAACGCATTCCACACGCTTCAATATCGTCCAATCCTGTTAAACGCCGCGCCTCCGCACAATTCGGTGTTAAAACCGTTGAGTGCGGCAACAGTAATTCTTTCATCGCTTCAATAAAATCGTCATTCGCCAAATCCGTTCCACCGCCCGCTGCTAAAATTGGATCTAAAATTACGGGAATCAAAGGGTGACGACGAATAATGTCATAAATCACTTGCACTGTATCGACGTGTCCAACCAGCCCAATTTTAAACGCATGAACAGGTAAATCACGCAGCAGCGTTTTCGTTTGCCGAATGAGCTTGTCGGGATTTTGCGGCACGATTTCTGCTACATTCCGAGTATCTTGCTCTGTTAAACAGGTAATAATGCTCGCGGCATGACAATGATGGCTAATAATCGCCTCAATATCCGCCTGAATTCCCGCACCACCACAAGGGTCATGACCCGAAAATGAAATGACAACAGGGCGTTCTGTATTTTCCATAAAAACTCTAAATGTTTAATTGCAAAGAAACATCGTACTACCAATTAAGTGCGATAAGTGATTGATGCTGCCTTAAAACTGTTTTTTGAACAACGTGATAAAATCCAGCACCGATGTGTATTTCCCAATTTGAATTTTAACCCGTAATAGTGAATTAAATATGTCTACGAACCAAGAATATGTCTTAACCGACACCGATTTGATTGTATCTAAAACCGACTTGAAAGGAATCATAACCTACATCAATGATGATTTTATTCGAATCGGTGGCTTTTCAAAAAAAGAATTAATTGGTGCGCCGCACAACATTTTACGCCATTCTGATATGCCAAAAGCGGCATTTGCTGATATGTGGAAGACGCTACAATCTGGCAATTCATGGTCGGGAATAGTCAAAAATCGGACGAAAGACGGTGGCTTTTATTGGGTTCGCGCCAATGTTATGCCGATTTGGGAAAATGGAAAAATTATCGGTTATATGTCTGTGCGAAACAAACCCACCGCCGCCGATGTGTCTAGTACCACGAATTTATACCGCGAAATGCAGGCGGGGCGTAGCAAAGTCAAACTTGATGCAGGTGAAGTTATTCCACCTAGCCTAATTTATATTGTTCGGCGACGTTTTAACAATATCACCGTTAAAACCAAATTGGCGACGCTGGTAGTTTTGGCGTTGTTGTCATTAGCAGGTATTGCGGCTTACGGTAATTATGGTTTAGACATTATTAAAAATGCTGACGAAAAAAATACCAGCAAAATAGAAGCCCATGCGAAAGCAATCAATTTAGCGCGTATGACACAACTTGAATTCAAGATGCAAATTCAAGAGTGGAAAAACGTTTTATTGCGAGGACAAGATCCCGCCATGTTCGCAAAATATGTAAAAGCCTTTGATGAAGATGGCAAAAAGGTTGTTCAAAATTTGCGTGATTTGAACGTCATTATGGGGGCAAATGAATCAGAAAAAGAATTTTTGGAGTGGGTTGATAATGCAATCAAAAGTCACAGTGAAATAACGACGAAATACCGCGCGGGGCTTAATTCTTATCAAACCGATAATCCTGCCAGCATTTTTGCTGTCGATGCGATGGTAAAAGGCATTGATCGTCAATTTGTCGTAGACCTTGAAAAATTAGTGACCTTCCATCAAACCGAAATCGAAAAACACATTGCAGATGGCAAAAATATATCCTCAAGCGTGGTGAAGCAATTCCAAAACAAGGTCATTCTCATCACGTTGTTGATCGCGTTGATTTTGTTAGCATGGTCAGTTGCCACGACCGTCAGTATTCTCAGCAGAATTGAACGCGCGACACAATTTATTAAAGATGTTTCTGATGGTAAAAAAGTTCAAATCAATGCCTTTTCTAAAAATGAATTGGGCAAAATGATGCAAGCTATCAAAATGATGGGCATTAACTTTGGTTTTGAAGCGGCTGAAACTAAACGTACAGCCAATGAAATGGCGCGTATCAAAATGGCTCTGGACGAAGTTACGACACCCGTCACGTTATCGAATTCACAACGCGAATTTACTTATATGAATAAAGCGGGTTTGAAATTGTGGAAAGAGATGGAAGGCAACATTGCAAATCGCATTCCTGGTTACACTGTCGAAAGTATGCACGGTAAATTACTTTCTTCATATTTAGAAACTGACGAAGACAAAGCCAATATTTCCAAACTTGAAAAGTTGCCTGTGCTTTGTGATTTGAAATTAGGCGGTAAAAATCTTCAAATCACAATGGTGTCAATTTTTGATGAGCGCGATATTTATATTGGACGTGCAACACAATGGGTGGATAGAACCATTGAATTGGCGTTAGAAAAACAAATTTCGAACATTGTTGCTGCGGCAACGACGGGCGATTTTTACGGTCGAATTAACGCGCCAAATGCGGAAGGTTTCTTTAAACAATTGACGCAAGGTCTAAACGCACTTTTGGAAACCTGTGAAAAAAGTTATAGCGATATGGCCACAATTTTTGACGCGCTTTCACGCGGTGATTTGTCGCAAACAATTACCAACCAATACACAGGCGAATTCGAAAACATCAAAAACAATGCCAATAACACAGTTTATAAACTCACAGAAATTGTTGAACAAATTAAACTTATCACGCATAACGTTAACGACAGCTCGAAAGAAATCGCCAACAGCAACAATAATTTATCCAAACGTACAACAACACAAGCCGCTGCAATTGAAGAAACCGCTGCAAGCATGCACGAATTAACGTCAACGGTTGAAGCAAACACTGAAAATTCAAATCAAGCGAACGAGTTTGTGCTTGGCGCGTCAGATATTGCGACGAAAGGCGTGAATGTAATTCGCCGTGTGGTCAGCACGATGGAAGATATTCATGAGTCGTCACGCAAAGTGGTTGATATTATTTCGGTTATTGATGGCATTTCGTTTCAAACCAACATTTTGGCATTGAATGCCGCAGTTGAAGCCGCGCGAGCAGGTGAACAGGGTCGTGGTTTTGCGGTGGTAGCGAGTGAAGTGCGGAGTTTGGCACAACGCGCCGCAGCGGCGGCAGGCGAAATTAAAACATTGATTAACGATTCGGTCGAAAAAATCGAAGATGGCAGTAAATTAGTTATCGATGCGGGTCATACAATGGAAGACATCGTCGGCTCAATTCGCACGGTGACACAAATGATTGGCGGCATATCTGCTGCATCAAATGAACAAAGTGCAGGTATTGGTCAGGCAAATAAAGCAATTTTAGAAATGGAAGAAATGACTCAACAAAATGCAATTTTGGTAGAACAATCATCCGCAACGGCTGACAATTTAAAAAATCAAGCCGCTGACCTTTCAAGAGCGGTCGATTATTTCAAAATGAGATAATCGATGCAGGTTATGATTTTAGCGGCAGGACGGGGCGAGCGGATGCGCCCATTAACCGATTCCACACCGAAACCGTTATTAAAAGTGGCAGGGAAGTCGTTAATTGAACGCACGATTACACAATTGGTGGCGGCAAATTTCACAGAATTAGTAATCAATCATGCGTATTTAGGCAAACAAATCGAAACGGCATTAGGTGACGGTTCACAGCTTGGCGCGACGATTCGTTATTCGCCCGAAGGTGAAACGGGATTTGAAACAGCGGGCGGCATTATTCACGCATTGCCCTTGATGAAAGATGCACCATTTTTGGTGGTAAATGCTGATATTGCGACCGACTTTCCTTTCTCCGAACTCAAAAAACAGCCGATTGATTTAGCGCATTTGGTGTTAGTTCCGAATCCTGAACACCATTTATTAGGCGATTTTCAGCTCAATTTTAATCAAACACTTTCATCAGCAGGTGATTCAAAATTCACTTTCAGCGGCATCGGTATTTATTCACAGGAGTTTTTCAAATCTGCCCCTAAAAATACACGAAAACTTGCGCCATTATTACGCGCGGCGATGTCAGAAAATCGCATCACAGGTCAATTATTCAATGGTTTTTGGATGGATATTGGCACACCTGAACGTCTACAAATTTTAGAAAAGCATCTTTCTTAATTCACATCAACACCGTCCCGCGTTTATACTTATCTGCCGAAGTTCGCTAGAATTTCAGTTTCGAAAATCACACTTAAAATAAAAATAATGAGGATATATCAATGCAAAAAACGATTTTAGCGTTATCGATTTTCGTGTTTGCCACAACCAGTCACGCGGCAATGGATCATAGTTCTCACGGTGGTGGAATGAGTGGTGGCGGCGGTGGTTCATCAACTTGTGAAAAAGCCCGTTTCGACAAATTTCAACCTGAAAATTTAGCCAACGTTGCGCCTGAATCTGAATTTTCATTCACCGCATTCAACGTGCAAAAACCCGAACAAATTGAGGTCAGTGTGAAATCACATCCCGTTCAAATTACTACCGAAGCTCGTGGCGATTTGTATCGCGTCACAGGAAAATTACCTGCCGAATTAAAAAACACGACAGCCCGAATCAGCATCAAAGCAACAACCAAAGTCGAAAAATGTAACGGCGAAGGCGGTTGGCTTGTGACGATTGGCGAATAACGGATGCTAAGTTATCGTCACGCTTTTCATGCTGGCAATTTTGCCGACGTTTTAAAACATATCGTTTTGCTCGAAATCCTCGCTTATTTAGCCCAAAAAGAAAAACCGTTTTGCGTTATCGATACCCACGCAGGCGGTGGTAAATACGCACTCGACGGCGATTTTGCATTAAAAACGCACGAATTCGACACGGGAATTTCTCAGCTTTGGCAACGTGACGATTTACCGCCAAGTGTGGCGCATTACGTTAATTTACAAAAACGCTTCAACGCGAATGGTCAATTTAAAACTTACGCGGGTTCGCCATTGTTGATTAAGCAATTACTTCGCGCCAAAGACAGATTGTGTTTGTTTGAATTGCATTCGACGGAATTTGGCGCGTTGAAAGAAAATATGAAGCAAGACAAACGCATTTTCATTGAACGCGCCGACGGTTTGAAAAATAGTCTCGCGTTATTGCCGCCTGTTGAACGCCGTGGATTGGTGTTAATTGATCCGTCGTATGAAATGAAAAGTGACTATTCGGACGTGGTGAAAACGCTGATTCAAATGCACAAACGTTTTTCGACTGGCACTTACGCGCTGTGGTATCCCGTGATTGAACGCGGACGAAATCAGGCGTTAGAAATGGCATTCAAAAAAAGTGGACTAACCAATGTGCAGTTATTTGAATTAGGCATTAACGTCGATAATTCGGGGCGCGGAATGAAGGCTAGCGGCATGATTGTTATCAATCCGCCTTGGAATTTAAGCGAAACAATGAAAAACGTTTTGCCGTGGTTGGCGGAAATTTTAGGCGAAAACGGCGCAGGAAGTTTTCGTATTGAGACATTAGTTACTGAAAAATAGTTATTTTATGAATCGAGCGTTACAAATTTTTCTAACCGCTTTTCGGTTAATTCAAACTTATCCGCGCGTCATCATGCCCATTTTGACACTGGTTTTGTGTGGCTATGGTTATGAAATGCTGGTGGCTCGCCCTGCCCTGCTTTATCAAGGCGAACCGCAAGCTATTTCGACATTCAATAGTAATACTTGGTTTCGCGTGCTGCGAAATAATGGTTTTATTGTCGGGTATTCGGATTTACGCGGAAATCCGCTTTGGGTGGAATACGCACTAAAACCCGTTCCCGATAACGCGCCACGGTTGAAACGTCCGACTCGTTTTCAAACAGATTGGCGCGGTTTGAATCGCGTGAATCATGACGATTACACCAAAAGTGGCTTTGATCGTGGACATAACGCACCGAATTTTGCGATGAGTACGCTTTATGGCAAATATGGACAGGCGGATAGTTTTCTAATGACCAACATCAGTCCACAACGTCCGAAATTAAATCAACAACTTTGGCAGCGATTGGAAGAGATTGAAATTTCGTATTTTGCAAAAAATTTCGGCAAAGTGTGGGCGATTACTGGCCCGATTTTTGATAATAAACCTGAAAAAATGTCTACCTCGTTATGGCACCTTGATATTCCAAAAGCGTTTTATAAAATTTACGTCACAGAAGAAACGGATAGCAAACCTGCTTTTGCGTTGGCGTTTATTATGCCGCAAACCGTAACGGGCAAAGAGCCGCTTTCTCAATTTGTGACCACGATTGATACCGTTGAAGCGCAAACAGGTTTGGATTTTTTAAGGGATTTTGATGATAAAACGGAAGCGCATTTAGAAGGCACGATTGAAACGGTACCGTGGAATTTAAACGCGGTCAGTAAATTGCCGTCGCGGTATCCTTAACCGCGATTGAAAACGCTGTGCTAAAATTCAACCTAAATTTTGATTTCATTTTTAAGTTCTATGGAAAAAGTAAAAGTTTTATTTGTCTGCATGGGCAACATTTGCCGCTCTCCCACCGCTGAAGGCGTATTCACGCATTTAGTTCAAAACAAAAAATTAACCGAACGTTTTTTAATCGATTCTGCTGGCACACACGCTTATCACATTGGCGATGCGCCCGATTTACGCTCGCAAAAAGCCGCCTTAGAACGCGGTATTGATATTAGTCATTTGCGCGGACGGAAAGTTATTTTTGGTGACTTTGACGATTTTGATTTTATCCTAGCAATGGATGATGAAAATCATGCCATTTTGATGGAATCCTGTCCAAAACAGCATCAACATAAAATTCATTACTTTCTAAGTTTCGCGCCACAATTTAAAACTCGTGAAGTGCCTGATCCCTATTATGGCGGTGGACAAGGTTTTGAGCGTGTTTTAGACATGGTTGAAGCGGCAAGCGAAGGTTTTTTAAAACACTTATTTGACACAAAACAATTGAGATAGAAAATGGCGATTATTAGCAACACCGTAAATTATGTCGATGGCGACACCACGTTAGAAGCCTTTTTTTCTTTTAATGATTCGATTTCAGCACGCAGACCAGCCGTTTTAGTTGCTCATCCGTGGGCGGGACGCAGTGAATTCACGGCTGACAGAGCGCGTCAATTAGCCGAATTGGGTTATGTCGGTTTCGCGCTCGATATGTATGGCAAAGGCAAACTTGGACAAACCGATGAAGAATGCGGTGCGTTAATGCGTCCGTTTATTGAAGACCGCGCATCGACACAACGTCGAATGTTAGCCGCATTTAAAACCGTTGCTCTTTTGCCGTGGGTGGACGATTCTAAAATCGCTGCGATTGGTTTTTGTTTTGGTGGATTGTGTGTTTTAGATTTAGCTCGAACGAATGAAAATGTAAAAGGCGTGGTAAGTTTCCACGGTAATTTAACACCCGCCGATAATTTACAAAATTCTAAAATCACCGCGAAAGTCTTAGTGTTACACGGTCACGATGATCCGCTTGTACCGCCAGAACAAGTCGCTGCTTTTCAAAAAGAAATGACGCAAGCAGGCGCGGATTGGCAATTACACGCTTATGGCAATACCGTTCATGCGTTCACAAATCCGTTA
>Ga0247840_10010455_pt1 | contig 11578 bp, 13 predicted proteins | sample LaCruzMarch2015__FD_192404 | JGI IMG/M metagenome (GOLD analysis project Ga0247840, IMG submission 192404) | Freshwater microbial communities from meromictic Lake La Cruz, Castile-La Mancha, Spain - LaCruzMarch2015_17m | ecosystem: Environmental > Aquatic > Freshwater > Lake | place: Spain...
GACGATGGGAATGGTCTGCGGAACCCCAGTGCGTCCGCTTCCTTGCAGTAACTCGGCTTAGGGGGGCGATTCGCCATACCCGGCAGGGCGCTGCTCTATCAGCAACAAACTCCTAGCCAGTCCCAGAACAACGGTTCAGTGGAGAGCTAGCAGCCATCAAGCTTCCGCGCAGCAGTGACTCTCTTGCCGGTGGGGCTGCAGTGGATTTGTTCTACAGAGCCCGGTTGCTCCCATCAGAGACCTTTTCCTCCTTGTCGATGCGAGGCCGACCCGGCCTGAGCTCGTCATGAAGCCCCTCCAGACCGACGCCCATGCGCAGGGCGCTCGTAGTCGGCAGTGAGCGTGAGTTGGCAATGGTCTGCCTGTGCTGAGTCTCGTTGTCCCTGAGAACCAGCAGTAGTATCGGTCGACCAACCGTTATGGATGTGATGTAACGGCCATCTTGGATGCCATTAGATTTTTTCGATTATTTCTAAAATCCATACCAGTTCAGCAGGCTGAGCCTGCCCGTGGATCCATCCAGCCGGGCCCGGCTGCCGAGCGGCAGGGCGGCGTTGCCGGGGGCATGGCCCACCGGCAGACGTCCAACCACGGGGATGCCCAGGTCGGCGCTGCGCTCCCTCAGAACCTCCTCCAGGCTGAAGCGGTGCTCCGGCGGTTCGCTGGTTTCACCGATGTCGGTGTCGGTGTCGGCATCTGACTCGGTGTCGGTGTCGGTGTCGGCGGGATCCTCGCAGCCGGCGAAGCTGCCGAAGCCGAGACCGGCCAGCTGCTGCAGGGCCCCGCAGAGCCGCCAGTGGGTGAGCAGCCGCTCGATCCGGTAGGGGGCTTCACCCACGTCTTCGAACACCAGCACCGCCCCGGCCAGGGGGGGCAGGAACGGGGTGCCCAGCAGGTGGGTCGCCACCGTCAGGTTGGCCACCAGCAACGGGCCCTCGGCAACGCCGCCCCGCCAGGGCTCGCCCTGCAGGGGGGGCAGGGGCTCCCCAAACAGCAGGGCCCGCAGCCGCTCGCGGCTCCAGTCCGGTTCGGCGGCGAGGCCGGTGACCATCGGCCCGTGGATGCCGCCGCCGATCCCCCGGGCCAGGCGCGCCCAGAGCAGGGAGGTGACATCCGAGAAGCCCAGCAACCAGCCATCGCTGGCGGGGAGGTCCTGCTCCAGCAGCCGGGCCGAGCCCCAGCCCCCCCGCACGCAGGCCAGCAGCCGCGCTTCGCCCTCCAGGTCGGCGCGCCGCTGGCGGTCGTCGCCGGCCAGGTACCCCCAGCGGCGGGCGGGGTCGAAGGGTCGCTCCACCTGCAGCCCCCAGGCTTCCAGCAGCGCCACCCCCTGCTCGAGGCAGGCGGGGTCGCCCAGGGCGGAGCTGGCGGCCACCAGCCGCACCGACTCGCCGGCCCGCAGGGGCGGCGGCGGGGCCAGAACCGGCGCGAGCCGTGGACCTGGGCCGCGGGAAGGGGAACCTGGCATCAGCCGCGGCTGGCCACCAGGGCCAGCAGCAGCAGGCCGCCGAGCTGGACCTGGTGGCGGAAGTGGGCGGCGAAACGGGAGCGGGGGGGATCGCCCCGCAGCAGCACCGCCTCCCGCTGCATGCCGACGGCGGCGAGGCCCCAGAGCGGCCAGAACGGCCAGGCCACCCCCTGCAAGGCAGCGGCGACGGCCAGCAACAGGGCCGTCAGGGCGTAGCAGATCGCCACGGCCGCCGGGGCGGCCGGGCCCAGACTGAGGGCACTGCTCCTTAGGCCGAGGGCAGCGTCATCGCGCCGATCCGCCATGGCGTACACGGTGTCGAAGCCGAGGGTCCACAGCAGGGTCGACAACCACACCAGCAGCAGCGGCCAGCCGCCGCCACCCGCCCCCCAGAGCCGTCCTGTGGCGGCGGCCCAGGGGATCAGCACCGCGAAGCCCCAGCAGACCGCCAGAACCAGCTGGGGGAAGGGGAACCAGCGCTTGGCGGAGGGGTAGAGCAGCACCGGCGGCAGGGTGGCGAGGGCCAGCAGGAGCGCCAGCCCCCGCCCGGCCGCCGGCAGCAGGGCCACCACCAGCAGGGCCACCCCCAGGCAGAGCACCAGCAGCACCATCGCGCTGGCCACGGTGACCCGGCCGCTGGCCAGGGGGCGATCCCTGGTGCGCTCGACCAGGGGATCGAGGCGGCGGTCCCAGAGGTCATTGGCCACGCAGCCGGCGCCGCTGACGCCGAGGCCGCCGAGTGCGATCAGCCCGACCAGAGCCGGCGCGGGCGGCCCCGCCGGCAGCAGCCAGAGGGCCCAGCCGGCGGGGATCAACAGAATCAGACGACCACTGGGCTTGGGCCAGCGCAGCAGCTCGATCCAGCCCCACAGGGCGGCGCGGATGTGCATGGCGGCAGGTTAGGCACGCAATGGCAAAGTGACGCCGTCTGCGCCGGGCCGTCGATCGGATGCCAGCCTCCCCTGCCGCCCTGGATCCGTCGTCGCTGCGGCAGGTGGCCGCGATCGACATCGGCACCAATTCGATCCATCTGCTGATCGCAGCCATCGATCCGGAGCTGCGCAGCTTCCGGGTGGTCCAGGCGGAGAAATCCAACACCCGGCTGGGGGAGCGCGATCCCGAAACCGGCGAGCTCACCGCGGCGGCGATCGAGCGGTCCCTGCTTGCCCTCGGCCGCTACCGCGACCTGGCCCACAGCCATGGCGCGGAGCAGATCCTCACCGCCGCCACCAGTGCCGTGCGGGAGGCGCCCAACGGCCGGGCCTTCGTGCAGCTGGTGCAGGAGCGGCTGGGGCTGGAGGTGGACCTGGTGAGCGGCCCGGAGGAGGCCCGGCTGATCTACCTGGGTGTGCTCTCCGGCATGGCCTTCGGCGACCAGGCCCACCTGATCCTCGACATCGGCGGCGGCTCCACGGAATTGATCCTGGCCGACGGGCGCGACGCCCGCGAACTGACCAGCACCCGGGTGGGAGCGGTGCGGCTGCAACGCGATTTCGTCGATCAGGATCCCCTGCCCCCGGCCCGGCTGGCCTTCCTGCGGGCCTTCATCCAGGGATCCCTGGAGCCCGCCGTCGACAAGGTCCGGCGGGCCCTCAAGCCGGGCGAAGTGCCGGTGATGGTGGCCACCAGCGGCACGGCGATCACCCTGGCGGCCCTGGCGGCCACCCAGGAGGCCCGGCCGCCGCAGCGGCTGCAGGGATTCCGGGTCAGCCGCGAGCGCATCGATCAGATCGTGGATCAGCTGGCGGCGATGACCCTGGAGGAGCGCCGGGCGATCCCGGCGATCAATGAACGCCGGGCCGAGATCATCGTGCCCGGTGCCCTGGTGCTGCAGCAGGCGATGGCCATGCTCAAGGTGCGGGAGCTGGTGATCAGCGACCGGGCCCTGCGGGAGGGCCTGATCGTCGACTGGATGCTGCGCCATGGGTTGATCGTCGATCGCTTCAGCTTTCAGAGCAACGTGCGTCAACGCACCGTTGAAGACCTGGCCCGCCGCTTCCGCGTCGACCTGGCCCGGGCCCGGCGGGTCGCCGCCCACGCCCTGGACCTCTACGACCACTGCCAGGGCCTGCTGCACCACGACCGCGGCGAGGGGCGCCAACTGCTCTGGGCCGCCGCCATGCTGCACACCTGCGGGCAACACATCAACATCAGCGCCTATCACAAGCACAGCTGGTACCTGATCCGCCATGGCGACCTGCTCGGGTACTCCGAAACCGAGCAGGTGATGGTGGCAGCGATCGCCCGCTACCACCGCCGCAGCCTGCCCAAGAAGCGCCACGAGGCCTGGCTGCAGGTGCCCACCGGCGAGCAGCGCCAGACCGTGAACGCCCTGGCGCTGCTGCTGCGGCTGGCCGCCTCTCTCGACCGCCGCCCCACGCCGGCGGTGCAGGCGATGAAGATCGCCATCAAGGGCGGCCAACTGAAGATCGGCCTGCAGGCGGCCACCCCTGGCCTCGACCTCAGCCTGGAGCGCTGGAGCCTGGAGGCCTGCGCCGAACCCCTGGCCGAAGCCACCGGCGTGAAGCTGGTGGTGGCAGCTGAGCCGGCCCGGACCAAGCTGAAGGCCGGTGCGTGAGGGCTGGGCTGGTCAGGAGCCGCCCAAACACAACTAGGAGCACGCTCCATCCACCACAAGCACTGCGAGTCTTGCCATGGCCACAGTTCTGATCACGGGAGCCAACCGCGGCATCGGCCTTGAATACTGTCGCCAACTGCAGGCCCGGGGCGATGCGGTGGTGGCGGTCTGCCGGGAGCCCTCCCAGAAGTTGCGGGATCTGGGGGTACGGATCGAAGCGGGGGTGGATGTCACCAGCGGGGCCTCGATCGCCGATCTGCTCGGCCGGCTCGCTGGCCTGCCGATCGATGTGCTGATCCAGAACGCCGGCATCCTCGAGCGCACCTCCCTGGAGGATCTCGATCCGGAAAGCCTGCGCCGCCAGTTCGAGGTGAACGCCATCGCCCCCCTCAACCTCAGCCGCGCCCTGCTGGGCCAGCTGGCCCCCGGCGCCAAGCTGGTCCTGATGACCAGCCGCATGGGCTCGATCGCCGACAACAGCTCGGGCGGCTCCTACGGCTACCGCATGTCGAAGGTGGCCCTCTGCATGGCCGGCACATCCCTGGCGATCGACCTCAAGGCGCGCGGCATCGCCGTGGCGATCCTCCACCCCGGCATGGTGCGCAGCGCCATGACCGGCTTCACCTCCCAGGGAATCTCCCCGGAAGACTCGGTGCACGGCCTGCTGGCCCGCATCGATGCCCTCAGCCTGGAGAACTCCGGCACCTTCTGGCACGCCAACGGATCGGTGCTGCCCTGGTAGCGGAGCGGTGCTTGCCCTCGTGAGTGTGATCATCCCCGTGCTCAACGAAGCCCGGGAGGTCGGGGCGCTGCTGCCCCACTGGCGGGAGCTGCGGCAGGGCGGCGCCGAGCTGATCGTGGTGGACGGTGGCAGCACCGACGCCACGGAGGCCCTGATTGAGGGAGGCGGTTTCGCGGTGCTCTCGGCGCCGAGGGGCCGGGCCGGCCAGATGAACGCCGGCGCCGCCGCTGCCACCGGCGAGCTGCTGATCTTTCTCCACGCCGACACGCGCCTGCCCGCCGGAGCCCTGGATCTGGTGCGCCAGGCGATCACGGGACCCCGCTGCTGGGGCCGCTTTGACGTGGAACTGGAGGGCGGCGGCAGGCGGCTGCGGCTGGTGGCCCGGCTGATGAACCTGCGCTCCCGGCTCAGCGGCATCGCCACCGGCGACCAGGCGATCTTCCTGAAGCGGGAGACCTTCAAAGCGGTCGGCGGCTTCCCCGACCAGCCCCTGATGGAGGACATCGAACTTTCGGCGCGGCTGCGGCGGCGGGCGGCGCCGGTGTGTCTCCGGGCCAAGGTGCGCACCTCAAGCCGCCGCTGGCGGGGCCACGGCACCTGCCGCACGATCGTGCTGATGTGGGGCCTGCGGCTCGCCTACGCCTGCGGTGTGCCCAGCACCGCCCTGGCATGCTTCTACCGATGACTCGACCGATTACCGATTGGCCGTGGATACGGGCCGGACCAAAGCCTTTGATTTGCGGGAGCTGATCGAGCAAGGCATCGACGACTTGGAAGATGCCTACCTCGGCGCCTCCGCCTTGGAATCCCACCGCCGAACCGGGCAGCCCGCCATCCCTCTGGATCAACTCGTGAGCGACCTTGACCTGGACGGTTGAGCTCATCCCAGCGGCGGCACAGCAGCAGTTGCGGGGTGGCTTCCGGCTCTCAAAACCATGGCCTGGCAATACTGACGTGACGCGTTAGCATTCAGACATGATCCGATCGTTCCGCTGCGGGGGCACCCGGGCCCTGGCTGAGGGTGTCCGCGTCCCGCCTTGGAACCGCCTCTGCTTCAGCTGGAGCGATGGCGGTCCCGAAGGCGTTGAAATCGTCGACTACCACTGAATATCCCGCCCCAGAGGAGGGCACCATGGCCAGCCTCACCCCCATCACCCCCGGCGAACTCCTCCGCGAGGAGTTCCTCGATCCCATGGCCATCACGGCTTACCGGCTGGCGAAGGCGATTGACGTTCCCCAGACCCGGATCAGCGGGATCCTCAAGGGCACCCGAGCGATCACAGCAGACACAGACCTGCGCCTGTGCCGTTTCTTTGGGCTGAGCGAGGGCTACTGGTTGCGGGCGCAAGCCTCCCACGACCTCGAACTGCAGCGCCGGGCCATCGCCCCGCAGTTGGCGCAGATCCGGCCTTTTGAGGCCGTCGTGGCTTGAAGCCCCCATCGCCTGAAGCCGAGATCGCTTGGGGGCTGGCGGCAGAAAAGCAGTCCATTCCCATCCCCACCATGATGAGGTTCACCCCCGTACCCGGGGCTCCCTGCCCCCCATCCGATCCGCCATTCCGGCGGTAGTCCATCCAGCGGTCGTCATCCAAGGACGCCCTGCCAGGAGTCATCCCCTGATCTCCCTCCCCGCCCAGGACCCGCCGTGCTGATAGCGCTCTGGGCCGCCCTGCCGTTGCTGGCGGCCCTGCTGGTGTCGCCGATGGCGAGCCTGCCCGCCTGGACGGCCTGGGCCCCGGCCCTGGCCGTCACGATCTGGTCCTGGGGCCTGGCCAGGCAACCGGAGCAGACGCTGCCCCTGGCGGCCCGCCGCTCGGCCGTGCTGGTGATCACGCTGCTGGGCGCCCGCTACCTGATCTGGAGAATCGGCTCCACCCTCAACCTCACCAGCGCCACCGGCACCGCCCTCAGCCTGGCCATGCTGGCGGCCGAGCTGATCCTGCTGGCCAATGGCCTGCTGCAGCTCTGGCTCACCTGGGCCCGGCAGGCGCCGGTGGAGGAGGAAGCGGCAGCGGCCGAGCAGGAGCTGGCGCGGCGAATCGCCTTGGATCCGCGCCGGGTGCCGGCCGTTGATGTGCTGGTGCCGAGCTGCGGCGAGCCGCCCGAGCTGATCGAGCGCTGTCTGCGCGGCTGCCTGGCGCTCAACTACCCCCGCCACCGGGTGTGGCTGCTCGACGACAGCAGCCGGCCGGAGCTGGGCGAACTCTGCCGCCGCCTGGGCTGCCGCTACCTCAGCCGCAGCGGCCGGGAGCATGCCAAGGCCGGCAACCTCAACCACGCCCTGCCCCAGCTGGAGGGCGACCTGCTGGTGGTGTTCGACGCCGACGTGGTGCCCCGCAGCACGTTCCTGAGGCGCACCGTTGGCCTGTTCGACGATCCGCGGCTGGGCTTCCTGCAGACCCCGCAGAGCTACATGAACGCCGATCCGGTGATGCGCAACCTGCGGCTGGAGCGCTGGCTGATGCCCGACGAGGAGAGCTTCTACCGCTGGATCGAGCCCACCCGCCAGGCGGTGGGAGCCGTGGTCTGCGCCGGCACCTCCTTCGTGATGCGCCGCTCCGCCCTGCTGCAGGTGGGCGGCTTCGAGACGGGCACCCCCTCCGAAGACCTGGCCACCGGCATCCGCCTCGCCGCCGCCGGCTACCGCAACCTCTACCTCGATGCCAAGCTCAGCGCCGGCCTGGCGCCGCTGTCGATCGCGGCGATGGCCCGCCAGCGCAGCCGCTGGGCCGGCGGCACCCTGCAGACCCTGCGCACCGGCGCCAATCCCCTCACCATCGCCGGCCTCAACCCGCTGCAGCGGATCGCCTACCTGGAGGGCATCCTGCACTGGTTCAACGTGCTGCCCCAGCTGCTGCTGCTGCTGATGCCGCTCGGCTTCGGCCTGCTGGGGGAGCTGCCGATCCTGGTGACGGGCAACGGGCTGCTGACGGTGGCGTTGCCCTTCTACCTGAGCCAGCTGCTGCTGGTGCGCTGGCTCAGCCGTGGCGCCCGCAATGCCCTGCTTCCCGAGTTGTACCGCTGGATCTTCCTGGTGCCGCTGGTGGGCGCCGTGCTCGGCGCGATCGCCGGCAGACCGCAACGCTTCATGGTCACCCCGAAAGCGGTCAGCAGCGGGGCCCGCTCCGGCCCCGACCGGGGGCTGCTGCTTCCCCTGCTGGCGCTGCTGGGCCTGCAGGCGCTCAACCTGGCCCTGCTGATCAGCCGTCCGGGGCCCTTCGGCCCCAGCAGCCAGGCGCTCGGTCTCGTCCTGGCGGCCCTGGGCACGGCCAGCCTGTTGATCGCGGTCCGCACCTGCGCCGACCGCCGCCAGGACGACGCCATTCCCTGGTTCTCGCTGGGGGCTCCGGCGGTGCGGCTGCGCACGGCCACTGGCTTCCGGGCGGCGCGAATCCTGGCAATCAGCGAGCAGGGTGTGGAGCTGGCCCTCGCTTCTACCGGCCTGGGCTCGGATCCCAGCGCCATGACCAAGCCCGAGGCGCTGCTCTGGCCCGAGGCAGGCCTGGCCGCCCTCCCCCTGCGGCAGCAGCACCTTCGTCGCGGCCGGCGGGGCCTGCGGATCGGTTGTTGCTGGGCCGATCTCAGCGATCGCCAGCGCGAAGACCTGCACCACCTCCTCTACCGGGGCCCAGGCGAGTGGCCCCGGCGCCAGGCCCCCTTCGAACCCATCGCCCTGCCGGCGGTGCTGATCCGGCTGCTCGGGCCCGTGCCAGCCCAGGGCTGGTTCCGGCGCAGCCTGCTGGCCCTCACACCCCCGCTCGCCCTGCCAGGGCGGAGGATGGATGGCACTGTGCCCTGCCCTGCCATGGAAGCCCGCTGGAACGACACCGTGATCGCCAGCAGCGACGACATCGTCAAGCTGGAAGGCAACGCCTACTTCCCCGCCGCCGCCCTGAACCCTGCCCATGTGCGCCCCTCGGCGCACCGCAGCGTCTGCGGCTGGAAAGGGGAAGCCCACTACTACGACGTGGTGGTGGGCGATCAGGTGAACGCCAACGCCGCCTGGTTCTACCCCGAGCCCAAAAACGCCGCCGCTGAGATCAAGGGGCGGGTCGCCTTCTGGAAAGGTGTTCAGACGGGCTGAAGTGGAATGGGGTCAGCAGGAATCTCCTCCGCTGACCAGCTGACGATCATTCCAGCGATGGGAATCGCCAGAAACACCCCCAGCAAGCCGGCAATCCGCTCACCGATGAACAGGGCAAAGAACAGCACCACAGGGTTGATGTTCAAGGCTTTGCCCATCACTCTTGGATGGACAAGATTATCCTGGATCTGCTGCAGAATGATCGAAGCAACAACCACATTCAGGGCCATCCACGGGCCCTGGGTGAGGAACACGAGGCTGGCAACCGTGATCACACCCAAGGTGGCACCAATGCCAGGGATCGCATCGAGAACGCCCACCACCAAGGCCAGCACCAACGAGAACTTCACCCCGAGCAAAGCAAACACCACAAAACTGGTCACCGACAGGAACAGCACCAGGGTCATCTGTCCGCGCAGAAAACCAAGCACATTCCTCTGGACACTGCGATCAAAACGCTGACGCGAACCAGCCGGCACAAGCCCCAGAACCGAGGTCCAGAGCTTGCCGCCATCGGCCAGCATGTAGATCGTGATCACCGGCAGGAACACGGCAGCGAACACATTGGAGAGGGCACCGCCCACCACGCCAACGCCGGTGCCGAGGCTTTTGCGGATCACCGTGATGATCTGCTCGATGTTGAGCTGTTTCACGTAACTATGAAAGGGGAATTCCGAGTCCCGGAGGTTGGCCAGTAGATCGGTGATCAAACTGGTGCCTTGATTGATCACCTGAAATCCCAGCACCGTCACAAAGCCAACGAGCACCAGTCCAAGCCCAAGGCAGGTCAAGAGAATGGCCAGCCAGCGTGGCAACCTCGCGGCCAGGAAGCGAACCGGATAATCCATCAGCACAGCCAGGATGGCCGCCATGATGAACATGGCCAGAACATTGTAGAAAAAAGCAATCACCACCACCCCTGCCCAGCCGCAGGCAAACAACAACAGGAATCGCACAAGATCGGAGCTTTTCAGTGCAGCCCCGAGGCCTGATCCATCTCGATTCATCATGGTCAGCCAACCAGCCTGCGGCCTTGATCAGGGCAGGATCGTAATTCAGCCCAAATCGCTCAACTCACCAGGCGAGCCCTGAACCTCCAGGCGCGCCAAAAGGGATCTTCCCATCAGATTCAGATCAATGGCAGAGCAAAAGGGGGACTTTTGGCCCAGAAATGCTACAAAAATGCTAGAATAGGGGAAAATTGTTGCCAAGCAGGAAAGCTTTCTCCTTCCCCTGACAACCGCTCCGTTCACCGTTCAACTTCCTACTCAGCCTCCAGCCCCTCGCTCCAGCCATCCTCCCTTGACCAACGCGCACGATCAATCAACAGCCGTGGACGACCCGATCGTTTGGGTTGAGGACGACCCAGGGTCTGGGGGGACCCCAGAGCGTTCCGATTTTATTTTGGCACCCTACATCCGAAGCAATGATCTTTGGGCAACCTGGCAAATCGTCAACACGGTGGCGCCTTACGCCTTGCTCTGGATCCTAGTGGTGCAGGCCGCCCGGCTCTCACCCTGGCTGACGCCACCGCTGCTGGTGTTGATGGTGCTGTTCTCCGGTCGTTGTTTCTCGTTGATGCACGATTGCGGCCACCAATCTCTGTTCCGCTCCAAGCCAGTGAACCGGGGGGTGGGCTTCCTGCTGGGGGTGATCAATGGCATTCCTCAATATCCCTGGTCACGCGGCCATGCGTTCCACCACAAACACAATGGAAACTGGGATCTCTACCGGGGACCTTCGGCACTGGTGAGCACCGAAACCTTTCTGGCCATGGATTCATTCCAACAAGGCTTTTACCAATTTCTGCGCCATCCCCTGATGCTCTTTCCCGGTGGATTCTTCTATCTGGTGATCAAGCCGAGGGTCGCGCTTCTGTTGGGGCTTTGTCACTATGCCGCCCATGGCGTGCGCTGTTGGTGGAATGACCCCCGCCTGAGCCTCTCCAGCATTCACGAAACCTACCAACCGAAGTACTGGTATACCGACCTGGAGTTTCAGGATCTTCTGCTCAACAATCTCTGCGTTGTGGGCAGTTGGGTGGTTCTTTCTCACTTCATCGGAGCTGGTCTGTTCTGGGTTCTTTACTCGATCGTGATGGCCTGCTCGGCGGCTCTGTTCATCTGCATCTTCTTTGTGCAGCACAACTTTGAAGGCTCCTACGCCCACCGAACCGAAGGCTGGAGTTCGCTGACCGGGGCAATCGATGGCACAAGCCTGCTGAGGCTACCTGAGATTTTGAATTGGTTCACGGCCGACATCGGATATCACAACATCCACCATCTCTGCTCACGAATCCCGAACTATCACCTCAAAGCTTGCCACCTGCGCAATGCCTCGCTCCTCAGCAGGGCCACCACCCTCACGGCCCGGCAGATCCCGGAATGCTTCAAGTTCATTCTCTGGGATCGCGCCAACGACCGGCTCCAGTCGGTGGCTCAGGTGCGCTCAGCCCAGGCCTGTTAGGCCCAAGCGTTTGCACTGGATCCAGATGATCCTTTCAGCCCCATGAGCTCAACTCAGCCGTATGAGCTCAACGCTCGCCCAGAAGTTCCGCCCAGGTGGGATGGCCATCCGGGCAGATCGCCATGCCCTCGGGCCGCTTCAACGGGTGTGGGCGACGGGTGAGCAGCGGCTGGATGGGACGGATCGGGGTGAGAGGTCGGTTCTTGGTTTTCATGGGTTCAGGGGTTAGGGGTTAGGGGTTAG
>Ga0247840_10010456_pt1 | contig 11576 bp, 10 predicted proteins | sample LaCruzMarch2015__FD_192404 | JGI IMG/M metagenome (GOLD analysis project Ga0247840, IMG submission 192404) | Freshwater microbial communities from meromictic Lake La Cruz, Castile-La Mancha, Spain - LaCruzMarch2015_17m | ecosystem: Environmental > Aquatic > Freshwater > Lake | place: Spain...
AGACTGAACATTAACATTTAATGTAAAAACGTCGACGGATGACAAAACATAGGTAATAACATATCGATCAAATACAACCCTGCCAATTGAATCGTAACCACGTTGAATAATTTTATCGTGTATTGATGCATCTGATGCAACAAATGAACCGGTAAGGTCAACAAAAGTTCCAGATAGATTCCATGTTGAATCATTTATCCCTGCAACGCTAGTAACATCAAACCTGCCCATGAATTTTGTTACCTGTGCACCGAGAAAAAACGGAATAAAGAAAAAAAAGATAAAATATAGTCTCATTAAAATACTAGCCTGATTTGACAAGCCGATGTGCTGGTAATACCATTAACAGTAAATTTTGTGTGTGTGATAGGATCCATGCGTGTTGTGAGTCCTCCCAGTGATATTCCTGTATCTTCCCTCCACCCTTGTACAATCGGCATCCATCGGTTTATTGCCGATGTGTTTGCCATGTCAGAAGTTCCCATTATACAGGTTAGTATTGAGTACCCTGTGCCAAGTCTGATTTTAGCCGATATCAGCTTTACTCCTGCAGGTATTGAGAATGTTATTTCTGTTGCCCCTGTAAACGCAGCTGTTATTCCGGTAGAATCTGCCAGTACTTCAACATTATTTGAACCAGATGAATATGCAGAATAACGCTGAATATGTGATATGTCTGATGTTAATGCAAGTGTTCCGTACCCATCTGGAAAGTTTATTGCACATGACGCTTCAGGCATACCTGATGCGTTTGTAGATACAACTGTTGTAGCTGATGTTGCACTTTTTAAAATAAATGTTCCATTGTTAAATATCTTATTACCTGTTATATTATCCGAAGCGTCTGTGGTTACGAAAGTTCCAGGTTCGATCTTGTATTCATACCGGTTGTCTGAGTATGTTTTTTTTGGATAATCAACGCTATCTAAAATCCACACAGGATCTGTTTCAGTCCCGGCCGTTGAAATATGGAACACAATTCCGTTGATCTTAATGCTGTCGCTATTGCCGTAGGTAATCAATTGCCAGGCTTTTCCGCCACGAATAAATCGAAGAGTATCAACATCCCGTATTTGGGCCATCGCACCAAGCGAGGCAAAAAGCAATAAAATAATCAGGGTCTTTTTCATGATATATAAGGTGTTGCAGTTGCTGATAAGGTTGCATTGACAAGGGTTCTGACTGTTAATTTATTATATGCTTTCGCCACCAAAGTGATTTCGACTGGATAACCTGAAACATCGAACCCATTGACAGAATAATCATAACCGGTATCGTTAAAAGGCAGGCTCCAAATCAGGTCAACAGAAACTCCCGCAACAGCGCTTGCATGTGCTCCCCTGGTTGAAGCTGCAGCCATAGATTCTTTTAGCTGCTCGATATAATTCAGAATGGAAATATCTGCTTCTTCCAATAAAGTAGCTTGTACCAGTGTTCCCACTGTACGCCCGGTGAGCGCTGCTTTTATCTTATTAAAAACCTGTATATAAGTTGCCATTGCCCAATTTTATTAACTGAACTCAGCTGAAAACTCAGCTGAAAAAATCTTCTTAACTATTGCCCGTAGCATTCTGGAAAAAAAAAAATCACTGTAAGCGCGTTCATATTCAAATGAAAGGAAGTAATTGTATTCGCCGTCTTTAGCCAGGTTAGATTTTTTTGAGGTGATGTTTACCGGGTAAAGCCTCCCTTGGTCATATTCGTAAATATCGAACGATCGTTCGAAATCACGCAAATATTCACGCGCATTACGTGTAACGAAGCCGGTATTAGCCTTGAATAGTTGTGATTGCCTGACATAGATTGTCTTTACGGGCGAATTGTATGAGGTTTCCTCATCCTCGCTGATATAGGTAGCGCTTTCGCGCTCATGTTCAAGGTTAAGTTCAAAATTTCCGGTACACCGAAGTGAATCGTAGACACCCCAGGAATTCCTGAACCGGAAATACCTTATATTTTCGTGATAAAATTGATCAAGTTCAAAGGTAAATTCATCGGAAATTATCGATCCCAGTTCATTCACAAGGAATACTTTCCATTTTGCCACCTCACCAAAAAGGTACGAGCTTAGACCAAGTTCAGTATATCCTACACTGATTTCCAACACCGTAAATGGTGTAATTGTTGAAGGAGATGTTAAAGTGACTGTCGTTTCATTTGCCCCGGCAGAATCCCAATAGGTTATTTTTAGCTGATACTGAGAATATCCAACCGGTTGTTGAAAGGCAAAAAACAGGCTCTCTTTTGCAATTTTATCTGTCGTTTTAAGATTTGTTTGCCAGGTAAGAAAACTTGATTTTGTATCAGTCAAACCAAAGAAATCAACCTGACTTAGGTTGTTTGCAACAAGGTCCTCTCTGTTTAATCCCCCGGCAATTGCATACCTCTGTGTGTCGTTATAAGCCCTGCCTTGCAACACACCATCAACCCGATCGATAAAATACACTTTGTACTTGAAAATATAATCGGTATAAACGCCGCAACCCCCGGCAATTGAATCATGGAATCTTGGCGCTGGCGCCATTAAAAGATCGGCATATAGATAATCCTGCACATCGAATTGAACAATCCCGGAAGAATCGAGTGGTTTGTACTCTTCACCTAGCAATAATCCGCTATTGTCATTTTTATAAATGCGCATCAGCACACCGTCTACCACACCTGATCCTGGTGCATCTCCTGCTGTTTGTGTTGACACAAGCAGTCCGGTTATTGTACTTGAACCCTGAGTAATGTCATATGCAGTACCTGCATTTTTTGCCGTAAATATGATATCGGTTCCACTTAATTCGATTGAATAATCTGTTGAGAATTCAACATCGAGAGTCAAATAATCATAACATGCCTGGCACCAGTCAGTGGGCGAATATCCATCTTCTGCAACTGGCAGATGCTCCTGTAATGTCGGGTTGTTTTTCAGGGTCAATGTTCTTTCTATGCCATTTTTGCTAATTGTAACAGCATGATCTACGGTTTTATCCACATCGGAAAAACTGAATCTGACAACTGAAAGAACACCCATTGAATCGCCTCCTGAATTGTTTGTCAACCGGTATCGCATCGGATTTCCGGCGAATGACAGTAGGAAAGGAGTTTTAGATATTATCATGTTTGCAAAAATCGATTGAGTGACATGAAAATTAAAGGACAAAAATTATCTGCTGGCATCAGATTCGATTGATTCTACCTTTGAAATTGAATCAATCATTGTGTCATATGAAATATCAGCGCGAACAGGCCGGCTCATAATTTCTTTGAAATCCTTGATCGCCTGTAAAGTTTCTACATCAAAAGAAACAAGTGCCGGTTTCTGTTCGGGTGACTTGGAGTATTGGACTGTTGGATAAGTTCCTTCCGCTCGCTGTGGAACACGCATTATTTGTTCCACCAGATCAGGATGAAATCTGATAAGGTTTTCGGTATGTTTCGGATTGAGGATTATTTCGCGTCCGGTTTCAGCAAATAATGTCGGCGTGGTGTATATGCCGCTTTTAGGCTCAGGCAAGTAGGGAACATCACGATACTGTTTTCTATCATCTTCCCCAACAACATTGTACCTTCCGGCAGCTGCCTGAGGATTTCCGGCAGGCAGGGATATCCAATCACCTGTATTCAGATCGAGGATAATTTTATCCTGATTATACCTTAATGGTTGTTTTTCAACATCAGGGCCTGGACTTGGAACGGGACCAGGTTGGTGCAAGCGTCCTGTTTTAGCGATCGAATTATCAATGATTATTGGTTGTGGAACCGGTTGCTGGATATGATCAGGGCGGGTAGGTTCATTGGCATGAATAACCGTTTGCGTTGAATCCTGTTTTTCAATCAGCTCATACCGACCGGTGGCCGCCTGTGGGATCTGATCTGAGGCGCCCTGATTCCCTGCAGGAACTTCGACGATGATTTTACCATCCTTATCAGTAGTTACTATCGGTGAGGTGGCCGGTTGCTGTATTTGACCAGGGCGGGCAGGTTCATTGGCATGAATAACAGTTTGCGTTGAATCCTGTTTTTCAATCAGCTCATACCGACCGGTGGCCGCCTGTGGGATCTGATCTGAGGATTCAGCCTTAATAAATCCACCAGGTGATCCGCTTTGTCTTGCCGGGTTGTACCTCCCTTTCGCTGCCTGGCGGGATCTGAAAATTGAGAACAAACCCCGTCCAGGAGTTTCTGAATAATTATTATCTTCAGAAATATCATATCGTCCGGTTTCGGATTGTTTAACCGGTTGATATCTTCCTTTAGCTGCCTGACGAGCTTTCATAAAAGACCTGTAGCGTCCTTTTGCAGCTTCCGGGATGGGAGTACTTGCGATATAAGCGATTTGAACAGCCCCCAGGATGCCGACTAACGCGGCCATTATAATTCCAATAATTCCACCTTGCGCTAATGAAGATGTAATTGCCTGTGCTGTGCTGATAATTGCCTGTGCAAGGGATAACGCTTTTTGTCTTTTTGCTTGTTTTATTGAAAGTTCTTTTTTCTTAGCATCGAGATCGGCATCTAGTTTGGCAACCTGGTCGTTGTACTGTTTTTGCGTTATTTTCCCTGAGTCAAAGCGAGCCTTCAGGTTTGCCTTCTTTTTATTATTTGAATCCTCGTCTTTTTTAAGTTGAGCATTTTCATAATCGCTCATTGCCTGATTTACACCTGAAAGAGCTGAAACTACCTGTGATGCAACCTGTGCAGCAGCATTTATAAATTCAATAGTCGCAGCAGTTTGTGAAGCATAAAATTCAGCCCAGATTTGCTTCTGGGCATCGGCGCTTCCCTGGGCGTTTTCGAGTTCAAGGTCACGTGTTAATTGTAATAATCTTCGTTTTTCGCCAAGTTGAAATTCGCCAAGCTGATCAGCTCCACTTCGATGAAGCATATTCCCGCCGGAAGATTGAGGTTCGTCACTTTGTTGAACAGGTCCTATTAGCCCTAGCTCACCGCGCAGCGCAGCGCGCTTTGCTTCATACTTAGCTACTATGTCTGTTTTTTCCTGTTCGGTAAGTTCAAGGTTGCTAAGTTCGAGCTGTTGTTGTTTTTCGAGTAAAGTGATGCTGTTTGCATACCATGATTCAGATCCCTTAATATCAGCATCGATAATCGCCTTCCATTTTTCTTCTTCAATCTTTATCGCTTCCGCAATAGCTTTGTCTGAATATTTTTTATTGATCTCAGCTTCTTTATCCTGCGCCTGCTGCCAATATAATTCACGAAGTTTCAGTTCGTCAGCTGACATGCCCTGTATCAATTCAATCTTACGCTTATGATCAAGTTCATTAAGTTTTAATTCTTTTTCTTTCTGATCTTTAATGAGCTGAATCGTTGCATCCTCTATTTTCTTTTGTATGCTGATTAAATAGTCTGCATTTTCTTTCGCTGCTTTTTGATTAGCCTTATAAGAAGTAACAGTTGTGTTATCAGTATCATTATATTTTGCTAGTTCCTTATTGGTTGCCTTGATTTTTTCCTGAATTCGCAGGTAATCTTCACTTCCGGCTATAGTATTATTAAGCGCGATACGATACTGGTTCAACTTTTCTTCCAATTGCGGGGCCAGTTTGCCTAATATTTGGTCTCCGGCGCTTTCAGCATTTAATATCTGAACTATGGTTTGTCTTTCACCTTTAAGCTTATTGATCCCATCCTTCAATTTATTGATACCATCGTCAAAAGGTTCGGTGGCTTCTTTTTGGTTCTGCCAGGCATAAACTTCCAATGCCTGTTGCTGTTTGGGTCCTACCTCAGTTGCAGCTTTAAGATTTTGCCAACCGGTCGGTTTTGCGGCCGCCTTGCCTATTGCCTTTTGTTTTGCTTCCATCAGAAGAAGCTCAGCTTCAGCTTCCTTAATTTTTAAATCAATCTTATCCTGCAAATCCTTTTTTTCATTCACAGAAAGCAAGCTGAGTTTACGCATCTGATCGGCGATATCAGAATATGATTCGCTAAGTTTTTTATTTGAATTTGCGAGTAAAACTGTTGTACCCACTTTGAGCCTGTCAAGTTCTAATGCTTTTGAATTATACTTTTCATAAGCTGCTATAGCCCCTACAAGAGCTGTAATTGCAGTGATAACAAGTCCTATCGGGTTTGCTTTTAATGCTGCATTCCAAAGCAACTGCGCTATGGTTGCAAGTTTTGTTGCTGTTGTGCCATTCCCTTTCCAAACGGTTAATAATTGCTCTTTAATTATAAGGTATTCAAGGGCAATAGCGTCTTTTATTTTTAGCAGGATTCCTTCCTTGAGCATTATATTATTCAGAATTCCGACTTGCAATGACCTTGTCTTTGCTGCGATCCAAACGCCAGTAGCTCCTGCAATGAGAATGAGCGATACCCTGTACTTTTCAATAAATTGTGGTAGATTCTTAAACCAGTCGACCAGCTCGACAACGTGATAAACCTGTGACTTAAAAAATTCGGTAACCCCCGGCATCGTGATCAGGCTATAGAAGCTTTTCTGCAATTTATCAAGCACTGCTCCAAGGGTCGCATTCTTAATATTAAACTCATTCATGATTGAATCGGTATTCTGCAGTGATTTTCCTGCCAGAGCCACCTTTTCATTAAGCATTTCAATATTGCCACTGACTTTTGCAAATACCTCAGATGCTCCTGCGCCTGAAACTTCCAGTTCTTTGATGATACCTGCCAGAAGCGTTGCGCTTTGCCCTCCCCGTTTTGATCCTTCCAGAACTTTTGTAAATGCCCCGAACAAATCGCGATTCACTAAATCAGTGAATTCTTTTATCGGCATTCCGGCAATCTTCGCAAAATCGCCAACATTCGTGGTCATTTTTTGAAGGATTTTCGTCACGGCCGTCCCTCCCCTTTCGGTGCTGACATTAAGTTCCTGGAGTGTTGCAGAAAGTCCAAGTACTTCATTAGATGTCAGACCCAGGGGAATTCCGATACCACCAATGCGGTTCGAAAAATCGGCAATAACCGGGGCTGTAGCAAAGCCTGCGGCCCCAAGTTCATTCACAGCATTGCCAATTCGGAGCATGTCATCAGCAATATTTGCAGATTTCATATCGGTAAGTATATTACGCAGGGTGCCCATGGTCCTTGAGACTTCCTCAGCGCCTCCCTTTATTTCATCGCTAAGAGCAACATTCAATTTATCAACCGACTCAACGAATTCATAAACCGAATCTTTTGCAAACCCAAGCTGTCCGGCAACCACAGCCATTTCACGAAGATCCTGTCGGCTTGTCCTGGTATCAATCTTGCCTAATTGCTTATTCAGGTTCTGTACCTCGGCAGCCGACATCTGTGTAGTCTTTCGGATGTCAGCCAAGGAATCATCCAGTTCTCCCTGGGCGGCAATCATGCTTTTAATTGACAAAGCAAAACCTGTGATAACTGCAATGCCGGCAACAGCAAAAGCCTGGAAGCGATTAAAAGAATCAGCAATTTGCCCAAACGAAAGAGTGGTATTCTTTGCAGTTCCATTAAGCTGTGTTAACCTGGAATGCACTGCATCGATCTCCTTTTGTAATGTGGCGGCATGAGCGCTCCCGGGAATGGCACGTGCCATTTCATTGCGTAGTTGACCACGAAGCGCCGTAAGTTCTTTAATCGACAATGCCTGAAGTCCAGCTTCCTGCCGGAGCTTTTTCATTTTCTCAAGGTGATCGTCATATACCTTTTTAGCATCACGATACTCCTGGGTATCCTGTTTTTTATCACGGATAAGTTTTGAAAGTTCTGCCTCATAACCTTGCATAACCTTTTCCATTTCTATGAGCGATCGCTTTGCCTGGTCGTTATTAATAAAGATCGAGAACCTGTAATCAGATATTTTCGTGCTGCCTGCCATTGCTTATCGGATATAAATTCTTGCTATATTGATGATAGCGGTTTCTGTATGTTGGAGTATGATTTCTCCCAGTTCGGGTATGTTAAATTCAACTGTATGATTGAACCAGGGTTTTACCATGCGGTTAAATCCAATCGTTTTTGAAATTTTGACCACTACTCCGCCCCTCATGACATAACCGCGTCCAACACCCTTTTCAACATAAACTCCTTCTCTGCCGAAAGTGAAGCCGATGCGATATATTTCACCATACTCTTCTTTATAAGTGTTGCGGATGCTGCGCCTGAGCCTTGATCCTTTTATGCCGGCAGATGAGACGGATGAGCCCAGGGCGTTTCTGACCTTATCGCCCCAGGCACGTACATTCGAGTTAAATTCTTCAACGGCTTTTGAATCCAGCCCTCGCTCAAATCGCTGTGTTTTACCCTGCTCGGTTATAGATATTTCAAATGGACCGTCGTTGGTTAAATGAATGTTGCCATAACGTGTCCTGCGATCAGCTTTTTCGACCGACATTTTATTGAATAATCCCATCGTAACAGTTTATTGAACTACTATACATGAAACGGTTCCGGAGGATGTGATAAATATTCTGTAGGCTGTTCCTCTGGAATCATACAGAACGATACCGGTTGAATCAGTCGCCGAAAGATGATTGACTATTGCAGTTGTGGAATACAAGGTTGTAGCCGTTGCTGTCCCGGCAGTAATATTTGTAAATGCTCCTGTCGTGGACTGAAGTTTTGTAGCTGCCATGGTGCCATTGATTTTTACCCAACCGGCGTTAGGTCGTCCAACCAACAATGCCATTGCCGTGTCGCGGGAGGCTCCGATAGTAAACCAACTTGTACTTGCAAACAGTTTCCATATAGGCACCTGGTTTGAATTATATAAGGTGATGTACGGATTGTAATGATTTGGGTATCCTTTAAGTCCCAGGACAGGCTCCCCTGCAACAGATCCGATTATCAATTTATCAGTAGAAGGCGATATCCCGATTCCTACCTTGTCTGTTGATACTTTGAGATAGACCTCATTTTGGTCTTTCAGAAACGGATTTTGTGCTGTTACTACTACTCCGGCAAGCAGCAGGAGTGTAAACAATGTGATGATTTTTTTCATGATTCTTTGATTTTAAGTGGTTATATAGTGTTAACTGAATATTGAAAGGCAAACTTAAAATCAGACCCCTTGAAATTAAAGGACAAAAAAAAGCCCCGGGTTAGCGAGGCTTATGGTTACATGCAATAAAAACGTTATCAACTATCTAATGATCTGAATAATTCGAGCTGGTTTTTATTTTCTTTGCCCCGGCTGTATGCCGATTGACGTTCCTCCAGCTCAAGTCGTTCCAGTTCAGCGTACTTTTCCTCGCTACGGAGTTCATCGCGCAGCAAATCAATTCGGTTCTTTCTTGCGGCGCTCAGGCGAAGGCTTTCTTCCATACGACGAAATGGGCCAAATAGAAGCTCATCAATGGTTGAATAAACCCAAACCTCAAAATCAGGATCGAGCCAGGCAGCAAATTTAAGGGCAAGGACCCTGTGCATCCAGGTGCCACTTTTTTGTGTTGAAATGATCAAATCTTCTTCCGATTTGACCCCCAATAAACCGCAATTCTGCGGTTTTAAACACGATGAAATAAAGGATTTTGTTCCATCAATTCGCGTAAATTGAAACACATCTTTTCCAAATATCTTCGCCATTTGGGTGGCGTTGACCATTAAGGTCTTGTCGTTTTGTTCAAAATCAACTTCTTGGTTGTTGAACTCAAATTTTACAATTTCAGTTGTCATTGGTTTGTTATTTAAAAGTGAATAAAAGTTTCAATTTAAAGGGGCAACCAGGACGGTTGCCCCTGATCCCCGGTAAGGGACTGATGTGCGACAGCTACCGTTTAATTTTAGAAGAAATGATATCCCTGGCAAGATTAAGAACATCATTGCCATTCCATGCAGGTGCAAGCCAAATAATAATACACCTATCTGTTCTAGGGTCAAACACGGTCACAAACTCATCACCGGTTTCTTCGTCATCAAGGTATGTTGCATGGGTGAAAGGATTAATGTTCTCGAATTGTTGAATCCAGTTACAAACGGCCATATCGAGTGCCTCGCTTGAATCCATGGGTGTATGTATCATTGATCGCCTCCTTCCTGTTTTTCATTCAAGGCCTGTAAAACCCCATACATGGCTCGGAATATCAAAAATAATTCTCTATCTATGCCATACTGATCAATATCAATACTTGAAATGATCAAGCATTGCTCAGTGAAAAAATGCATGTCTTTAGTCCTATAACCAGATAGGTCAACTAATGCATCAATTAAATTTGTTGTGATCTTTATCCCGCCGATGGTTACCGGGGGAAGGCAATCTTGTTGTTTTGCCATTGTTGGTACCTCCTAACGAAAAAACCCGTATGGCTTGCTTCGGTCCTAAGAACCGCCGGAGCATTACTGCATCCGGAACCATACGGGTTTCCCCTATTTAGAAGATGTAAATTCATTGGACTTAGGTTAAAAGCACAACAAAGATACATCTCTAAACGAGAAAGTCAATAGTGTGAAAGCATTATTTTATTTAATCATTGTGTTTTTGATTCTTCCTGAATGACTTTATTTGATTTTTTTAGAAGATAATGATATACCATAGGGCCATTCCCTTGTGAGAAAGCATATGACTGAACGAATTGCCATCCCAATTTTCCCATATAATTTAAGGCGTCTATCATTCCATTAAATATAATTTTTTCTCCTGTTTTAGGATCTTTTAACCGATTGTCGTCCCAAATACTTCTAAATTGACCAAAGTCAATCTCAATTGTTACTTTATTGCTCATTAATTTGCCAGTACCAACAATCTGGCAATAAACATAGGTTATGGTGTCTTGATCCTGGTTAGGAGTCGTTTTATTGTCCTGAGCGTAGGATGAAATACACAAAATCATGATAATTGTGATAATCATTGTTTTTTTCATAATGTTTTTTCCTGCAATTTAAAAAAAACTTTGCTTTTACACTTCACCTTTTGCCATTAAAACCGCTTAAGCATAAAAAAGCCATGAAAAAAAACACGAAACAACTTGCAATCGAGACAAAATGGGTGTTGGATCATTTGGAAATGATTGATCGGATGATCAAAGAATTGGAGAAGGAAGGAGTTTTCTCAGGAAAAAAGGCAGTGAAAAAACGAAAGTTTAAGAATTAAACAAATTGAGTTCACCGCTGCGATAAAGCCAGGCTTCAGCTTTTCTTCGACGCAGCAATCCGGATATCATTTGTTTTTCTCCAGGTTCATCTACCTGGCCATCGCCGTCATTATCCCGATGATCATGTTCCCCATTCGCTTTACAATACATAAGAAAAGCTTCTTCAATAGATTCCTGTGATCCTCTTGCCAGTATCCGTTTGCGCAGCGTTGATCCTTCCAGGCCTTTTTCGCCTGTTCCAACGTTATATCCCATTGAAACAAGGCTGTCAAATTGTCCCTGGGTCATAATAACCGGGAATAGTGCGGTAACTTCATGTTCCACATCCTGCACGTCATAAACAAGCCAGCGTCTGGCTTGTTGAATTGAACACCGGTCTCCCTGGCGCACCGGAGATCCATCCGGATAGCTAATTGTCCCCCATCCTATCGTCCATTTACCGGCCGGACATTTATATGCAACAAGTTCCGGGAGCAAGGAGTACTGTGTCTCCTTGCCCTCAAAATACTTGATCAGATTGTAGCCGTTATCTGAAGTTGTCATTCGCCA
>Ga0247840_10010459_pt1 | contig 11572 bp, 14 predicted proteins | sample LaCruzMarch2015__FD_192404 | JGI IMG/M metagenome (GOLD analysis project Ga0247840, IMG submission 192404) | Freshwater microbial communities from meromictic Lake La Cruz, Castile-La Mancha, Spain - LaCruzMarch2015_17m | ecosystem: Environmental > Aquatic > Freshwater > Lake | place: Spain...
TACAAAAAAGACCAAGTTTTTCTTACAAAACTTTTGGTCTTTTTTATTGCTTGATTTTAGGCTTTAAATACAATAGAAACTGGTATTGAAAATCGTGTTTTTTTCACGTTGGAAAGAAAAGAGCCAATTTTTCTTGACAAAGTAATATTTTATATGATAAGATATAGATGTTTGGTAAAGTAGTTTTATAAAAATCTATATTATATAGATACAAACAACAATATTTTATATCATAACCATATAGGTATGAAAAAAACAAGAATAAATAAAGTTTTAGCTTTAGCTTGAATAGTTGCAATTTCTGCAACAAGTTTTGGTAACACTTTTGCAGCTACTCAAATCGGTACTGGTTCAGTAAGTGGTACTGGTGCATTTGATTCTTCTATTATGTGGGACGAATTATTTCCTGGTACAGCATCTGGTTCTGTTTCTAATATTAAGGTTTTAGCAAGAGTATTACCTACATTATCAATGGAGATTTCTACTGGTTCTATTGATTTATGAAATCTATTAGCTAATATTGAATCTACAGGTTCATTGTTTATAGAAGTTGGAACAAATGCTAAATCTGGTATTTCTATTACAGCTAGATCTGGAAGTGGATGATTAACAAAACTTGATGATAATAACATCCAAATAAATAGTGGTTCAATTGATTGAGTTTCTGAATCTTATACTTTTGCTTCATCTCTTAATATCGTAGATGATTCTAGCTCTCCATCATTTTCTGGAAGTGGATTAGCTACTACAGAAGTATTTAATAATATTATTGAAAATACTGTTTATACTACTAATAGACCAGAAGCAACAAACTTAATAGATGATATAGAATTCGTTGTTTGAGCTACTGCTACTGCTGAAACTCCAGCTTGAAACTATGAAGATACTATTACTTTTACAGTTACTGGTAACTTCTAATTAATAATAAATACATATTCTATCCTTAGTTTAGGCTTAAGTAAAAGATAATATATACTAAGGATAGAATAATTTTAATAGCTTTTTTAAAAAAAGTCTATTTTTTTTGACAAAAAGATTTTTAATATGTTATGATATAGGTGTTTGGTCAATGAGCATTTAAAATATTGCTTAATTTATACATACAAACACTAATTTATTTTCATAACCCATATGTATGATAAAAACAAAAATAAAAAAAGCTTTAGCTTTATCTTGAATAATTGCAATTTCTGCAACAAGTTTAATTTCTTCTGGATTGAGTACAACTTATGCAGCAACTCAAATTGGTACAGGTTCAATTACTGATTCAGGTTCATCTAGTACTGCTATTATGTGGGATGATTTATTTCCTGGTACAGCTTCTGGTGAAGTTTCTGGAATCATAGTAAAAGCCAGAGTATTACCTACATTAACTATGGAAGTTTCTACAGGTACAATTGATTTAGGTAACTTAGTTGCTAATGTAGCATCTACTGGTTCATTATTCATAGAAATTGGTACAAATGCTAAATCATGAGTAACAGTTACTGCTAGATCAGGAAGTGGATGATTAACAAAAACTGATGATTCTTCTATCAAAATAAATAGTGGTACACTTGACTGAGTTTCTGAATCTTATAAATTTTTTTCAACTCTAAATGATACAGATGATTCTAGTGATCCATCGTTTACTGGTAGCAAATTGATTCCTACAGAAGTAAATAGCAATATTATAGAAAATACTGTTTATACTACCAATAAACCTGAAAGTAAAACAGGAATAGATGATGTAACTTTTTCAGTAAGTGCTGAAACTACTGCAGAAACTCCAGCTTGAAACTATCAAGATACTATAACTTTTACAGTTACTGGTAACTTCTAATTTAAAAAATAATAAAAAAACTTGATAATTTATGTATTATCAAGTTTTTTTTGATTAAAGAAATTATTAAGGCAAAAGATCATTATAAAACATTTTTTTATGAACATTCTATATCTTGGTGGATTAAAATTAGTTTATACCTATTTTCCCTGTTAGAAATAGAAAAAAGCTAAATTTTATTATTTTTTTTGATTTTTATATTTTATTAATTATAATAATGTTTGAAAATAATTAATATAAAGTAAATAATAATAATTATTATTTACTTTATACATCTAAAATATTTAAAAATATAAAAATGAACAAACTTAAAATTATCCTTTTTTTAATTGTATCTTATTTTTTATACATAAATAATTATACAAATGCAGCTATAAACTTCACAGTTTCACCACCAATACATGAAATAGATGCTTTTACATGAACAACTGTAACGAGATCTGCTCAACTTAGAAATAATAGTCAGATTCCAGTTATTATAAAAACTTGAAAAACCGATTTTCAATCAAATTGAAATACATGAAAGCCTCAACTAGTTAGATATAGTGAATTAGTTCATCCAGATCAACAACTATCTACATGGATAAATATAGATACAGAAAGTTTCACAATAAATCCAAATGAGGAAAAGACTATAAATTTCACTCTATCTATACCAAATGATGCAAGTCCATGATGACATTATTGAGCAGTATGTTTTAAAAATGATAGATCAGAAGTATCAAACGGAAGTAATATAAATATAAATGTTGATTATTGTATATTGATGCTTGTAAGGGTTGATTGAGAAGTGATTACTAAAGCAGAAGTAAAAGATACTATTATAAAGATTTCCTCATGAGCATGATGATGAAATAAAAATTCTTGAGCTAATGATTCAAAATGAATAATAGATGACTATAAAAAAGATGATTGTCCAATTATTGATTTAACAAGTAGTAATTATGACTGAAAATGTATAGATAATTTTTTTGATAAATCAAACATAATAGATGATATAAATAATTTATGATTAGATGAGAATTTGGATATAGATATAGATATAGATATAGATGACTTAGAAAAAGAAGACTTTAATATTGATTTTAGCACTTTATTTATAAATGAAGGGAATACACATTTAAACCCTACTTGAAAAGTTATATTAATAGATGAGAATTGAAAACAAATTAAGTGAATATGAAAAGAAACTATAAAAAATGATAATTGAGCAAAAATTTGAGAAAAAATTGTTGACTATTTACCTATAAATGATGAATGATGAAATGTATTACCAGGACAAGAAAGAGAATTTAATTCTGAATGGAAATGATTTCCCTATAAAACATTTGATGAAAACTGAGCACAGATAATTAAATATTGGAGACCAGATGAATACTATTCAATGAAAAACACTGGACAAAATTCATATATGATGATATGGCAAAGAATTAATGAAAGAATATGTGAAAAAACAATTAAAGCAAATATAAATATCTCTTATATAAACAAGGATTGAGAAAATGTAGAGTTTAATTCTGCTCAAGATTTCGAAGTTCATTATAAAGAAAAATATGTGTGAACAAATCCTTATGCTGTAATAAGTTTTGGAATATTATTATTAGTTATATACTTATTGTGGCTAATATTTAGAAAAAAGAAAATAAAATGTATAAATTGTAAAAAGAAAATAGATAAAGATATGCTAATATGTCCTTACTGTTGAATAAAACAAGAGGATAAAAGATATTTTAAGAATAAGAAATTGAAAAAAGGAGAAGAAATGTCGGTTGAAAGTGAATAAAAAAATAACCCTAACCTGAATCCTTTCCCTTATGTCTAAGGGCAAGGGGCTCAATAGAAAAACTGAGCCTCCTTCCATTAGTCATAAGGGAAGGAAATTATGCCCGAAGGGAGGTATCCTGTGGACAAGGATGGGTTATTTTTTTTGATTTTTTTTAGTATGCATCAAGTATTTTAGATGGCCATTTTTGCCATATTCTTTCTATATATCATAAATTTATCATCATACCATCAAGTAATCTATCATACCATACCCTTTCTGGCTGATCATAAGTCTTTTTAGCATCAGCATTTAATTGTTTTTTATTCAAAACCATTATATCATAAGCAACATCCGCAAAAATTTCTAATTTTTTATCTACCAATCTCATACAATCTGTTTCTTGAAAATAATTTTTTGCATTTTTTATAGATGTTTCTTCATCATAATTACATGCAACCACCTGCTCAATTATTTTCTCTCAACAATTTTTTGAATACTCTTCATAAAAATAATCTTTTTCATCTTCTATATCATTTAATCCTTCTACATAATTTTTCCTTCTATCTTTTCAAAAATAGATATTTTTATCTTTTTCTAAGGTATCAATATACTCGTCCATTTCATCATCTAAATCTTTAAATAAAAGAGCCAAAACCACTTGATATGCAACTTGTTCATCAGTCCCTACAATACACTCAAAATCATCTATACTTCTTGTTGTTCATTCATCATTTGCACTAAGACATTCTTCTATTTCAGATTGATATTTACATCATTCTGCATCAACAAACTTAGTAATTGACAAGCATAAAACTAAGAAAAATAAGAGTAATATAATTAATTTATTTATTCTCATAATTTTTATTTTTTATTAAATATTTTTAATGCTCATATCATAATTTTTCAAAAAATTCTATATCACCTTGAGAAAAAGCTATTTCACATTTTTTTTACATTTTCTGTAACTTCCTTTCATTTATCTGTTTTTGAGATTCAGATCATAGATGCTAATGCTCAACCAATTATCAATCAAGTAATTAATTTATCAAATTTTCTTGCTTGATTTTTTACTTCTTTCTTTTTTAAAAACATTTTTCTTTTATTAATTATTATTAGATTTCAATCCTATCAATTTTTATGTTATGTTTTGAAAATTTTAACTTCTGTATAGTAATTATAAGTAAATTATTCTCCAAATTCGCAATTATACTATTAAAATCCAAGTTTTCAGGTAGTATTATATTTCTCAGAAATTTTCACCAAAAACATTCATTATTTCTGACTATTATATCATCTGAATATATTTCTGGTTTAGGTCTAAATCATTTTATAGTTAAAACACTTTTATTAACAGTTAAATCAATATCTTCTAATTCTATTCAAGCAATCGGAGCTAAAATTATTATTTCATAAGGTGTTTCTAATATATCTAAAGCAACTTGACCAACCTCATCTTCCAATTCCTCAGTAATATTTATGTCAGAGTCTAGCTCTACAACTTCTTCTGGATTAGTTACTCAAAATAATTTAAACATATATTTTATAAAAAAAAATAAATAATATAAATTTATTATAACTTTTTTTGAAATAATTCAAGAAGAATGATACAATAAATATAAAGAAGTTAAAAATAAACAAAAAAATGAAAAAATATATAGAAATGATAGTTGAATTTATAAGTAAAATTAAAAATTCAGGAAAATCTCATGTATCAATAAGCTCAAAAGATAAAATAAATCTTTTAGAGCAATTATCAAACCTATTAAACTCAGGAATACCTTTGATAAATAGTTTTAAAATAATTATGTATCAAACAAAAGATAAAAAGATAAAATCATTAATAATTAATATTATAGATTGATTAAATAAATGAGATAGTTTAAAAGATATTTGGAATAAATATAGTAATATTTTTAATATCTTTGATTTATCAATAATTGAAATGTGAGAAGTTACTTGAAAATTATGAGATTCTATTGAAACTATTAAAATTAAAGAGGAAAAATCTAATGAATTAAAATCAAAAATAATATGAGCTTTAATTTATCCTATTATTATAATATTTCTTTCATTATTAATGATTTTGGTATTTATGATATATGTAATCCCAAAAATAACTGATATGTACAAAGATGCTAAAGTAAATTTACCAGCTCTTACTCAATCTGTAATTGATACATCGAATTTTTTGCAAGCTAATATATTTGAAATAGTATTTTTAATTATAATAATATTATTTTGTTTAATTGTACTGAGAAATAATCCTAGAACAAAAATATATTTTGATAATTTTATTTTAAGAATACCTATTTTTTGAAAACTTATTCAAAAAAAGATTCTTAGTTTATTTACTTCAAGTTTATGAATATTACTTACAAATTGAATAATTATTACAAAATCTTTAGAAATAAGCTCAAGAGCACTAAGTAATGATTACTATGAAAAAGAATTAAAAAATATAATAAATAGTGTTTCTAGATGACAAAACCTGAGCTATTGCATGTGAATAGATGAAATACAAAGTTGAAAAGAAAATTTCTTATTTCCTATTGAACTAGCATCTGTTATCAAAATTTGAGAAGAAACATGACGTTTACCAGAATTACTTACAAAAATATCAATCAAATATAACAAACAAATTGATGAATTAGTAAAAAATATGCAAACAGCTATAGAACCTTTGGTAATAGTAATTGTATGATGAGTCATTTGAACTCTAATAATGGCTATAATGTTACCATTTTTTAATATGGTAAATGTTATATAAAAACCCTAACCTGAATCCTTTCCCTTATATCTAAGGGCAAGGGGCACAATTGTAGCCTCCTCCATTAGACATAAGGGAATGTAATTCAAGATAGGGATTTTTTGAAGCCCCTTCCTCTTTGACTAAAGGGGAAGGATTCAGGATGGGGATTCTTTTTATTTATATGCATTTTTTATATCTTCTTGCAATTTTTGACTATTTTGTTCATATTGATCTTTTACTTCTCTAGCATCTCTTATACTTCATTCCAATGTATCAGCATAATCATTTATAACATCTCTTGTATCTTGAACTACTCATTTAGCTTCATTCAATTTTCATGAACCATCTTCTACAATTGTTTTTATATCCTGACTTCAACAAGAAACTAGGGAAAAAACAATTAATAATAAAATTTTTTTCATATTAATAATAATTAATTTATAAGATTTCAAATAATTCTCTTCATATCATCTTTTAATTTTGCTTCAAAATGAATATTTTTTCAGTATAATTTCAAATCTAATTGGTAAGCATGTAATGCTTGTCTATGAAGTTGGAAAATAGTTGCTACTTCTTTATTTACTCTGAGATTTCAATAAACTTTATCTCATATAATTGGATATCAAATACTTGATAAATGAACCCTTATTTGATGTGTTCTACCTGTTTCTAATTTTATTTTTACTAATGTATATTTATTATCTATATATTCTAATACTTTTCAATAAGTTATTGCCAACTTTGGATTTACTGGATTTACTGTTGTCATTTTTAATCTATTATTTGGATCCCTTCATATATATGATTCAATCTTGAATTCCCTATTTTTTATCTTTCAAAAAACTAAAGCTATATAATATTTATCTACTTTTCTATCTTTTATTATTTCTGATAAATAATTCATCATAGAATCAGTTTTTGCTATCATTATCAATCAAGAAGTATCCTTGTCTAATCTATGGATTATTCCTGGTCTTTCCACTCATCAAATACTTGGTAATTTATTTTTGCAATGTTCTAAAACTCAATTTACTAAAGTATTTTTGTTTCAGTCTTCTCATGGAACTGGATGAACATTTATTCATGCGTCTTTATTCAATACTATTATTTCATCATCTTCATAAATTATATCAAAATCCATTTTTTCAGGTGATATTTCTTGCAGTTTTTCTATCTGTATTTCTATCTTTATAAAATCCTTATTTTTTATTTTTATATTTTTTGAAACAATCTCTCAATTAATTGAAACTTGACCCCTATCAATCATTTTTTGGATATAGCTTCTTGAATAACTATTAAAAAGAGCAGATAAGTAAATATCTACTCTCAAAGGTTTTTCTATCAATGTACAAAAATTATATATCATATTTTTCTATTATAAACCTAATCCAGCTTTTATATCATCTATTTTACTTTGGTTTTCTTTTTCTATTAAGTTATTTTGTTGTTCTGATTTATATAAATTCCCTAGGTCAAGCCATTCTGTTTGTTGTTTTGCAACTAATTTTTTTATATCATCAGGATGTTGTTTAGCTAAATCCCTAAATTTATCTCTTTCTTCTGTAAAAACTTTTGCAAGTTCATCAAATTGAAACTGAGATAAAGTAGGAACAGCATCCACAACTCTCTTTTTTTCCATTGTATTTAAAGATAAACTAAATTTTAGTAAATCCATAAATTTTTCTGCTTCCACCTCAACTTTTTTTGAGTGAAGTCTTAATAAACCTAAAATTAAATTATCTACATCTTTTTCCAATAATTGATTTTCTACCATATTTTGTTTTGAAAATATTAAAATTATGAATACATTATAATTATATTTTTTATATATCAAGATTTTTTATAATAAATTCCCTTTATTAATACTTTTCATTAAAAATAAAAATATTTTATAACATATAATTTCTTAAAATGTCAATATTTAATACAAAATGAATCATAATAAAAATTGACAAAGTCAAACACGGTGAGTTTTTATATACTATTTTTACTAAGGATTATTGAAAAATAAAGTGTAATAAAAAAATTGGTAAACAAGAAAAAATTCTTGATCTTGGTTATTTAATAAATTTTGAAATAGTTACAAAAGAAAATGTATCAATTCATAAAATATCAAATATAAAAATATTATCCGAGTTCAATCTAGAAAATAAATGATTTAAAGAAATAAATAATTATTTAATAATTTTATCAATTGTATTAAAAAAAATTCCAAACTGAACCCCTATATTTGAATTATTTGAACTTTTAGAAACTGTGAACAATATTAAAAATATTGATGAATCAAAATTGATATTATCTAAACTTAAAATAATATCAATACTATGAGAATTAAATGAACATCATGAAAATGAAATAACTAGAAAAATTCTTAAATTTATTAATTCTAATAAGATAGATAAAATCTTAAAGTTAGTTGGAATTAACGAAGGTATAAAAAATAAATTGAATGAATTAGAATTCTAATACCCTATATTTTCCCTAATTCTTTCCAACATACTCATATCAACCTCACTAATATGTTTTGGCATCAATGCTTCAACCTTAACTATCAAATTTCATTTATTACTTCACTCAGATTTTCAAAAGTCTTTTACTCTAAATTTTGTTCCAGGTTTTGTTGATGGTGGTATTCTTAACTTTGCAATTTGATTATATACTCATTTAACTTCAATTTTACAACCAAGAATTAAATCAAAAACAGGTACTTCATAAACTTTTTCAAAATCTAAAGATACTGGTTCTTTTGCTTGCTCTTTTTTTGTATAGCTCTTTCTACTTGTTCATCAAAATAAATCTTCAATATTAAATTCAAATCATCATGTTGTTCATCTCGAACTTCATCACATACCTGAAAAAATATCTTCATATCAAGAACTTGAATATCCTCATCATCAAAAAGTATTTCATCATGTTGAACCAAACATATCATACTGTTTTTTCTTACTAGGATCTGACAATGTTTCATAAGCTTGATTTATTTCTTTGAATTTAGTCTCTGATTCATTATTTCACTTATTTCTATCTGGATGATATTTCATAGCTAACTTTCTATATGCTTTTTTAATATCCTCACTACTTGAATTTTTATTTACTCACAATACATTATAATAATCATTTGACATTTTTAATTATTTCATTATAAATTATATTAATTAATTTTTAATCCACTTTTTTATGAAAAAAATTATTATATCAATTATAACACTTATTATAATTTTTTCAAGCTTTGGTAATACTTTTGCAGAAGAATGATATATTGAGAAGTTACTTGATTTAAACTATGGGGCACAGGGGCACAAAATAGAACTAATAAAATTAAATAATATTAGTTTTAATAATTCAGGTAATAATAATGTATTCAAAGAATTACAAAAAATGGATACAATATTAAGAACTGGATTTATGAATAATTATAGAAATTGAGAATATTCATATGCACAAATGGAATGAATAATTACCAGTTATAGAAATTTTATCTATTATGCTAATAAATTTTTTAGTTTATTAAAAATGCAAGAAAAAAATCCTAGTTATGAAGAAATTGATGATGCAATTATAGAAAGTTTCTGAAATATGAAAAGTACATTTAAAAAACTTAAAAATAGAGCAAAAAACACATATTAAAAAATCTACTAATAAATTAGTAGATTTTTTGCTTATAATTTTGCATATAAAATGAATTAATGCTAAAATTAATTAACAATTTATATATATAATTAATAATTAATGTTTAAGTGATTTGAAAAAAGTAGAAGTTTTAAGTATGAAGTTCTTGCAACCTGGATATTAATAATTATTTCATGGGTATTTTTTTATTATGGTTGACATAACAACATATATCTATTTATTGCAGCCATTCTTTGATTATATATGGCTATTAATATATGAGCAAATGATATAGCAAACAATATGTGACCTGCTGTATGATCATGAGCAATAAGTATAAAATGAGCAATAATTATTGCCGCCATTTTCGAAGCAGCTTGAGTAATACTTGCATGATGAGATGTCGTTACAACAATAAGTAAATGAATAATTGATCCTACTAAAATACAAGACACAACTCAGTTCATCGCAATTATGATGGCAACTTTAGCAGGAGCTGCTTTATGGGTAAATATAGCAACTTATTTCAAAGCTCCAGTTTCTACCACACATGCTGTGGTATGATGATTGATCTGAGCTTGAATAACCGCAATATGAGTAAATGTTGTTTCTTGGTATCAAGTTTCAATGATTGCCGCAAGCTGGATTATTTCTCCTCTAATGTGATGAATAATAACAGTTTTATTATTACTTTCAATTAGAAAAAATATACTGAAAAAAGAAGATAGATGAGACGCTGCTATAATATGGGTTCCTATTTATATTTGAATAATGGTTTGGTCATTTGCTACATATATAATGGAAAAATGATTAAATCAAGTATTGAAATGAACTAATTTTGATTTATTACTAAGACCTGAAATATCTTTATTTGCATGATATGTAATATGAGTAATTACTTTTATAGTACTTAGATTTTACTACAAAAAACAATCTGCATTATTCAAAAACTCAAAAGCTTTTATAAATAGACTATTTAATATTCCTCTAATATTTGCAGTTGCACTATTATCATTTGCTCACTGAGCAAATGATGTAGCAAATGCGATTTGACCGCTAGCGGCAATTAATGATGCAATAAAAAATAACTTATTAGCATGAGAAACTGCAAAAATAGAAACATGGATAATGCTTTTATGAGCTATATGAATTGTATTATGATTAAGTATTTTCTGAGCTAGATTAATAAAAACAGTTTGAAATGAAATTACTAAATTAAATCAAATAAGAGCATACTGTGTAGCATTATCTGCTGCAGTCACTGTAATTATAGCTTCAGACTTATGACTACCTGTAAGTTCCACTCATATAGCTCTTGGCTGAGTTTTCTGAATCTGACTTATGAGACAGTATATGAAAAGTAAAAAATGAAATACTAAAAAATATATAGATATGTGAATGATTAAAACAATTGGACTAGCTTGGCTCATAACTCTTCCTATATCATGATTTATTGCTTGAATGACTTATTTATTAATTATGAAGCTTTCATAATTAATAAATATAAAATATATGTAAATATTGGCTCTTTTCATTTCATTAGGAAATATTTACAGGTAAACTACTAAATAAATTACTTTTTCTAGCTAAGTCTCGAACAAAAATTTTTTTAATATAATTATCCTTT
>Ga0247840_10010461_pt1 | contig 11571 bp, 12 predicted proteins | sample LaCruzMarch2015__FD_192404 | JGI IMG/M metagenome (GOLD analysis project Ga0247840, IMG submission 192404) | Freshwater microbial communities from meromictic Lake La Cruz, Castile-La Mancha, Spain - LaCruzMarch2015_17m | ecosystem: Environmental > Aquatic > Freshwater > Lake | place: Spain...
CGCAATTAGACACCTGGGTGGAGGTGCTGAGAAAAGAGCTTTCGCCCCGGGCGTTCGCAGAAATCTACCCCCTCTATCACTGGATGATCATTTATCAGCCCGCCTTTGTCAGTCTGAGCGACGAACGGTCTGTAAAGGAATCATCCAGGAGCATGGCGGCACGATTCACGCGGTAAATAACGATATGGGGGGAACCTCCTTTATCGTCGAGTTGCCCCTTTACCAGCAATGAGGAATGACAAAAAGGTATGATTCGTGCAAGTTGCAGGGAAGTGGTGATACAGGGCTGAAAGACAAACTGACGGTGACCATGAAGAACGCCACCAAGCACTGACTCGAGAACTTTGCATAACCGCAGAAAAATGGTTCGCAGGCAGCGAATCAAATGTTTTTCGCCGTTCCGCGATTGAGTTTAACATCCGGTAATATATAATAATTATATGCAAACTAACCAGAAGCGAAAAAGATTTTTGAGCTGCGGCGAAGCCAATTTTCAAAGGTCTCGACTCATGTGGCGCATTCCGGGCGCCCTTGACATGCTGGAATTTATTCCATATAATTATGGAAAGGTTTCCATAGCGGGGATTCCACATTCATGACCTGAACAGGAAGATCTATGACCTCAAGAACCCTTTTATACTTTCCCATTATTCACACCCAGACGGACATGGGCGCTCTCAGCGAATCAATCAGAAAGGTAACCCTTCAGAAGCTGGGCGAGCGGGTTTGGCGACGAAAGATCAATCTTGTCAAACAGTTCTGGACTGATTTGGAAACCATTCTTGATAAACTTTCCCCTGACTACACCCAAACCCGTCTTTATCAGGATGGCCTGCCGGTATGTGGCAAAGAGCTGGATATCGTAGCTGAATTAGCGAAGAAAGGCAGTCCGAATCACCAACTCCTGATCCGGCTGATGGAAAAAGGGGCGACGGTTATGGGCACGGAATCGGCGGAACTGCTGATTGAAGAATATCATCTCATCAAAAATATCCTCGCAACCGGGAATGTCCATGACGCCATTGCAATCGAGGCCCGGCAAAAGGCGGCCGGCGATCTCCTCCTTGGGAAGCGGGATTCCTTCATAGCGGAGAAGATAGCAACTACCCTGGAGCCGGGGGAGACGGGCATCCTTTTCCTGGGGATGCTGCACAACATTTCCGCACTGCTGCCGGCAGATATGGAGGTATCCTATCCCATGAACCGTCCTTTAGATAAAAATATGAAAAAACATGGATGACCATATCTCAAGCATCCTCGTCGTCGATGATGAAGAAGAAATCCGGAAGATCCTGACTCTCATCCTGGAGAAGGAAGGGTTCAAGGTCGACACTGCCGTGGACGGACAGCAGGCGATGCAGAAGATCTGTTTTGACGCCCCCGATGCCGTCCTGCTCGACGTGCGTATGCCGGGCCTTAACGGCATGGAGGTTTTGAAAAAAATAAAGGAAATCGACGACGATCTGCCGGTGGTCCTCGTCACGGCGTATGCCGATATTCACCAGGCCGTCACGGCCATGAAGGAAGGGGCCTACGATTATCTTGCCAAGCCCTTCGACAATGACGAGGTGGTCTGGATTACCCGCCGGGCCCTGGCGGAAGGGCAGTTAAAAAGAAACCTCAAATCCATAGACAATCGTTATAGCGGCAACTTCAGTCTCATCGAAAACATGGGACCGAGCGACAAGATTGCCCGCCTTGTAGCGGATATTCACCGGGTGGCAAAATCAGGCTTTTCCGTGGTCATCATCGGGGAAACAGGTACGGGAAAAGAGCTTGTCGCCAGGGCCATTCACGGGGACAGCGACCGGGCGAAGGGGCCTTTCATGGCCGTCGATTGCGGCGCCATCCCCGAGAACCTCCTGGAGAGCGAACTTTTTGGGCATGAAAAGGGCTCGTTCACCGGTGCGGACCGCCAGAAATTGGGCAAATTCGAGCTGGCCCACGGCGGCTCCCTCTTTATGGACGAGATCGGAAATATGCCCGCCGGTTCCCAGGCAAAGTTCCTCCGGGTCCTTCAGGACCGGAAGCTCTACCGGGTCGGCGGCGTCAAACCTGTAAACGTCGATCTCCGGCTCATTGTGGCCACCAACCAGGACCTCCAGGAAATGGCGGTCGGCGGTGGGTTTCGCAAGGACCTTTATTATCGCCTGAGCGAGTTTACGATCCGCATCCCCGCCCTTCGGGAAAGGAAGGAAGACATCCCTTATTTGGCCAAGCGCTTTCTTGACATGGCCAATATCGAACTGCAAAAAACAATAAACGGCTTCGCTGACGAGGCGGTGGAAACACTGATGACTTACAACTGGCCGGGCAATGTCCGCCAGCTCCGCTCGGTAATCCGTCGGGCGGCCCTGGTGGCCACGGAAACGATCACCGAAAAGGATCTTAACATCAAGCGGGCCTCGGTGCCGGGAATGGCCTTTTCCCCAAAGGTTCAGGGGACGCCCTGGAAAAATTCCTCCTTGAGTGAGATTGTCCAGCAGAGCGTCCTGGCACTGGAAAAAGAGGTGCTCACGGAAGTTCTAAAGTTTACCGGCGGCAACAAGGCCAGGGCGGCCAGGTTGTTGCAGGTTGATTACAAGACCATGCACACGAAGGCAAAAAAGTTCGGCATTAAGCTAAACGGAGGGGACAATGACGACGAAACGCAAGTCAAATAGCAAGGATACGGACGCCGAGCGGGGCGACATCGGGGGCGGCATTTTCAGCAGTTTGTCGGGATTCATCAATAATTTAGGTGATCTGGCCAATGCGGGGGAACGCCTTTCCAAGCAGCGGGGATCAAAACAGGATCATGGTGACAGGGGAGTCAACACCGGGGGAAAGTCCGGGGGGGAGAGTAGTTTCAGCCGCATCATCAGCGGTTTGACCGACATCGCCGAAAAGCTCAACGAGATCTCGGATAAAGGGGAAACCGTCTCCAAAAAGGGAGAGTTCACCTTCCCCTCCAAAGAAGGGGGCGTCAAGGGGGTCTATGGCTTCAGCTTTAAAACGGGCATCGGCGGTAAGGACGATGCGATTAAAGTGGAACCTTTCGGCAATGTCCGCAAGGACAAGAAAACCGGCGCGGCAGTGGTCCAGGAGATCCACGAACCTCTCATCGATGTCTTTGAAGACGCCGACGCCACCACCCTGATCGCAGAAATGCCCGGCGTGGGGCCGGATGATATCAAGATCGAGGTCCGGGATGACGTCCTGACGGTATTTGCCGAAAAGGGCGAGAAAAAGTACCGGAAGGAGATCCTTCTGACTCATTCCCCCGCTAAAAACCGGATCAAGGTGACCTGCAACAACGGCATCGTAACCATTTGCTGCAAGAAGGCGGGATAAATGACTGAAAAAACCATTATCAAACTGAAAGTAACGGAGGCATTGACCAAGGATGTCGGGCGCGCCCTGGCCCGGATGGGGCCGGAAGATCTCGAACGGCTCCAGGCGGCCGTCGGCGATACGGTCGAGGTCGAGGGAAAGCGTAAGGCCCTCTGCAAGGTCATGCCCGCCTTTAAAGAGATCCGTGGTCAGTCCCGGGTCCAGTTGGACGGCCTGACCAGGGAGAATGCCGGTGTCGGCCTCGACGAAACGGTGAAAATAAGCAAAATCAAATGCCGGCCCGCGGAGCGGATCGTCCTGACGCCGACCAATGTAACTCCTTCGGAGCGGGATCTCCAGTACATCGGGAGCCTCTTGGACGGCCTGCCGGTCCAGGAAGGGGCCAAGATACAGGCGGCCCTGTTCGGCAGCCGCGCCGCCTTCTTCAAGGTGGAATCCGTGGCGCCCAAGGGGCCGGTCATCATCAACCCGGGCACCATCCTCGTCATCGGCAAGTCCCAGGGGGAAGAGGAAGGGGGGGGACGGACCCTTGCCTATGAAGACATCGGCGGCCTGAAATCACAACTCCAGCGCATTCGCGAGATGATCGAACTGCCCCTGCGCTATCCCGAGGTTTTCGAACGCCTCGGAATCGACGCGCCCAAGGGCGTACTCCTCTACGGACCTCCGGGGTGCGGGAAAACCCTCATCGCCCGGGCGATCGCCCATGAGACGGAGGCCAATTTCTTTTCCATCAGCGGGCCGGAGATCATCCACAAATTCTACGGTGAAAGCGAGGCCCATCTCCGTAAAATCTTCGAAGAGGCATCCAAGAAGGGACCGAGCATCCTGTTTCTGGACGAGATCGACGCCATCGCCCCCCGCCGGGAAAACGTCGTCGGCGACGTGGAAAAGCGCGTCGTCGCCCAGCTCCTCGCCCTCATGGACGGTCTGAACAAAAGGCAGAACGTCATCGTTATCGCCGCCACCAACATCCCCAACGCCCTTGACCCGGCCCTGCGACGTCCGGGCCGGTTCGACCGGGAAATCGTCATTCCGATCCCGGATCGACGCGGCCGTCTGGAGATCCTCGAGATCCACAGCCGGGGGATGCCCCTGGCGGTCGACGTCCAGATGGAGCACCTGGCCGAGATTACCCACGGGTTCGTCGGGGCGGATCTGGAGGCCCTCTGCCGGGAAGCGGCCATGAGTTGCCTCCGCCAGATCATGGGGGAAATCGACTTCGGGCAGACCGGAATACCCTACGCAACCCTCGCAAAACTTGAGGTCCGGATGGATGATTTCCTGACTGCCCTGCGGGAGATCGAACCCTCGGCCATCCGGGAGGTCTTCGTCGAATCCCCCAACATCCACTGGGAAGACGTCGGCGGGCTTTCCTCCCTGAAGGAGCGCCTCATCGAGGCCGTAGAGTGGCCCCTGAAATATCCCCATCTTTTTGAAAAGGGAGGGGTGACGCCGCCCAAGGGGATTCTCCTCGTTGGCCCGCCGGGATGCGGCAAGACGATGATGGCCAAGGCCATTGCCACGGAGAGTCATGTTAATTTCATCTCCGTCAAGGGACCGGCCCTGATGTCGAAGTGGGTCGGGGAGTCGGAAAAGGGGGTCCGGGAAATCTTTCACAAGGCCAGACAGGCGGCCCCCTGCATCATCTTCTTCGACGAAATCGACGCCCTCGTCCCGACCCGAAGTGCCGGTTCGTCGGATTCCCATGTTTCGGAGCGGATTTTGAGTCAGTTCCTGGCCGAGTTCGACGGGATCGACGAACTCCGGGGGGTCCTCGTCCTGGGGGCGACCAACCGCGTTGATATGCTGGATGCAGCGGTCCTCCGACCGGGACGCTTCGACGACATCGTGGAAATGATGATGCCGAACGAGGAGGATCGGGGGGCGATCTTTGCCGTCCATCTCCGTAATAAACCCGTGGCCAAAGAGGTGCAGCCAGCCGCATTAGCAGCGAAAACAGAAGGATTCAGCGGGGCCGACATCGCCGCCGTGGTCCGCACGGCAGCCATGACGGCAGTGCGTCGCGCCGTTGCGACCCTGGAAAAAGGAGGAAAGGGAGAACCGGTTATCCTCATCCGACGCCAGGATATTGAAGCGGCCGTCGAGGAAGTACTCCGGGGGATGGGGTAAATTCAGGAATAATATTAGCCAGGTACGGGACAAGAAGCATCGAATTTGAATAACCAGGGCATGGGATAAGCATGGGAATCTATCTTTTTTGTCTGACCCCCGCCTCCCCTCTTCCGGAAATTGCCGGGACCGGGATTGACGGGAAACATCCCCTGTTTGTCGAGGTCATCGGGGAGGTCGCCGGCGTCCTTTCCGAGGTTGACCTCGATGACTTTACCGGCCCAGCGTCCCAGGAGAAACTGGAAGATCTGGCGTGGGTGGCCCCCCGGGCACTCCGTCATGAAGAGGTCATCATGGCCGTAATGGACCAGGGAGCCGTCCTGCCCGTCCGCTTCGGCACGGTCTTTTCTTCTCTGGCGGCGGTAGCGGAACCACTGCATGGGCGCCAGGATGTCTTGAGAAAGTTTTTCCAGGATACGGCAGGCAAGCAGGAATTGACCCTCAAGGGATACGTGAACCTGCCCCAGGCCCGGGCGCGGATGATGGCGGAGCGTCTGGCGGCGGAAAAAGAACAATTAGCGGAACTTTCTCCGGGGAAACGCTATTTTTTAGAGCAGAAAATCAAGGGGGCCGTAGACAAGGCGACGATGTCCTGGCTCAAGGGAATTGGGGAGGGAATCGGAAAGCTGGCCAAGGAGATGTCCGTGGAGTTCAGCGAATGTCGCATCCAGTCACGAGAGGTCACCGGCAGGGACGAGGAGATGTTTTTCCACGGCGCCCTGCTCGTCCCCGATGGATCCGTGGAAGCACTGGAAGGCATGACGGACGAATGGAACAGCTGCCATGGGTTTCAGGGGCTCCAAATCGAGCTTTCCGGACCCTGGCCGCCTTACCACTTCACCCCGGCGCTTTAGGGAAGAGTAATCATGGCTTATCTGTTATACGGCATCGTGAAAGACCCGGCGGTCGTTGGCGCATCCATTACGGGGGTGAAGGGCCAGCCGGTGACCTTTGTCGAAGCTCATGGCCTGTGCGCCGCCGTATCGGAGCTGGTCGTCGAAGAGGGGGCGCCACCGGTTGCCGAACTCATCGCTTATGCCCAGGTGGTGGAGGCGCTCCATCACCGCCAGGCGGTTGTTCCCATGAGATACGGATGTTTCCTGAACGGGATTCCGGCGATTCAGGATATCCTGAAGGCCAGGCGGGGTCAATATGAGGCCCTCCTTTCTGAATTAGCGGGCCATGCCGAAATGGGTATCAGGATCCTCCTTCCCGAAAGGAAATGCGAAAATATTTCCTCCGAGGGGACCACCTTGCCGGAGGATGAACCTGTAATCAATGGCCGCGCCTACCTTGCCCTCCGGAAGGTCCATTACCAAACGCAGGAGGCAACCACCCATGGTCGTCAGGCGCTTATAGATCGCTATATCAAGGCTTTTTCCGGACTTTACACCCAGCACCGGGCAGAAACGGAAGCAAAGAAGGATGCTGTCATCTTATCCCTCTATTTCCTGACGCCGGAAAGCAAGGTCAACCACTTCCGGGAGACCTTCGGGGATATGATGGCGGAAGGAAATGACGAGGCCCTGCTGAGCGGCCCCTGGCCACCGTATAATTTTGTAACCACCGAAATCGGTAAATATGGGGACACGATCCCGAATCCGGGGTGAAAGGGGAGGTTAACGATGGAAGACAAAACCTCGATTGCGGCAGGCCATGAACTTTCGGGAAGATACGAGCAGCTCTACACCATGCTCCTGGACGCCATCCCATCGTCTGTCCTCCTGATCAATCAGCATATGCGTATCGTCTCGGCGAATCGTAATTTTCTCGAAAAGGGACAGCGGACCCTCGCCAATACCATCGGCTACCGGCTGGAAGAGGTTTTCCCAACCATCATCCTCGACCAGATGGATATTACCAAACGCATCCGCCAGGTCATCGAAAAAAATCAGCCCGCCAAGGGAGAGCGGATGACCTACCGCGCCCCCGGCGTACCCATCCGCATCTATTACTATAGCATCCTGCCCTTCACCTGGCAGGGACGTGTGGAAGGGGCGGTCCTCCTCATGGACGATGTAACGGAACAGGTGCGCCTGAGCGAAGAGGTGCGGCGGGTGGAGCGGCATCTGGCGAGTATCGTGGAGAGCGCCAGCGACCTTGTCCTGTCCATAGACAAAAAAGGCAGGATTTTAACGTGGAACACCGCAGCGGAAAAGCTTTCCGGTTATTCGGAGGCGGAGGTGCGGGAACGCTTGTTTACCGAATTCTGCGCCAATGAAGACCACAAGGAGATCAGGGGGATTTTTTCCCGCATCGATACCCGTAAGTACACCCAGACGAAGGAGTGCCTCTTGCGGACCAGTAAGGAGATATCCATTCCCGTTTCCTGGGTTTTTTCTCCTCTGAAGGACAGCTATAATCAGACGGCGGGGGTCGTGGCGGTGGGCCGGGATTTGACGGAAAAGCGTAAATTCGAGACGGAACTGCATCAGTCACAGAAATATGCCGCCCTCGGGGTCATGGCGGGCGGCATCGCCCATGAAATCAGGAATCCTCTGGCCATCTGCTCGTCCAGCGCCCAGTTTCTTATGGAAGAGGATGGTACGCCGGAGTTTCGCCGGGAGTGCGCGGAAAAGATCCACAGGGGCATCCAGCGGACCTCGGCTATCATCGAAAATCTCCTCAAATATTCTCATCCTTCCACCACGACCCGGACAACCCTGGTCAATCTTGCCTCCCTGATCAGGGAGACACAGACCCTGGTAACCTATCATGCCAATATCCTCAAGATCGAAATCAATACATCCTTTCCCCAAGAGCCGGTCATGGTGGAAGGGGTGGCCACCTTGCTGCAACAGGTCTTTATGAATCTATTCTTAAACGCCATGAATTCCATGCCCACCGGCGGGAGCCTGGGGATTGACGTGAAATTGGTCCATTCCGATGTCTGGGTACAGGTCAGGGACACCGGCTGCGGCATCTCCCCCCGGGAAATAGGAAAGATCTTCGATCCTTTTTATACGACTTCCATCGTGGGAAAAGGGACCGGCCTCGGCCTGTCTCTCTGCTATTCTATCGTGAAGCAGCACCGGGGCAACATTGACGTGGAAAGCGTGGAAGGCCGGGGCAGCGTCTTTACGATAAAATTGCCGGTCCGTTATGGAGGAGGGGAACCATGAACGAAAAACACACCCCGATTCTCATTGTCGATGACGAGCCCGAGATGTGCTGGATTCTCGAAAATATCATCCGCAAGGCAGGATTTATCTGCATGAAAGCCTTGAGCGCCCGGGAGGCAATCGACCTGACAAAAAGCAATGAATTCGGCATGGCCTTTTTAGACGCCAAACTGCCGGACGGCGATGGTCTCGAATTGGCCCGGCAACTGCGCAAAACCTATGTCCATCTGCCCATCGTCATTGTTTCCGGCTACTTCTACCAGGACGACCTGACCATTGAGGGAGCACTCCAGTCGGGCCTGATCACCGCCTTCGTCGGCAAGCCCTTCGATCACGATGAGATTGTGAGCATCCTTACCCGCAACGTATCACGGTAGGGAAAGACCTCCCCTCATCACTGGAATGGATTCCATAGCCATGATTCCCTAACTGCCCCCAAGAGAGGGCATGCCTCCCATTTTTTTTACTATCGACGTAATCGAAAAACCCCAAAAAATTCATTTCCCGTCATTTCCACTTTTCTCAATGTCATTCCCGCGCAAGCTGATATCCTGTATTATCAGGTAGTTTCATTCCTTCTGGCTTATGAACATTAATCTTCGATTTCCCGCGTCCGCCGAAATGACGACTTTTTACAACCCAAGTCGGTCACAACAGATCTTCTCCCGGATGTATGGCATACATGTTGCGTATAGAGAAGACAGGCATGCCTAAACAACAAAAACAAGGAGGAATTAGCGATGGCCAAGGTTCAGAAATCAACGGATTCATCGAGTCTGGCGGAAGTTGTCGACCGGATCCTCGACAAGGGTATCGTGATCGATGCCTGGGTGAAAGTATCTCTGGTTGGTATCGAGTTGCTTTCCATTGAGGCGAGGGTGGTTATTGCTTCGGTCGAGACGTATCTCAAATACGCCGAGGCGATTGGTCTGACAGCCAGTGCAGCCGCTCCGGCCTAAGACTTAAGATAAAGGATACCCATGGGGCGGAGCTTGTGGAGAGCTCCCGCCCTTCATGGGTCTTCCCGAATCTGGAGAAAGTGAAGGAGAATCATCATGGGCAATTTGACCGATGACATGACCCGTTTACGCGGAGAGGTTGACGCCCTGCGGAGTGATCGGGGTGCACTAATGCAGGAGCTGGCACGCGGGGCCAAGGAACTGGCCTCCACTGTTTCAGCCATGCAGGCTGATTTTGCCGCCGCCCACAACGCAATGGCCAGAAAGTCAAGGAGAGAACGCGCCTCATACGTAGCGAGGATCAAGAAGCAGGTCGGCAGAATGAGACAAGAAACGTCTTCCGATCTTGCCGGCGCTCGTCGCGCCTGGCTTGGTAAAACAAAATAAAACCATAACAACACAAGAAGGAGGAATTAGCGATGGCAAAGGTACAGAAATCTACAGATTCATCGAGTTTGGCAGAAGTTGTCGACCGGATCCTCGACAAAGGTATCGTGATCGACGCCTGGGTGAAGGTATCCCTGGTCGGGATCGAACTGCTTTCCATCGAAGCGAGAGTGGTTATTGCTTCGGTTGAGACGTATCTCAAATACGCCGAGGCGATTGGTCTGACAGCCAGTGCAGCGGCTCCGGCATAAGCTTGACCTGAATGAGGGATACCCGTGGGGCGGGGTTGCTGATGAAAACCGCCTTTCATGGGTATTCCGGTTTCGGGGAAGATGAAGGAGAATCATCATGGGTAATCTGACCGATGATATGACCCGTTTACGCGGTGAAGTTGACGCCCTGCGAAGCACGCGCGGGGCGCTGATGCAGGAATTGGCTCGCGGGGCAAGTAATCTGGCCACGGCTGTCGCAGACATGCGGGCCGACTTTACTGCCGCCCATATGGCGATGGCAAAAAAAACCGGCGAGGAGCGAAACGCTTTTGTAGCCGCCGTGATCAGCGAGGTAAACACCCTGTTGGGTGATTTTTCCAGAGACCGGGAAGATATGGCCCGGAAGGGAAGACATGACCGGGGAATCTTTCTGACAGAAATGAGAAGACAGGTTGCGGGCATGTGCAAAGATACGGCGGACGATTTGATGGGGGCCCGACTTGTCTGGCGCGGCCAGAGTCCCCGGAAATCCCAACCTGTTCAACCGAAGTCCGTTCAATTGAAGAAGGAACCGGAGCTTGCGGCGCCTGTAAAGTCGCCGGTGGAAGGAACAGGAAAGAAGGCGTTCGCGGCGCCTGAGTTCAAGGCAGCGAAGCCACCGGTCACCTTCAAGGAACCTCTGAAAAAAGAAGAAGAAAAGAAGGCCGCAGCTACACCTGAGTTTAAGGCGGAAAAGCCACCGGTTACATTCATGGAACCACCTAAAAGAGAAGAGGAAAAGAAGACGGTAGTGGCGCCTGCAGCCCCGGCAATCGACCCCCCCAAGGTGAAAATACCACCTCCTGTCTTTGCCGCTCCGGAGATTCCAAAACAGAAAGAGAAGAGTTGGCTGGAAGAAAAGCCCGCCAAATCAGCAACCAAAGGAAAACGAAGTAAGAAATAGCGAAATACCCTGCCCGGATGACCTCGTCCGGGCAATTCCTGTGAAAGAAGTTAATTGAGGGATTGACATGAAGAAAGGGCGTCCGCACCGGGATCCGGTGGTTTTCGAGGAACTTGTTTGCGCCTTTTGCCGTGGCCGCGGCAGAGATCCCTTCGACATCATGTCTTCCCTTTCCACCTGCTGTGTTTGCGGGGGAAGCGGCAAAGTACTGGTCCAAGCGCCAGCCGTCGCTTGCGCCCATTGCCAGGGAACAGGGGCCGTCAAGACCCTTACCTGTACAACCTGCGGCGGCAGGGGTTCTGTCTCCCAGCCTCTGCAGCCGACCGTCTCTTGTCCTATGTGTAAAGGTACGGGCGATGACGCCTCGGCCCCGGCAATGGCCTGTCTGAAATGCAGGGGAAAAGGGCAGATTACTGAACAAGCTTAGAAAGGGGAAGGGAGTTCATGAGTAAGAATGACGTAAGAGTCGTCAGTTCATCAAC
>Ga0247840_10010470_pt1 | contig 11566 bp, 11 predicted proteins | sample LaCruzMarch2015__FD_192404 | JGI IMG/M metagenome (GOLD analysis project Ga0247840, IMG submission 192404) | Freshwater microbial communities from meromictic Lake La Cruz, Castile-La Mancha, Spain - LaCruzMarch2015_17m | ecosystem: Environmental > Aquatic > Freshwater > Lake | place: Spain...
ACGCATCTGGAACCTTTCTAACCTCTGCATCTACGGCACCGACGCCAACGACCGCATGGCCCGCACGAGCAAGATGAACATGATCATGCATGGGGACGGACACGGCGGCGTTCACCATCACAACGGCCTGCTCAACGTCAACGGCATTTTCGAGAACCGCTTCGATGTCATCGCCACCAATCCGCCGTTCGGTGCCGTCGTGCAGGCAGGCAATGTCGTACTTCGTTCCGATTACACCGTTTCACCAGAAGCGCGGTCGCGATACAGGAACGAATACGGCGAAGTTTACGATTCGGCGGTTGCCCGCGTCGAAGCCGCCGAAGGCAAACCCATCCTTTCCCTCTTTAAACTGCCGCTTCGAGGAAGGGCTTTACCAGTCAAAGATGATGCGACTGACGAAGAGATAAAAAGGGCACGTGAAAAACTTTTGAAGAACGTCAGCATAAAAACCGAGCTGGTCTTCATCGAACGTTGCCTCGACCTGCTCGCCCCCGGCGGACGCCTCGGCATCGTGCTGCCCGAGGGCATCTTCAACAATCCCTCGCTCGCCCATGTGCGCGAGTTCACCGAGGACCGGGCGTTCCTTCGTGCTGTCGTCTCTCTGCCGCAGGAAACCTTCACCAGCAGCGGGGCCAGCGTGAAATGCTCGGTCCTCTTCCTCGAAAAATTCAGCGAGGAGGACGCCGCCCGGTTTGCCTCAACCCGTGAAACCGCCCTCGCTGAAGTCACCGCCAAACACCAGCCCGAGGTTGATGCCACTCACACTCGCATTCAAGAAGAGGTGGAGGAAGCGAGAGTGAAAAAGGACGGCGATGCCATCGCCGCGCTACGCAAGGAACGTGCAGACTTCAACAAGCAAATGGCCGAGACCATCGCCAAAGAGAGCCGCGCCCTGCTCAAGCAACGCTTCGACTACCCGATCTTCCTCTACGAGGCCGAAAAGGTCGGAATCAGCGCCACCGGCGAGCCCGATCTCAACGAGCTTTACCCCAACGATCGCGTTCCTCCCGGCATCGAAAAAACCTGCCTCGAACTCTACCGCGAATTCCGCGGGGACCCCGCCCCTTTTTTCGTCGAAGGCCCGGCGGCGTAGATCGCGCCGACCGGGCCCGTTTTCTCACTTTCAGCCAATTGGAACGATGGATGCCGCTTCGAGAGGCCATCGGACACGGCAGCGGCGCGGACTCATGGCCGATCGAAAATTTGGGAGAAGTTGTTGCCCTCTTTGACGATAAGGCGAGAGTCGATCCCGATGCGGAATACCGAATGGCTGGGGTCAAGTGGTATGCCGGTGGTGTGTTCCATCGCGAGACGGTCCTCGGAAAGGACCTCAGTGCCCGCTACGTGACGCCCCTTCAGCCGGGAGCCTTGATCTACAACCGTCTTTTCGCATGGAAAGAATCCTTCGCTGTGGTCGAGCAACAGCACTCCAGCCTCTTTGTGTCGAATGAGTTTCCGCAGTTTCTCCCAGACACGACGCGTGTTTTCGCAGAGTTCCTCTACTTGTTCTGCACGACCCCAACCATCACACGTTTGGTGAACGCAGCATCGGCAGGCTCTGCCGCTGTAAGCCGCAACCGCTTCAAGGAAGCTGAGTTCTTGCGATTTTCTCTGCGTCTCCCCCCACTACCCATCCAACAAGCCATCGTGGACCACTGGAAGCATGCACAGGAGCGCGTCGCCGTGGCGAAGGGGAAAGCAGATGAGCATGATCAAGATGTTGATGGTTCGTTTCTTGAAGCCTTGGGAATCCGCGTTCGAAGTGCTGCCGAACGACCCAGGGTCCTCGCTCTTTCCTTCTCAGACCTTGACCGGTGGGCGGTGTCCTCGGTTGTCGACCAAGTGCTGCATCTGGACTGCCCGCCTGATGGGAAATACCCGTTGGTGCAACTGGGTGAGCTGGCTGGAGTTAGCTACGGAATTCAGAAGTCACCATCCAACCGCCCCGGTCTGTGCGCAAGACCCTATCTGCGCGTCGCGAATGTTAGGAAGGGGTTCCTTGATCTCTCGGAAATCAAAGAAATCGAGGTCTCCGACCGTGACCTTCCCACCTACCTTCTCAAACCTGGTGACATTCTGTTTGTCGAGGGGAATGGCAGCCGTTCAGAACTCGGGCGGGTCGCGAAGTGGAGCGGAGAAATAGAGGATTGTGTTCATCAGAACCATCTCATCAAAGTCCGTCCGAATCAGGAGCGTTTGTTGCCAGACTTTGCCATGACATGGTTCAATACCGAGATCGGTAGAAGCCACTTCTTTCGCGCCGCCAAAAGCTCTTCTGGGCTTGGAACCATCAATTCCTCCGAGGTCCGCCTGGCCCCGATCCCCCTCCCGCCCCTCGACGTCCAGCGCAAGCTAGTTTCGGAAATCATCGCCGCCTGCGAGCGCATCGCAGGCGAGCGGGCCGCTGCCGCGAAGCTCGCTGCCGACACCGCCCGCGAGGTCGAAGAAATGATCCTTGGCCACCGCCCGGTCCCCGGCATCAAAGCCAAAGCCTGAGAACCATGTCTCCTTCCGAGCAAGTCCTCTTCGAAGCCCGAGAAACCCTGGATTATTCTGGTGGTTCCTGAGACCGTCATTCGCACATGATCGACGGAGAGAAGACCCTCTTGCCCTTGGTTCACTTTGACGCGGACCATTCGTGGAACGACCTGTGGAATCTGTGCGTGCCCTTCATCGAAACACACGGTGCCTCGATGCTCCGACAGAGGCTGGATGGGATTGCCCGTTCGGTCGCGGTGGAGCGGCACTACATCGACAGGGACTATCGCGACACGTTTTCTCACTTCCATTCCAAGCGGTTCAATACCCCGGATTCGCGGACGCTGCGGTTGCACTTTTTCGACCGGCGGGTTTCGCGGGCCGAGCTGCTTGATCCAACCGCCGCGCAGGCGGCCTACTGCGGCTACGCGGTGGTTCGGCCCACCCGGCCGAGTAGTCTCGGGCGGACAATGATATCCCCGCACAAGATCCCTGAGTTGCGAGGGGCCATGGTGCGAACCTGCAGCGAGGGCGTCACACTCCAGGGAACGTTACTTCATGTGGACGGGTTCCCGTTCATCAGTCAGGACACCGATGCCACTGTTTGCGCCCAATCTGCGCTCTGGATGCTGTTCCGGTATTTCAGCACTCACTATGCGCACTATCGGGAAATCCGACCGTTCGAGATTACGCAACTGACCAAGGACTACTCGATTGGCAGGCTTTTCCCGACCCACGGACTCACCGATTGGCAGATGGGGGAAGCGTGTCGGCAGCTTGGATTTTCGCCGCTCATTTACACGAGGACTGGCTTCCCCGCATCTTTCGACCACCTACTTTACACGTATATCGAATCGGGGGTGCCGGTCCTTGCCGCCACGCGCGATCATGTTTTTGTGGTACTCGGTCACCGTTCCGACTTCTCGCGGGTACCACCATCGGATCCGCGTGTGCCGTCCTCGTTCTGCTGCACCGGCTACGTGATCAATGACGACAACCGCATGCCCTACCAGGACCTCCCGCTTGTGAGTGGCGTAGGAAGCGTTCCGCAGGTCTCGGTGCATGGTCTCGACAGACTGGAGAGCTTTATCGCCCCGCTTCCCGAGAAAGTTTTTCTTGCCGCCGAGCATCAGCAGAAGGTGGTGGAGCGCCTCCTCAGCGATCCTGTCTTTGGACTCGGGAAAAATTCTCCGATCCTTGCATCCGCCCAGATTGTCACGCGCACTTTTCTGACGTCCGGGAGGTCCTACAAGCGCAAATTGTCAGATCGGGGAATGGGGCACACCAAGGTGGCGGAGTTCTATCGGGCGCTGCCGATGCCGAGGTTCATCTGGGTCACGGAGCTGTCCATCGCAGGCAATTTTCCCGCCGAAACCATGGGGGAAGTGATTTGGGATGCCACCCGCAACGAACATGAGGTGGATGGCTGGATTGCCGTTCATTACCCCGAATTTCTGGCACTTGACGTCGGTTCCGCTCTAAATACACTTCCCCAGTTCAAAGATTTCGTTCTCGACAGCCCGGCGTCCTACGAACCATACAAGAGCAACCTCGAATGCCTGACATAAAATTCATTGAGTCGGAAATTGAGCTCTTCGAGGGGAGCGACTCTCTCCTCCAACCCGTTTTCGGCTCCTACCAGCAATACGAGCAATTCCGCCAGGATTTCTACGAGTCCCTGAGAGAAGATTTTGAACAACTTGCCGAAGCGCGGCGTATCAGCGAAGAAGAAGCGATGCGGCGCTGGTATCGTTGAGCGCCCTTTCCGCCGCCGAGCAAGTCCTCCGGGAAGCCGGAAAGCCCCTCGACTATCGGGAAATCTCCCGCCTCGCCATTGAGCGCGGCTACTGGCAATCCACAGGCAAGACTCCTTGGGCGACAGTTGGCGCCCAGCTTTATACCGACATCAACAAACGCGGCACGGCCTCGCGATTCATCCAGTCGGGCCCGGAAACCTTTGCACTAAATCCCGTCCCAGTCTCGATACCTTCCGCGACGCCTGTCGCAAAGGCGAAGAAATTCTCCGGCAAGAAGCTCTCCTTCACCGCCGCCGCCGAGAGTATCCTTGCCGCTCACGGGCAGAAAGAGCCGATGCATTATCGGGGGATCACGCGCCGCGCTCTCGAAATGGGCCTGCTCGATACGAAGGGGCAGACGCCCGAAGCGACGATGTATGCCCAAATCCTGACCGAGATCCGGCGCTACCGGGCACGCGGCGAACAGCCTCGCTTCGTCCAGCACGGCGGCGGCTTCGTCAGCCTGAGCGCATGGATGGGTAAGGGCCTTGCCTTCGACATCGAGCAGCACAACCGCAAAGTCCGCGCCGAAATGCTCAAACGGCTGATCGCCATGACGGCCACCGAGTTCGAGCACTTTATCTCCGAACTCCTCGCCAAGGTCGGCTTCGAAGAGCTGAAGGTGACTCCCCCGTCGAAGGATGGCGGGATTGATGTCCGCGGCGTTCTCGTCGTCGGTGAAGTCATCCGCACCAAGATGGCCGTGCAGGTGAAAAAGTGGGGGAAGCAGAACGTGCAGGCACCGCAAGTGCAGCAAGTTCGTGGCAGTCTCGGCGCTCACGAACAGGGGCTCATCATCACGACCAGCGACTTCAGTAAGGGAGCGAAGGACGAAGCCACTCGACCGGACGCCGTCCCGGTCGCGCTGATGAATGGCGAGCAGCTTGTCGCCCTGATGGTCCAAAACGAAGTCATGGTTTCCCGCGCAAGCCACGACATTCTTGGGCTGGTCGAGTAAGTCGGTAGGGTTTGATAACGCGGCATTGCTTGCTGCTCCCGCGCACTTTTCCTGGTGCCCCGCGCGAAACCCACCCGTGCCACGGCGATTTTTTTGCGTGCCAACACTCGCCGAGGACGTCGGCGTCACTAATCGGACCCTTATAAACTGGTTGCAGAAAGCCCGCCGGGCGATGACGGCCGCAGGCCAGAAACGCCGGTGGGCAGCATGGAAAGCAGGGCAATCTGCATGACACAAGCATAACAACGACCTCCACTTTCACTCAGAAAAATGAGTGCCTCCAAATTGATTGCACGAACTAACACGCTCCACATGAGAACTATACGAAACACCATAAAATCAGGAACTAGATTTTCAAAAGAGTTCTGATCGATTCCCGGAGCGGTGAAAGGAAGCGGGCGGGCAGGCTGCGAGGGAGTTTTTCCATACCGGGGTAGCCGAGGCGATCCGGTTGTTGCCCGGGGCATTCGCGGGGTGCGGGCCAGTAGGCGGTGCGGAACACCCAGTCCCAGAGGCTAAGTGAGATGCCGAAATTGACGCCTTTTTGACGGTCGTACGGCAGGTCATGCATGTGGTGCCAGATGTGCATGCGCGAGGAGTTGAAGAGATACCGGAAAGGGCCCCAGGTGATGTCGAGGTTGCTGTGGTTAAGGTGGCCGATAATGGTGGAGGCGACGGCGACGATAAGAATCACTAACGGGTCAACGCCGAGAATCACCAGTGGAAGATAGGTCAATCCCTGATAGACCACGATTTCCATCCAGTGGAACCGGAAGTTGCCGATCCAGTCCATCTCGACAATGGAATGGTGGAGTTTGTGGAACTCCCACAAGGCCGGCACGCGGTGCAGGAGGTTGTGGACAAACCAGTCGAGCAGGTCCTTAAAAAGAAAATAGAGGATTGCCTGGGCCGCGATCGGCCAGCCACCAAGCAGATTCCACGATTTGGCACCCTCAAGCACGGGAAAAAATGCCTGCGCGACGAAGGCTGTCACGTAAGCGAAAAGAACTGCAAAATAATGCCCGTTGAAAAACAACCAGAACAGATCGTGAAAAAATTCCTTGCGAAAGAGCTTCTGCCCCCGCCTCCACGGACGGATGCGTTCTGCCACGAGGCAGCCCGCCGAAATGACAAGGAGCCAGAAGAAGTAACCGTGCGTGTCCCAGAGAATATGGAGCATGGTTGTCAGGGATTGCGGGCTTTCCATGCCCACCGGTCGGAGTCCAGAAACCGTCCCCATTTTTCATTGAACGGGTGCACGCCGGTGGTGGGGCCGGAGTCATTGACCAGCGGGCGGCCCTCATTGGCCCATTGAAAGATCGATCCTTCCAGATTGCGCACGTGGAGGTAGCCTGCGGCGGCAAGTTTCCGGGCGACTTGTGCCGAGCGGTATCCGACCGAGCAATAGACGACGATCCCGGTCTCCGGCCCGACACCTTCCTTTTTCAATTCGCCAACGATATCCCCGCCGGCCAGCCGGGCACCGGGAATCCGGCTGACATCGAACTCGTCGGGATTCCGGACATCGAGGAGGATCGGGAAGGGGGAAAGTGTCGGGAGTTCCTCTGTGCGGATCACAGGAACGTCGGGAAATTTTTTATTCAGCCCGGCGGAGTAATTCGCAAGGAGAACGGATGGGGTGCCGGAAGGAGGTCCGGCGCCGGCGGCCGCGGTAACGGGCAGCAACTGCCCCACACTCCATGCTGCGCGGATTAACCAGACCCCGATGAGAGCCGGCAAGCGGCTATTAGTCGGACGGGATGCAAAGAATGGCCGCGGAATCATCATCCCATCCGTTACTCTGAATTTCAGGTTTCGTCAAAGGGGTCGGTGTCTTCGGGTCAAATGTACCAATCGCGACGGTCTTCCGAAATGGCCGCAAAAGTGCATGGCAGCCTCTGTGAAAACATTCAGTTAGCCAGCGGCTCTCTGCGAACCCGTGAAATCATTAGGAAACTTGGAATAAATAGTTTCGAGGAGACTCTTATTACCGATGCATGGCTTATTGGATACAGACCCGTACCCTGTGCGCCTGGCCGGGTGTTATATCCGGGCAGCAATTAAGTCCTGCACCGCTTGGACCGGACAAAAACGCTCATTTCTCCCCCACGAACACAAACTATGAAAAACATCCTGCTTGTCTCGCTCACGGCGCTTGCCGTGTTCTCCGCTGTCGTCGTCATCGGCGGCGCATCCCCAACTCCTGATTCTCCAGCGAACCAGGAACTCCGGAAAAAGCTCACGCCGCTGCAATACCGGGTGACCAAGGAAGACGCTACCGAGCCTCCCTTCCGCAATGAATATTGGAATAACAAGCAAGAGGGTCTTTACGTTTGCATCGTGTCCGGCGAACCGCTTTTCAGTTCAAAGGACAAATTTGACTCCGGAACCGGGTGGCCGAGTTTCACAAAGCCGCTGAATCCCGCTGAGATCGAGGAGAAAACCGATTTCAAACTGGGAATCCCGCGCACGGAAGTTCGTTCGGTCAAAGGAGACTCCCACCTGGGCCATGTGTTCCGGGATGGACCCGCCCCGACCGGATTGCGCTACTGCATGAACTCCGCAGCACTGCGGTTTGTTCCCGCCGGGGACTTTGAGAAGGAAGGTTTTGGCAAGCAGGCCGCCCTTTTCGGGAAGGCCTCAGCCAGTGAAATATCCTCCGGGCCGGCCACCGAACTTGCCGTTCTGGGTGCGGGTTGCTTCTGGTGCGTGGAAGAGATCTACGAGAAAGTGCCCGGTGTTGTGGAGGTGACCTCCGGATACGCCGGAGGGGATGAACCGAACCCGACCTATCAAGCTGTGGGATCCGGGCAGACCGGCCACGCGGAGGTCGTCGAAATCCAATTCGACCCTTCAAAGGTTTCTTACGAAAAGCTCCTGGACATTTTCTGGAAAACCCATGACCCCACCGACCCGCGCGGTGTATCGCCGGACTTCGGAAGCCAATACCGCTCGGTGATCCTTCCGAACAGCCCACTGCAGGCAGAAATCGCCGAGCTTTCTAAAGCCCGGACCGCGAAGGGTCTTGGCAAGCCCATCGCCACGGAGATCAAAACTTTGCAGACCTTCTATCCGGCGGAAGCCTATCATCAGGACTACGTGAAAAATCACCCCGATGATCCGTATGTTCGAAATGTCAGCAAGCCGAGATTTCAACGTACAGACCTCCCTGCGATTCTGAACGGGGAGTTTCCACACAGCAAATGATGAGTGCGGCAAGATCCAGGGAATTGGTCGGGGAGTTTCTGGGAACTTTTCTGCTCGTCCTCTTTGGGTGCGGATCGGTGGCGGTCACCGTGTTGTTTGGTGCACACCAAGGGCTGATGCAGATTGCCCTCGCTTGGGGATTTGCGGTTGCCCTTGCGATTTACCTGACCCGCCACCTTTCCTGTGCCCATCTCAATCCCGCGGTCAGTCTTGCCATGGTCCTCGCAGGCCGGATGGCCCCGCGCCGGCTTCCGCTCTATGTGGCCTCCCAACTGGCAGGGGCAATTGCTGCGGGGGGATTTCTTCTCATCCTGTTTGGGCCCTCGATCTCTGCCTTTGAACAGACCAATGGGATTCTGCGGGGCTCGGAAGCCTCGGTGAAGACCGCCATGTTCTTCGGCGAGTTTTACCCCAACCCCGGGATGGAGGCCGTTGTTTCCATGCCGCTCGCCATCTGCGCGGAAGCCTTTGGAACATTCCTGCTCGTTCTGTTGATCTTCTCGCTCACCGAAGGCTGCAATGTGGGACGTCCCGATGATGCTCTGGCACCGGCTTTTATCGGGCTGAGTGTGGCATCGATCATTGCATTGCTTGCTCCACTGACCCAGGCGGGGTTGAATCCGGCAAGGGATTTCGGCCCGCGTCTTGTGGCGTGGTGCGCGGGTTGGGGCGATGCGGCTTTCCCGGACCGCAACGGCGGGTTCTTCTGGGTGTATGTTCTGGCACCGCTGGTGGGAGCTTCTCTCGCAGCCGTGTTTTTTTCCCGGGTTCTCGCTCCCCTCCTGAGTGCCGGAACCAAGGCTGCTTCCGGGGAGGAGAAGGACGGCTGCTGAAGGCGAAGTCGATTGGGAGTTTCCTGACGGACCGGGCCTTGAACATCTAGCGAGGCACCGCCTCAGACCAAACAAGACATGTTTGAAAATTTCCGCCATCCATTGTTTTCAGCACCAACTCCCAGTGCCTCGCTAAAAGACTTTTCGCGGCGAAAAGTCCTATAGATTCCTTGAGGGACAAAGTGGGTAAACAAAGGGAATGCAAAACCAGACTCAAATGAATCCTATTTTGAAGTTCAAGGAATCTGGTCGCCCGGGAAAGGGGTCCGCACAGCAATTCCGCATTATGAATCACCCACCCTCCCGACCAGACGCCAGGTGGACATCCGGCCTTTGCCTTTGATGTCCTGATCCGGTAGCTTTTCAAAAACAAAATGACCACGAAGGGCGGCCTCCACTGCGGACGTGACGTGGATCCTGTCCGGTTGGGCGCTGGATTCCATGCGGCTGGCAGTGTTGACCACGTCTCCCCAGAGGGCGTAGCTGAATTTGCGTTTTCCGATCACGCCGGCCACGACGGGACCTGTGTCCATGCCAATTCGGAGTTGGAGATTCAAACCCTGGGCGGCATTGAGGGTTTGAATTTCCCCGATCATTGCGACCGCCATTTCGGCAAGATGGCTCAGGTGGTCCGCCCGGGCATCCGGAAGATTTCCACAGACCATGTAGGAGTCCCCGATGGTCTTGATTTTCTCCAAACCGTGCATTTCGGCAAGGTCATCGAATCGTGAAAAGATCCTATTGAGGATCTCAACGAGCTCCTCCGGGCTGATGCGGCCGGCCAGACGCGTGAAACCAACCAAGTCTGCAAAAAGCACGCTGACCGCCTCATGCCGCCGGGCGATGACCCCGGGACCTAGTTTGAGCCTTGCCGCGATGGAATCCGGCAGGATGTTTCGCAGCAGACCATCCGAGACCGCCTGTTCTTCCTGAATGCGCAGGTTTCGTTCTTCGATCATTTTCTCATAGCGTGAACTCACCCGGCGGGCTGCAAATGCCGAGGGACCGGCCACAAGCAACCCGAGAGCGACAAACCCCCCGATCATTTTCCATCGAATATCCGCCAATTCGCGATCCACCCGCTCCGTGTTTTCATGCGTCGCCACTGTCCACCCTGCTGCCGGAATCGATTGCATGAACACAACTTCCCGGCGCATGTCCGGCAGATGAAGAATGCCTCCGCGGGCACCCGTTTGCGGAACGGAATCTTCCATGGGAACACGGGAGCCGCGATGCTCCACGGCCTCAAATTCGACACCGAGGGAAGAGACCGGCTTGCCGACAATGGCGGGAATGGGATGGGAGACAAATCGTTTGGTCTCCTGTGAAATGACACAGGAAAACCCGCGGTCTGCGTTGGCATGGGCGAGCATGCCATTGAGTTCCCCGAGGATCTCATCCTCCGTGATTCCCTGCGCCAGGCGGAACTCAACAAACCGCACATAGGCTTCCGCCTGGCGACGGTTGATGTCGCCTTGAAGGACGATGTATTTGTCCTCCACAAACCGGACGACCAGAGGAACAACAACCAGGCCGACCAGGACAATGACGGTCAGGATTGCCGCAAAGGTGTAAACCGGCAGGAGTTTTCGCATCGGACGGGGAAATCTGGTCTCATAAGGATTTGGTGCCGTTGAGGAGGGACAGTCCATCGGCATTGTTGAAGCGGCCGTCCGGCGGCCCATTTTCGAGCGAGAGGACCCCGCGCGGGCAGACGGCGGCGCAGAGGCCACAGCCAACGCATGATGCGCGGACGATGTTCTGGCCTCTTTGGGCGTAGTGGCGCACGTCGATGCCCATCTCACAATATTTCGAGCAGTTTCCGCAGGAGATACACTGGGCTCCATTGGTCGTGATCCGGAACCGGGAGTTGAATTTTTGCAGGAGACCGAGGATGGCGGCCATCGGGCAGCCAAAACGGCACCAGACCCGTGTGCCCATCAGAGGATAGAATCCGACGCCGACCACTCCGGCAAAAGACGCACCTATGAGAAAGCCATACCATTGACGCAGTAAATAAACCGGGCCTTTGGCGAAGTCTGGAAGATGCGGCTCAAGCCAGAGCAAAGCGGTGAGGAGAACAATAAGAACCAGCACGGAATGGATCATCCAGCGTTCGATTTTCCAGGCTTTGAGGGATTTGTCGGAGTTTTGCCGCCACGGATCACCAAAGGTATTGGCCAGCCCGCCGCAGCCGCACACCCACGAACAATACCAACGTTTGCCAAAGTAGTAGGTTAGGACGGGAGTCGCGATAAGGGTTCCGACAACGAACCAACCAACGATGAAATAGC
>Ga0247840_10010475_pt1 | contig 11562 bp, 9 predicted proteins | sample LaCruzMarch2015__FD_192404 | JGI IMG/M metagenome (GOLD analysis project Ga0247840, IMG submission 192404) | Freshwater microbial communities from meromictic Lake La Cruz, Castile-La Mancha, Spain - LaCruzMarch2015_17m | ecosystem: Environmental > Aquatic > Freshwater > Lake | place: Spain...
GATCTTATCTTTCAATTGTTCGTCGATTAACTCCTAAGGCTGTGCGTGCACAAATCCCTTGGGGAGAAGAAGGAGAAATGAAGGGTGTTATTGATCTATTGCAAAAGAAGGCTTACCGATTCGAAGGAGAAATGGGTAACAAAGTTGTTGAAGAAGCTGTACCAGAAGAATTAAAAGCCGACGTAGAAAAATATCACGCTGAATTTGTGGAAAGAATTGTAGAAAATGATGACGCACAAATGGAAAAGTTTTTAAACGGTGAAGAAATTTCTATTGCTGATTTAAAAAAGACTTTGCGAGCAGGAGTTATTGCCAACAAAATCGTGCCAGTTTTCACAGGAACTTCACTTCGAAACATGGGTGTACAAATTATTTTGGACGCCGTTGTTGATTACTTACCAAACCCAACAGATATTCCTCCAATCAAAGGAGTTGATCCAAAAACTGGTGAAGAAATTGAAAGAAAATCTGATGATGCAGAACCTTTTGCAGCTTTGGCTTTCAAACTTCAATCAGATCCATACGTTGGACAATTAACATATTTCCGAGTTTACTCAGGAACTGTTTCTGCTGGTTCATATATTTACAACTCTACAAACGGTGAAAAAGAAAGACTTGGCCGAATTCTACGAATGCACGCCAACGAACGAGAAGAAGTACAAACTGTTTATGCTGGAGAAATCGCAGCCGCTGTAGGTTTGAAATCTACTCGAACATCAGACACATTGTGTGATGAAAAAAATCCAATCGAATTACACCGAATTGTTTTTGCTGAACCAGTTATTTCAATGAGAATTGAACCAAAAACAAAAGCTGACCAAGAAAAAATGGGTATTGCTATGAAACGATTGGCCGACGAAGATCCAACTTTCCGTGTAACTTCAGATCCTGAAACTGCTGAAACTGTGATCTCAGGTATGGGTGAACTTCACCTTGAAATTATCGTTGATCGTATGAAAAGAGAATTCAATGTTGAAGCAAACGTTGGAAAACCTCAAGTAGCATATCGAGAAACTATTAATGGCAGTGCTGAAGCTGAACACAAATATATCAAACAGTCTGGAGGTAAAGGACAATATGGTCACGTAAAAATTAGAATTAAGCCTCTTGATAAGAATATTGATCCAAACGAAAAGATTCCAAAGAATATTAAAAGAGATGCTGGTTTTGAATTCATCAACAACATTAAAGGAGGAGCTATTCCAACAGAATTTATTCCTGCTTGTGAAAAAGGATTTAGAGAAGCTTTGGATCGAGGGGTGGTTGCTGGATTCAGAATTACTGATGTTTCTGTAGAATTGTATGACGGTTCATTCCACGATGTTGACTCATCTGAATTAGCTTTCAAATTGGCAGCTTCAATGGCTTTCCAAGAAGCAGCTCGCCGAGCAAATCCAGTGATTCTAGAACCTATTATGAAAGTTGAAGTAATTGTGCCAGAAGAATTTACTGGAGATATTACTGGTAACCTTTCTTCAAAACGAGGTCAAGTAGAAGGTATGGATGATCGTGGTAATGGTATGACTACTGTTCACGCCACTGTGCCTCTTTCAGAATTGTTCGGTTACACAACAATTTTGCGATCTATGACACAAGGACGAGGTAGTGCAACTATTGAGCCTGATCATTATGCAATTGTGCCTGCAAACGTAGCAATGGAAATTTCAGCAGGGAAGAAATAAATCAAATAAGTAACAAGAAAATAAAAAACACCTTATCTCGTCTACCGTTCGGTTTCTTCTAGCAGAAACCTCACTCTATCCTCGGTCGTTTGCAAAAATCTTTGACAAGATTTTTGAACAAGCCAAACGACCTCCGGAGCAGACTCGATAAGGTGTTTTTTATTTTCTTGTTAATAACTTTAAAGCATTTTTATTTTTTAATTGCTACAATATAAGGGAATGATAAAAGTTCACAAAAAATTTGTTGTTTTGATTGTGGTTTTTGTTTTATTAATTGCAGCTAGTTTTTCTGTTTGGTATTTTTTCTTTAATAAACAAGAAATAGAAAAACAAGAAAGCATCAATGTTCTTAAGCCGCCAACCGAAGAAGAAAAATTATTAATTTTAGAAAACTTAGCCAAAAGAACTGGAACTAGCACTGCGGAAGAAAGAAAAAAAGTTCTGGAAAATCTTAGCAAAAGAACCAATACCACAATGAGCGTTGAAGATAGAATGAAAATTTTAGAAAATTTAAAAAGATAATATTATTATGAAAAATCACCTACAAAAATTAACATTTTTAATCGCGGGTTTGGTTCTAGCTACTGCCGTGTCGTATATTAATGCAGCCAATTGGGTTGGACCGACATCCAATCAAGCTATAGATACATCAACAAACACTCCTAAAGGAAATGTTGATGCGCCAATTAATGTTAGTGCTTCAAGTCAATCTAAGTTAGGTGCTTTAGGAGTTGGCGGATTATCTGTTTTAGGGGTTGGTCAAGTATCGACTTCTTCCTATTCATTGCCGCTAAGTCTCACTTTTGGTGTTAATGGAAAAATTGGAGCTACACAGTATTGTGATGAGAGCGGAAATAATTGTTCGTCTTCTGTTGGTGGAAGTGGTTCGTCTGTGCCCGCTGGTGCAGTAATGGCTTTTAATTTATCTGCTTGTCCATCTGGTTGGATTCCTGCAGATGGTACCAGTGGTACAGTAGATTTAAGAGGCTATTTTGTTAGAGGTTTGAATACAAGCACTACAGGAATTGATCCAAATAGAACTTTGGGTTCGACTCAAGAGGATGAATTTAAAAGTCATGTTCATTCGGCCTATATAGGTAATGGTACTGATTTCAAGGGTAATCCTGATTCTCAATGGAATTATTCAGTATACATGTCGTCAATTACAACTAATACAGAGCCTACTGGAGGCACTGAAACTCGTCCAAAAAATATTACTCTTCTGTATTGTCAAAAAATTTAGTTAAAAATGAAACTTAACTTTAAAAATAAAAAAACATTCTCAATTACGCTTGTAACAATATTTTTTTTGAGTATGTTTGTTTTTGGTGTGAAAAATGTTGATGCGGCCGTATGTTCGAATACACAAAAAAATACTTGTAATATCCAAGGTGTAAGTGCTACTAATACAGGAAATTCTGGTAATGTAGGTGGCATGACAGCTTATTGGTGGAAATGTGGAACAACTCCTTGTCATTTATCATTATATAAGTGCTCTTATTTAAATTCTACTGGAATGGTGTGGGTAGAACCCGATTCAAGCGTAACATACTACAACACCACCTCGTCTTCTAATTGTTCCAGTGTCTCTCAATCAAGAAAATGTAACGGCCTCACTGGTACTTTTGGTGGTGATAGCACGTATCAGTATCTTACCTGTAGTGTTGCAGCCAATTGTACCGGTCCAGACGGAACACCAATCCCACACAATTCAAGTAAAACATATTACAACACCACCTCGTCTTCTAATTGTTCAAGTGCATCTGTCTCTCAAACAAGAACGTGTAACAATGGTACTTTATCAGGTACATACACAAATGCCATTTGTGGTGCTCCTTGTACCGGTCCAGACAGAACACCAATCCCACACAATACAAGTAAAAGATATTACAACACCACCTCGGCTCCTAATTGTTTAAGCACATCTGTCTATCAAGATAGAACGTGTAACAATGGTACTTTATCAGGTACCTACACAAATGCCATTTGCAATACTCTTGCACAGTGTACTCAAGATACAACAACGATTGATAGTGGTTTAAGTGCAATTTTCTACAGCACAACAACATCTTCTAATTGTTCCAGTACATCTGTCTCTCAATCAAGAACATGTACAAATGGTACTCTAGGTGGCAATAGTGATTACCAGTATTCTTCTTGCTTTACTCTAGCCCAATGTGATTACAATAGTGAAAAAGTAAACAGTGGTTCAACTAAAGACTTTTACAGTACAAAAACATCTTCTAATTGTCCCAGTGTCTCACAAACCAAAACGTGTGATAACGGTACTTTTACTGGCGGTGATGCTCAACATAAATATACCACCTGCGATATTCCACCCACACCGTCTCCCAGTAACCTATTCGGATGGGCATGGTCTAGCACAATCGGCTGGATTTCTATGTCAGGAAATGGTTATGGAATAACTATAGATAGTAATAATAATTTTCTTTCTGGCTATGCTTGGTCAAATAATATTGGCTGGATTCAATTTGGAGGATTAACAGGTTTTCCTGCTACTGGTTCTGGTACTACTTATGACAATGCAAAATATAACTCTGATAAAACATTAACAGGTTGGGCAAAAGCTACTTCTGCCGGCACCAGTGATTGGGATGGGTGGATTGCTCTTTCTGGAACAGGATATGGTGTCAAATTAGATGGTAGTTCTTCAAGCTGGGCATGGGGTTCTGATGTGTTGGGTTGGATTGATTTTAGTCGTGCTACTACTACCGCAGTCACCATAGTGACTTATGATGGTGTTTGTACCGATTACTCTGCTAATACTAGCTCTCCACAATTATCATCATTGTCATCAACAAACGACTCCCTATGTTCTTCTGGAACAGCAACAAGTCCTGTAGAAGAAAGACTTACTGCTTTCAATTTCACAGTAAATAATCCATTTGATTATAAATATACTTGGAATTGTTTGGGTACTGATAATAATACTACTACAGATGATGCACTAAATTGTTTTGTTACAACAGACAATCAAAGATTTTCAGGAACAGGACCAGCATTTATTGGCGCACGATTAAGTCCAAGTATTGTTAATAAAGGAGAAACATGTAAAGCCTCAATTGTTGAAAGTTCTAGCGTTCTAGATTTAATTAATGCTAGTTCAACTTGTGCTGTTTATAAAGACTCTGATTCGACCCTAACCTCTCCAATTGATTCAAATAAAAATCCAGCTTCGACTACACAAGCAGATTGGCCACAAGTAGATCCTGGAAATGACTACAAAGTAGCTTGTAAAAATAAGGAAGACTCTTCAGTCACAATGTACCTATCAAAAACTTTGAAGTGTCTTTTGAATCCCACCGTTAAAGAAATTTAATTTAATTTCAAATCCTAATAAAATTTCTGTTGATTTGTGCATAACTTCTTACTTCATAACTTTTTTAATTGTTATACTTTATTTATATGAACAAAACATCATTGATTATTATCGTCTCGGTGCTAGTAGCTCTTGGACTTATAGGTTTTCTTTTTAATAATTTTTTCGTTATCAATGATTGGAAAGTTGTTTCTAGAGTAGAACATAATTCTATAATTCTTGAAGAGGAATTAACAAAACAATTGAAAGAAGGAGATGTTGATGAAAGTATTAAAGTTGCTGAAAAATTAATTGAGGTTAGAAAAAATGATGATCAAGCTAAATTAGATTTAGCAGATGCTTATCTAGAAAAAGCCAGTTTAGAATTTAAAGAAGAAGAATATGGTAATAAAGCCCTTGCTTTAGCTAATGAAGTTCTTCAAAAAAATCCTAATAATTTCGAAGTCTATTTAACAATTGGCTATGCTTATGAAGTTTTGCAAGATTACAGTAAAGCTTTTGAAAATTACAGTAAAGCTATTGAAATGGAACCTGATTATAGTATAAGTTATACAAAAAGAGGTCACGCTCATGATCTTGTGGGTGATTTGAATTCTGCCGAAGCTGATTATATGAAAGCTATTCAAATAAGCGATCAAAATGATATTGCACTAATGAATCTTGCTAGAATTGCCCAAAGAAAAGGTGATTTTGAAAATGCTAAAAAATATGCTGAATCAGTAATTCAAATCTCTAGAATTGCTTATAACCGGGCTACTGCTTATGAAATAATCGGGCTGGCCTATTTAGACTCAGAAGACAATCAATCGGCAATAGATAATTTTTCAAAATCTATAGATGCTTATGAAAAATATGTTAGTGCTTATTCAAACAGAGCATATGCCAAAATTTTACTTAATAATTATGAAGTAAAAGATATTAATTTAGAACATAGTATACAAGATGATATTAATAACGCTTTAATTATTCACGAATTTAATTCATTTGCTCATGTTGTTAATGGTTTGTTAAAGGAAGCTGTGGGTGATAATCAAAAAGCCAAAGAATTTTATGAAAAAGCTTTAAGTGTGGTTGATAAAGATATAACTCTTGGTGCTACCGAAAAAATAGATATGAAAAATAAGATAAATGAATCTATTAACAGTTTAACTAATAATCAATAAAAACATGAAAACAAAAATTATGAAAAAAATACTTACAATATCAGGAATTGTTTTCGTGATCATGTTTATTTTTGGGTTAAATTTTAATATGGCAGAAGCCAAAGATTGTCCAAAAGATAAAGTTTGCTATTCAGAAAGTGGATGTGGTAATTATAATTATAATGGTAAACATTATGGTCCGTGTGAAGGTCCTTATGCTAAAGATTGCGGAGGGACACCTCAATCCCCACCTCCACCCCCACCTAAACCAGGAAAATGTGGAACTTTACATGGGAAAAGTGGAGATTGGCCTGGTTTAATGAAGCCACATCCTTCAGGTGAAACTCTGTGTGCGTATAACGCAGATGCTGCTCTTGGTGATTGGATAATGAATCGGGGTACTGGCTATAGTTATGCGGTTGAGTGGCTTTGTAGGGGGCAAGCAAAAAATCAATCCCTTGATGTTTTGTGTCATTATGATTTTTCAATGCCTCCACCTGCTGAAGAACCTAAAAAAGAAGAACCTAAAAAAGAAGAACCTAAAAAAGAAGAACCTAAAAAAGAAGAAATTGTAATTCCGGGAACTCCGACTTGCGGAAGCAATCTTAGAGAATGTTCGTCAGGAAGTAACCCGATTAGTGATTTTTGTCAACCCTATAATAGTAATCAAACCTGTTGGAAATGCGTCACTCCTTATAATGTAAATTACCCTACAAAATCATCCTCGTTGTGTACATATACTCACCCCCCAGAAAATGGTATTTGTTCTAATATTATAGGTAAATGTTTTTCTAGAGGGTCGGCTAGTGATGTTACAATTAATGAAGATGATAGTGCGACTTGGACATGTTATGGTTTATATGGGGGTTCAAACGCCTACTGTAAGATTCCAGATAATTTATGTCCAATACCAAATACATATACGCTAAATAATACTACAGATCTGGTTTGTCTTAAAGGCGCAACTGGTAAAATGGACACAGAATATCAAACAGGTATTAAATATGCAAATGATTCCATGCAACAAAGAAATAACAACACAGTTAATCAGACATTATTACCAATTTCTGTTACTTATACTTGTGAAGGAGAAAATGGCATAAAACAGTTTTGTCTTAATGAAAATTTTAAGCATGATGCAGTGTGTTCTAGTATACAAAAAAAAACATGTGCTGTTGGAACTCTTGATAGAAGTTATAGTAGACCAAGGAGTAAAATGGTGAATGGAAAATGGGAACAAATATCTTATGACGATGATAATTATTATTATTGGAAGTGTCTTGGTATAAACGGAGAATTTTTCAAAAATAAAAGTCAAACTGAGAAAGCAAAAGATGTAGAGTGTGTTTTACAAAAAAAGAAGCCTCTTTGCGGGTATTTAAATGGAAGTAGTTTAAATACTCTTGATTTTATTAAGTATCTTAAAGAGCTTAGAACTTATATATATAATAAAACCGCAAAAACAAATCCTACTAATTTTTGTGGTCCTGATGAACAAACAGAGATTTCGTCTGATCTAAAATCTGATTCAAATACTCTTACTTGGTCTTGTTCTGTATCTGATGGTTCAGATAAAGACTCTGTACAATGTAGTTTATGTCATGACTTTGGTGATAAGGAATATGTATATAATCAAACAAATAAAACATGTGAAGAATCATCTCAGGAAAAAGCCAGTATTTCTGTACTTCTAAATCCTGCCATTGTAAATAAAGGACAATATTGTACTTTAAGAGTAGAAAGAGAAGACGTTGCCGAAGGAGTTTCTTGTAATCTGTATGAAACAGGAAATTTAAGTAACCCTTATATTGATAAAAAAGATGATGAATCTGGTATTCAAGTAGGGCCACAATCCAGATATGTTTATGTTTGTAAAAAGGGAGGTAGTGAAGTAGTCCGCTCTAAAGAACTTTATTGTGCTTTGAATCCCGTAATTCAAGAACTCTAAAATGTCTTCTGAATCCCACCGTTAAAGAAATTTAAGTTAAAATAAAAAACACCCGTGAAATTCACAGAGGTGTTTTTTATTTGTGTATTATTTCAATACAACTTTAGCACCAGCTTCTTCCAAAGCTTTCTTCAAAGCTTCAGCTTCTTCTTTTTTCAAACCTACTTTGATGTCAGAAGGAGCAGCATCTACAAGGTCTTTTGCTTCTTTTAGACCAAGTCCAGCAGCTTCTTTAACAACTTTAATAACAGCGATCTTTGTAGCACCAGCGTCTGCTAGGTGAACAGTGAATTCTGATTTTTCTTCAGCAGCTTCACCTCCAGCAGCAGGACCAGCAACTGCAACTGCAGCAGCTGAAACTCCAAATTTAACTTCGAAAAGTTTTACCAATTCGTTTAAATCTAGAACACTCATTTTTTCAATTGCTTCAACAATTGATTGAAATTTTGCAGGCACTTCAACGTTTTTTGTTTCTTCCATAATAGTTAATTAATTTTTAATAATTATGCTTGCTTTTTTTCAGCGATAGCATTAAGAGCCAAAACCAAACCTTGGATTGGAGAGTTAATAACATTAACAAACATTCCTCTTAGGACATCTTGTGAAGGAATCTTGGCGATTTCTTCCATTTGAATTTTTGAAAAGTATTTACTTTCGAAAACTCCACCTAAAATTGAAACTTTGTCAGCGTATTTCTTTTGGAATGAAAATACTTCGCGAGCAGGAGCAGTTAAGTCATCTGCATAAGCAAGAGCAAGTTCACCATCAAGTTCTGGAATTTCTCCAGTAATTGAGGTTTCTCCAAAAGCTTTCTTTACAAGGGATTTCTTGGCTACGAAATATGAAACGCCAGATTCTCGAAGTTTTCTTCGAATTTCGGCAGTCTCGTTAACAGGCAAACCATGAAAATTAACGAAAACCACTGAGTTTTTATCAGTAACTCCCTTTAGTTTTTCAAGGATGTCTTTCTTTTTTCCTTTTGTAATAGCCATAAATTTTGTTTTAAAAAACTAAAAAAATCGACCTGTAAGACCTAGTCGATAGTGAGTAACCTCGAGAGGGCTTGTGTGGTATACCACTGCCTCTTGTCTTTGGTCTTACAAGAGTAAAAGATACCAGAAAAATCAAAAGTGTCAAACAAAACAAAAATATTATTGACACCACCTCTCAATTTGTTAATATGGTTCTACGACATTTGTGCGGTTTTTTTGTCTTTTAATTAAAACAAGCAAAACGCATATATTCGTGGGAGCAGGTTTTTAGAAGGAGCAGTTCTCGCGCCTTTCTAAAAACTCACTCCATATTATTTAAATTAATTAATATAAAATTATTATGGCTGCAGAATTTGATCGTTCAAAACCACACGTAAACGTGGGTACCATTGGTCACGTTGACCACGGAAAAACAACTCTTACCGCTGCTATCCTAAAAACTCTTAACGAGACAGAAGGATATTCAGCAGAAGTAAAAGGGGTAGATGCTATTGACAAAGCTCCAGAAGAAAAAGCTCGAGGTATTACAATCTCACTTTCTCACTCAGAATATACAACACCTAACAGACACTACGCTCACATCGACGCTCCAGGTCACGCCGACTACATCAAAAACATGATTACCGGTGCTGCTCAAATGGACGGTGCTGTATTAGTAGTAGCCGCAACAGATGGTGCTATGCCACAAACTCGTGAACACGTTTTGCTAGCAAAACAAGTAGGTGTGCCTAAAATTCTTGTTTTCCTAAACAAATGTGACATGGTTGATGACAAAGACATGATCGACATGGTTGAAGAAGAAATCCGAGAATTGCTTACAAAACAAGGATTTGATGGTGCTAACGCTCCTATCATCCGAGGTTCAGCTCTAAAAGCTCTAGAAGGCGATGCAGAATGGACAAAGAAAATTCTTGAATTAGCTGACGCTCTTGATTCATACATCCCAATGCCAGTTCGTGAAACTGACAAGCCTTTCCTTATGCCAGTAGAAGACATCTTCTCAATCGAAGGACGAGGAACTGTAGTAACAGGACGTATTGAAAGAGGTATGATCAAAGTAGGTGAAGAAGTTGAAATCGTAGGTATCAAAGACACAGCAAAAACAACTGTGACAGGTATTGAAATGTTCAACAAATCACTATCTGAAGGTATGGCTGGAGACAACGCTGGTATCTTGGTTCGTGGTCTTAAAAAAGACGACATTCACCGAGGTCAAGTTCTTGCTAAAACAGGATCAGTTACTCCTCATACAGAATTCAGTGCTGAAGTATACGTATTGAAAAAAGAAGAAGGTGGTCGCCACACTCCATTTTTCAAAGGTTACAAGCCTCAATTCTATATCCGAACAACTGACGTAACAGGAGAAGTTATTCTACAAGAAGGTGCTGAAATGGTTATGCCTGGAGACACAGTAACAATTAACGTTGTTCTTACTTCACCAGTAGCTCTTGAAGAAAAACAAAGATTTGCTATCCGAGAAGGAGGTAAAACTGTAGGTGCTGGATTCGTGACAAAAATCACAAAATAATCCTTAACTTAAATTATTAATTAATATCGCTTGCGCAAGATAGGATATTAGAAAATTACACTTTGTGTTTTTTAACCAACTAGCTTGTTTAAAGCCTCAAAATATGACAGCAAAAGAAACAAACAAAGTATCAAAATTGAGAATTAGAATCCGAGCTTACGAGTCAAAGATTCTAGACGCCTCAGTTAAACAAATTATCGACACAGCATTGCGATTTGGAGCAACGGTTTCAGGACCGATTCCACTTCCAACAGAGATTAAAAAATATACAGTCAATCGTGCTTCCTTCGTTTATAAAGATGCGCGAGAACAATTCGAAATGCGGGTGCACAAAAGACTAGTTGACATTTTAAATCCTGATGCTAAGGTCATAGAAGCATTAACAAATTTGAGTTTGCCTTCAGGGGTAAATATCGATGTAAAAATGATTTAAGTACATGGCTTCGTTTTAAAGCGAGCCCTCCGTACGCCAAACCGTAAAGATCTGCAAAGACTTTATGGTTTCGGCATTAATAAACCAACACATGAAAACAATTCTAGGAACAAAAGTAAAAATGACACAAGTCTTTGATGAGAAAGGCGTAGTTCACCCTGCAACAGTCATTCAGGCTGGTCCAGTGGTTGTTACCCAAGTCAAAACAAAGGCTACAGATGGTTATAATGCTATCCAAGTAGGTTTCGGCACAAAGGCTGAGAAAAATCTATCAAAAGCTTTAAAGGGTCACTTCAAAGACTTAGGAAATTTCCGATATGTCAGAGAATTTAGAATCGAAGGTGAAATGCCAGCTGTAAAAGTGGGCGACACATTTGAAGCAGGTCTTTTCAATGTAGGAGATCTTGTTAAAATCGTTTCAACTTCAAAAGGACGAGGATTCCAAGGAGGTGTTAAAAGACACGGTTTCCATGGAGGTCCAAGAACTCACGGTCAAA
>Ga0247840_10010477_pt1 | contig 11560 bp, 11 predicted proteins | sample LaCruzMarch2015__FD_192404 | JGI IMG/M metagenome (GOLD analysis project Ga0247840, IMG submission 192404) | Freshwater microbial communities from meromictic Lake La Cruz, Castile-La Mancha, Spain - LaCruzMarch2015_17m | ecosystem: Environmental > Aquatic > Freshwater > Lake | place: Spain...
TGATCGACCACTCAAGCAGCACCTACCTCATCGATCCGAGCGGGAATCTGCGTCTCACTTACAAAATGGAACAGCTTGCCGATGCGCAAGCCATGGTGGGCGACATGCTGCGGGTGCTGGGTTTGCCGCAGACGAAGGATTGACCACAGCGTTTACAAGGAAGATGAGCCAAGACACTTCACTGATTTCTGTAACTCAATTTTCTGTCTTTGCATGGAAGCGCGCAATTCGTTTGAGCGTGAATCTCCTCTGCGTGCTGGGCTTTTCAGCCTGTCGTCCGGCAGCGGACTCCACCGTGGACACAACACCTCTTTCTGGTCGGGATGTTTACCTCACGCGCTGCACGGCATGTCATCAGGTCGACGGCGGGGGCATCCCCGGAAACTGCCCGCCTCTTCAGGGGTCGCCGCGTCTTGCCGGGCCATCGGAGGATTTAATCCGCCTCATGTTGCTTGGGCAGCGTGGCCCATTGGAGCGAGATGGGAAAACCTACAACGGGATTATGCCTTCGTGGCGCGCAGATTTGACTGATGAGCAAACGGCAGAGGTTCTGAATTATCTTTTTGCGACTTGGTGTCCAAAATCTCCTAAAATCACAGCGCAGCAGGTGGCTCAAGAGCGCGCGGTAACTGCCGATTCTAAATTGCTCCCCGTAAGACAATAGCAGGAAGTGCAGAAGGGCTTTTGGATCTGCGTGTGCTGGGCTGAAATCACCCTCGGTCAAATCAAAGGTCATGGGAGTGCGTGTGGCGACTCTGTCCGGAATGCCTGGCTTCGGCGTGGCGTTTGAGAAGGCCAAATTGGAATATTGATAAAGTCCTTCGCAAACTTGCCGATACTTGAGTGAGTAACCCACATCACAACCTATGATCGAATCCCCCTCTCAAATGCTACTTCTTGCCGCGGAAGGCTACCTGGAACTCGGAATGTGTGCCGATGCCCGACGCGAGTATGAAAACCTTTCTCCCAAATCCAAGGAGGGCGTCGAGGGGCTGACGGTGCTCATGGGAATCCTCCGTGCGGAGGGAAATCTCGCGGGCATGGAATCCGTTGCGGAAAGGCTCTGCATCATCGACTCGGAGAATGTGGATCGCTGGATCGATCTCGCACTTGTGTTGTGCGACGAAAATGCCATCGAGAGCGCCAAGGAACTCCTCCTCGAGGCTGTGGATCGCTTTCCAGAGACGGCTTTGTTGTATTTTCATCTGGCGCGTTTTGAATGCAGCCTAGGCAATCTTGCCCTCGCAAAAGAGCACCTCGGACGATCGAAAAAACTTTGCTCCGTGTGCCGGGTCCTGGCCCTGACGGATGAAGCCGATCTGCTTCCAATCTGGGCAGACCATTGCTCCCCCAAGCTGCACTTTTAAAGTAAGTGCGGCACGGCTTGTTTTAAGAATTAAGACGCCTTTCTCGCGTTGTCTTCCATCCGGCGGAAGCCGATCCTGCGCGGCTGGAGGTTGCATACGGCCAGTCCTTGATCTACAAATGATCCGACATGGCCAAAAACGATTGTATTGTAAGTAATGGAGTGGTGGTGGATGTGCTGCCTGGAACACTTTTTCGGGTGAAATTAGCAAACGACCACGTCTTGCTCTGCCACATCTCTGGCAAAATGAGGAAGCACTTCATTCGCATCGTTCCTGGTGACAAGGTCACGGTGGAAATTTCACCCTACGACCTCACCAAGGGCCGTATCACTTTTCGCGAATCGGGGGCTCCCCCCATGCGCCGGTAATCCACCTCGCTTGCCGGGTATGACCCTTGCAAAACAATGATCGCAGGAATCGATCTGGGAACGACCCACTCGCTCGTGGGCCTCATGGAAAGCGGCTTCCCGGTTCTCATCGCGGATTCGGAGGACCGCCGCCTGACTCCTTCGGCCGTTTGGTTTCCCAAAGGCGGGGAGCCCGTCGTGGGTTGGGCGGCACTGGAACAAAAAGCCACGCAACCTGCGCTGGTCGTGACCTCTATCAAACGCCTCATCGGCAGGCGTCCCGGAGAGGTTTCGGAGGCATCGACAGGCTCTGCCATTGAGGCTGGGGCGGACGGCGCCCTGCGCGTCGTGGTCGGCGGGCAAGCGCTGCGCCCCGAGGAAATTTCCGCTCTCATTCTTTCCAAGCTCAAGTCCGACCTCGAAAAGTCCTGCGGCGTCCCGGTCGATCGCGCGGTCATCACCGTTCCGGCTTACTTCAACGATGCCCAGCGCGCCGCCACCAAGCGGGCGGGGGAGTTGGCGGGATTCACCGTTGAGCGGATTCTCAGCGAGCCTACCGCAGCCGCCTTGGCCTACGGTCTTGACCGCCTCGGCGAGCGCTCCAAGGTCGCCGTTTACGACCTCGGTGGCGGCACATTCGATATCTCTGTGCTGGAACTGAATTGCGGCGTCTTCGAAGTTCTTTCCACAAACGGGGACACTGCTCTGGGTGGGGATGATCTGGATACGGCCCTCGCCAAATTCTGGAATATAGCCCTCATCGATGCGGAAAAAATCAAACGCGCTCTTACGGACTTGGAGAGTTTTGAATGGGATGGACGCACATTCCTTCGTTCCGAACTGGAAGCCATTTGCCTGCCCCTTATCGAGAGAACCCGCCGCCATTGCCTGCGCTCGCTTTCGGATGCCCACCTCGAAACCTCCGCGCTGGATGCCGTCGTCCTTGTCGGTGGGGCCACACGCATGCCGGTGGTTCGAAAGTTTGTTGCCGAAATCTTCGGGCGGGAACCCGATGTGAGCCAGCACCCGGACGAAGCCGTGGCGCTCGGGGCTACCATCCAGGCCGGCATTCTCCAAGGCGGATTGCAAAATCTGACTCTCCTTGATGTGACGCCGCTCTCGCTCGGCATCGAGACATTTGGGGGCCTCATGAATGTGATTATTCCGCGCAACACCACGATCCCGTGCAAAGCCGGTGAGATGTTTACGAATGCCGTGGCCAACCAATCGGCGATGAGCATTACGGTCCTGCAGGGGGAGCGCGAAATGGCCCGCGACAACTGGCCGCTCGGCCGCATGGATGTGACATTTCCCCAGGCGCCAAAAGGCCAGGCGCGCGTCGGTGTGCAATTCGAACTTGATGCAAACGGCATTCTTCATGTGCTTGCCCGGGATACATCCACCGGTCTCGACACCCTCATCGACATTCAAAGCGCGGTGGAAGTCTCCGATGAGGCGGTTGAAAAAATGCTCGGGGACTCGCTGGAGCATGCTTTTGAGGACATGGACGAGCGGATTTTCACCGAGGCCAAGCTCAAGGCCGACGAGATGCTGCCGGCGGTCGACATCGCTTTGAACGCCCTCGGCGATGAAGTCCCCAGGGAGGTGCGTGCGGCCATCTTCGCACTCGTGGAAAAAATCCGCTCCGCCCTGCAAACACGCGCCACCGCCGAACTCAAAAACCTCCTTCGCGAGCTCGATGCCGTCACCGAGCCTCTCGCCGCTGCTCTCATTGAAAAAACGCTCGGATAGCGTTCTTCCCGGTGCTGAGGTGCACTCGTCGATCTTGTCTTGAGGCACAGGGCGGATTGGCTCAGATTTGGCGCGCATGAAAAAATCCGGATGTCTCGTTGCGTTCCTCCTCGTGGCGGTTTGTGCCAGTATGTTGGCAAATCTGCTCCTGCTTGCGTTGATCGGGTCCCAAGGCGCTGCTGCGATGACGGGAGTCAAAGTCCTCGCTCAAAAAGAATACGAAGAGGAGGTGCTTTCCGAGGGCTCGGATTCTCATTCCAAGGTCGCGGTTATTCCATTGGACGGTGTCATCGGCTTTGGCATGAGCGGCAGCCTTGGGGATTCGATGGTGGAGGATTTCAAGGCCGCTCTCGAGCAGGCCGCGGGGGATCACCATGTGAAAGCAGTCATCGTGGAAATGGATTCCCCCGGCGGTGAGGTGACGGCATCGGATGTTCTCTACAATGCGCTGCGAAATTTCCCCGAAGACAAGCCGGTGATCGCCTACTTCAACTCGATCGGGGCCTCGGGCGCCTATTACACCGCCTGCGGAGCGGATTGGATCATGTGCAACGACACGACTTTCACGGGCAGCATCGGCGTCATTATTTCCACGCTCAACTACCGCGACCTCTTTGGAAAAATCGGCCTCGAGTCGGTGGTCTTCAAAAGCGGAAAGTTCAAGGACATGCTCAACGGCGCGCGTGAGATGAGCAAGGATGAGAAAGATTATGTGCAGGAACTCGTCATGCAAAGTTACGAGCGCTTCCTGGGAATCGTCGCAGACGCCCGCAAACTTGATGCCGCCTCGCTGCGCAATGGTCCCGCAGACGGCCGTATCCTCAGCGGCACGGATGCCTACGCTGCGAAGTTGGTGGACGAGTTGGGATATATTGAAGATGCCTATGAGAAAGCCCGAGCGCTCGGCAACGCCCCCAAAGCTGAGGTGGTTCGCTATGTCCGGACCTACAGCTTCGACCGGTTCCTGCGCCTCTTTGGTGAGTCCGCTTCGGCAAAAGTCGAGATCGGCCTGCCGGGGAAGAAACACTCCCTCGAGCCGGGCCGCATCTATTTGCTGCCTCCGTTTTTTGCCCCCTGAAAAGATTCCGGTTCGTGAAAAAAACACGCATCGACACATCTGGCCAACAGGGGGCGCTTCAGTCGCCCTTTGCCGCTTTGCATCTGGATGGCCTTCCTGACGCCCCGCTTCAACCTGAGCGGGAGAAAGCAACCTCAATAGCCCCAACGAAGATGGGTCGTGTTGTTCTGCGGAAGGAGAAGGCGCAAAGAGGAGGCAAGACGGTGGTTGTGGTCTCCGATTTCGAGGACCGCATTGCGGATAGCGAAATCGAAAATCTCGCCAAGAAGGCGCGTCAGGCCTGCGGTTGCGGAGGCACGGTTCGCGGGCGCGAGATCGAACTGCAAGGTGACAATGTGCCCAAGGTGCGTGCTTTTTTTGAAAGCGCGGGGTTCCGCGTCGCTGGAGTCTGACCGCCTGAGGAACTCTCGGGACTTGAGGCGAGTGGGAGTGCCTATTTTTTAAGTTCCACGGTTTTCCCGCCCGCCCGCCCGGAGATGCGTCTGAGTTCCTTCAGGTCGTCATCTTTCGGTTGGAAAGCGATAAAGTTGACTACGCATTTTTGGCCTTCCTGAAGTGCATCCTGTGTGAGCTTTTGGATGTCTTTCCAAGGCACATTGCCCAGCTTCCCGTCAGGCTTCCACTGGAAGCTGCCGTCGGAAATCACATAAACGACATCGGGCTTCATCGTCGCAGCGAGTTCGAGGACGCCGATGAACCCTCGGGGGTTGGATGTCACCTTGGACGAGGCGCTCATAGTGCCTGCAGTGACCCATTCGTCGTTGACCCACCCGGTGGCGGCGGCGCGATTGGGGTCGGTGGCGGGGAGGAGTTCCTTGCTGAAGGCCTTGTAGTGTTGGGTGAATTGGATGATTCCGAAGCGGGCTGTGATCGGGAGTTTGGCGATGAGGTTGAGGGTTTCCTCTTGGATTTTTTCGAGGGGCATTCCAGCGGCGTTTGCTTTGTTGGTGACGCTGGTGGAAACATCAAAAAGGAGAAGGATGCGCTGGCCGGTGGATTGCACGCCGAGGAAGCTCATGCCTTTTCCGAATCCCCCACTACCCGCAGCAGCCGAGCCTGCGCCCGCGCCCATCGCCTCGCTTGTGGATAGGGATGAGACCTGGTCCGCAATAATCTGCGACGGATCGAGCGGCAACATCTGGTCGAGTGGAAGATCGGGTAGCGCCGGGAGCGAGAAGGCTGTGGGGCGCGAGCTCTGCAACTTGTCATTGAAGGTCGGCTTCGGCGCGATGGCGTCGAGCGCGGCCATGTTCATTTTGTGTTCCCGCTTTTTGGCGGGGAGGCGGATGTCGCGCTGGACGACAAAATTTGCGGGCGGAGGGAACATGTATTTCGCCACCACGAAGAGGCCCGCCACGACGCCTGCGGCAATATGCAGGATAATAACGCCGATAAGAATCGAGCCGAGCATGGCCCAACGGCGCTTCTTGGCGCCTGCGCCTTCGGAGAGGAATGTATCAACGGCGGCCATGGTTAGTCCTCCTCCTGCGAATCGGCGAATGTGACGCCGGTGATCTCGGCGCGCGCACAGACATTCAACACCTGCACAATGCGCTCGTGGTTTGCGGCGTCATCCGCATCAATCGTAATGAGCGCCTCGGTTTTGTTTGAGTCGGCGGATGCCTTGAAGCGTTTGAGTGTTGAGAACAAGGTGGGCATTTCAGCGTCCACCGGCGAGTCCACTGGCTGCTCATTCAGCACAATCTGGCCGTTTGGTTGAATCTGGATGCGTTGTTCGTCGGGAATGTCGAGAGCCTCTTCCTGCGAGACCGTGCCGGGGAGTCCGATATTGATGTCGCTCTCCTGCTTGATCGGCTTGGCGGATACCATGAAAAAAACCAGCAGCAGGAAAACCATATCGATCATGGGTCCCATCTGCATTTCCACGGTTTGAACATCTTTTTTACGAAGGCGCATCGTTTTTTTAAGGCTCTTGGCAGGATGAAAAGTCGGTCATCAATCTTGGTAGGTTCCGAAAATGACATTCACGGCACCGGCTTCGCTGGCGATGCGCATGAGTTCCTTGATCTGCTTGCCCGGCGTATTCTTGTCGGCGCGCACATAAAGACGGAGGGGAGGGGTCACTTTGAAGCGTTCTTTCAGGTGGGCAGTGAGTTCTTTTTTATCGGCCAATTTCTGGCCGATGTAGTAGGCACCATCCCCATCGATGCTGATGATATCGCGGTTGGAAAGGTCGTTGGGGACGGAGGCGTTGGAGGCGGTCGGAAGCTTGATTTCGACTTTCACCTGCTCTTTGGAAATCTTGGTCGTGACCATGAAAAAAATGAGCAGCAGGAATGTCATGTCGATCATCGGGGCGAGTTGGAAGCCGATCTCGTCCTCTTGTTTTTTGGCAAGCTTCATCGAGTGGGGCAGTGGGGTTACTCCGGCGCGTGAGTATAATTCGCAGACTCGATTTTGATTTCGCCGCTCAGGAGATCGAGCATGAAGGTGACGCGCTTCTGGATGTTCGCCATGTTGATTTGGAGAAGATTCCGGAAGTAGAAATACAGAAACATCGCGGGGATGCCGACAAACAGGCCGCCTGCGGTGGTGATCATGGCCTCGCCGATGCCACCTGCGAGGTCTGCGGGTTCGGATTTTCCGGCTGCGAGCATGTCGAAGCTCGCGATCATTCCGGTGACTGTGCCGAGGAGGCCGAGCATCGGGCCGATTGTGGCAAAGACATTCAGGTAGTTCACCCAGAGGTTGAGTTTGGTTTCCTCGTTGGCGAGGGTTTCTCCTGCGGCTTGCTCCATGGAGACCTTGTTGGCGAGGTCGCGCTCGAAGTTCACCTTGAGCAAGGCCGCCGCCATGGTGTTCGCGAAGACATTCGGTTGGGCGTGGCAAAGTGAGTAGGCGGAGGAGGCATCCCGCACTTGCATGAATTGGCCGATGGCTTCCGCTTGGGCGTGGGGAAGCATTTTTCGCCCGTTGATTTGAAGGAGGCAATAAACGGCCACAGCAGTTGTGCCGACCGAGCAGGCCAGTAGAGGCCACATGAGCGAGCCGCCTGCGTAAAAGGTGTCGAGAAGTGTCTTATCCTTCGGCTGCTTGGCTGCGGGCGCTTTGGTGCTTTTTTCCTGCGCGTGCAAAGGGGGAGGGACGGAGATCAGGACGGCGGCGAACACTGCGGAGGCGAGGAGTGTTTTGATGGTATTTTTCATGAGTTCTTTGGTTTCTTCGTTTTTTCTTTGGCAGGCTTTGCGGGTTCTTGAGGAGACTGTTCAGGCGGAGGAGATGGCTCTTCGAGGGGATATCTTTCGCCCAGTTCCTTTCTGGCTTCGGCCTCGGAATCTGCCCTGAGTTGTTCGGGCTTGAGTGAGGCGAGATAAGTTCGCGCCCGCTCCGCCTCTGGCGTTTTGGGGTAAAAGGCAAGGATGTCGCGTGAGGTTTCGATGGCCAGTCGCTCCTCGCCGCTGGCGCGATAGATTCCTATGGCTCCCCAGAGGCCTCGGGCAGCTTTTTCGTTGTTTGTTCCGAAGAAAAGCGACGGGTGGAGATAAAGCTCGAGAACGCGATTATGTAGCCGGTGGCGCTGGTCGATCACGCTTGAGTCGATGTCCCAGCGGGGGTTCTCCTTAAGAAATTCACCCAACTCTTTCTCGGTGGCTTGCGCCATGAGATAATTCGCCTCGATCAGAATTTCGGGGTCCTCGGTTTCCTCGGCGAGGGCCTTGGCTTCTTCGATGGCTTCTGCGGCTTTGCCGGTGGCCGTCATCGCGCGGAGTCGTCCCTCGCGGGCGCGCGCCTTGTCTGAGTCTTGCCAAGCTTTTTCCTCGACCAAGGTGAACAACTCAAGCGCCCTGTCGGCATTCTTGCGCTCTTTCGTTGCGAGCAAGGCGTTTCCCAGCGCACAGGCAATGGATCCCGACGGGGAGCGGGGCATTTCCAGCCAAGGCTTGAATTCTATCCAGTATCCGTTGAGGGCATCGATGTCTTGAGCTGCTGCGGAGCGGATCGCCGCATCGCGTTGTGAGTTCGACGCGAACGCGATGGAGAGGACATCTCCCATGGGCAGCGCGATGGATGCAACGGACTGGGCGGAGGAGCCGTCTGGTGTGGCGAGATTGAGCTCCAAGCGAATGAACTTCTCATCAAAGGAAATGATTTTCCCGGCGCGGCGACTGCCTGTTCTCATTTCCAGCATATCCTGCGCGTGTGCCGCGATGCATGTCAGAGCGAGGAGAATGAGGACTGTGATTTTCATCCTTCTTCGGCCGAATCCTCCGGCGACTTTATCTTTTCCCGGGCCTTCGAGGGCAGTGGGCCACCGAGAGCCTGCAGGCGGGACTTGGCGTCTTTGGTTTCCTCGAAATCCTCAAGTTCCGGTTTGGAGAGGAGTTCGCTATAGGTCCGGCGGGCGGCGCTGGAATCCTCGATTTTTTCAAAAGCCTCGCCGCTTCGCACATAAGCCCGAGCGACCCATGGTCTCCACCTTCCGTGCATGAGGTAAACGCGCTGGTAATAGGGAATGGCGAGCTTGGGATTTTTCTCCGCCATGTGGAGGTCGCCGAGCAGGCAAAGGGCCTCCGCCTTTTTTTCGCCGGGCGTATTTTCCTTTTTTAAAACCTCTTCAAGGACTCCGCGCGCCTCTGCGAAGCGACCGCGTTTACGGAGGAGATTGGCTTTCGACAGCATTGTTGGAGCAAAAAGGGCGCTGCCAAGATTCTCCTTCTCGAAGCGGTTGAACCAATCCAAGGCGGCCTTGTCATTGCCCTGCTTCATCTCCATTTCCCCGAGCGCGGCGAGGATGCGGTCCTTCTGCATCGCTCGGGGGTTCCAGCGCAGCGTATCGCGCAGCATTTCCTCGCCCTTTGCGGTTTGGCCGGATTCCAGCAGGGCATTTCCAAAATCCACAAGCAGTGCGGGGTTGTCTTGCCGGACATCGGCCAAGGCTCCCGCCTTGATGAGAAGCGCCTGAGCGCGGGTGGGGTCGGATTTTTTCAGCGCCTGCGACTGTGCGTGGAGGAGGCGCATGCGAAGGGTGTTCTTTTTCTGATTTCCGGGTTCGCTTGCCATGTCGTCCAAGAGGGCAAGGTATTCGGCGGATTCGGATGGCCCCCTGTAAAGCCGGGCGAGGGAGGGGAAGAGGTCGTCGATCGAGCGGATTTCGGGCTCGTTGCCAAAATCCCGTATGGCCTGCCAATAGATTTCACGCGCCTTTTCCGGTTTCTCCTGTTGCCGGTAATACCAGCCCAGGTTGGCGATGGCCTCGGCGACTCGGGGCGAGCGGGGATGTTTTTTTGCGAAATCCTGCATGAGGCTGCGGTATTTTTCGGAGTCCTCGAGGAGCTTCAGGGCCTCGGCTGTTCGGAAGATGCCCTCTTCATAGAATTTCGTTTCGGTCGGGGGAATCCTTTCAAAAGCCTCGATCCCTTCCGGGACAAAGCCCTCGTTCATGAGAGCATTGCCAAGCAGAACACGGGCCTCGCTGTTCTCGGTTTCGCCGGGAAATTTTTCGAGGTAATCGTGGAGTTCATCGATGGCTGTGCCGTATTGCTCGAGTTGTTGGGAGCAATAGGCCTTGCGGAAAACAGCGGAGCCCCGGTGGATACCCTCGGGATATTTTTTGAGATAGCCATCCATGAGGTCGCGGCATTTCTCGAATTGCTTGTCGAACGAGTAGGTCATCCCCTGCCAGTAGGCTCCGCTGTCGGCGAGGTTGTGTTTGGGATGCCGAGTCAGAAAGGTCTCGAACGCTGTTGCCGCCTCGGCATTTTCCTCTGCTTGGAGGAGGGAAAAGGCATTGAAAAACATTGCCCTTGGCGCGTATTCGGAGTCCGGAAAGCGCGAGGCGATTTCCCCAAAGGCCGTTGCGGCATCTTCATATCGCAGGCTCGCTTGGAGCGCCTCGGCTTGCATGAGATGGACCTGTGGCAGGAGAGGGGATTCGGGAAATTTGCGGGTGAATTCCTGCGCGGCCTCGATGGTTTCCGGCCAATCCTCCAAGGTGCTCCAGCAGCGGACCACATTGACGGCTGCTTGTTCCGTCACCTTGTCCGGCGGCAAATCCTCGAGCATGCTTGCCATAATCAGTGCCGCCTCGCGGTGGCGTTTCATTTGAAGATAGGCAATCGCAAGCCGGAAGCGCAGGGCGGTGTCGAAATTTTCGATTTTCTTAAAATTCTCGGTCTCGCGTTGGACCTCGCTGATCATGCGGGCGTAGAGAATTTTTTGGTAGGAATCCTCTGTCGTGTGCGCTGCCTTGAGGCGGTTTTCCAATTCTGCAAGACGCCCGCCTTGGTGCTTGAGCAAACGCTCGCGGGGCCACACGCGCTGCAGGCAGGTGATGGCTTTGCGGAACTCCCCGTTTTCCAGCCAGCTGCTACCGAGTTGAAGAGTGAGTGTTTGGAAGGAGATCAACTGCGGGATGTCCTCCATGCGCGGGAACTCCTCATCCACCACCGCCATGGCGGCATCGTTGTCGTCGAGTTGCAGCAGCGCATGGAGCTGATAAATCACCGCCCGACCGCGCATTTCGGGGGCGAGTGTGGGTTTCATCCCAGCGTAATAATCCGCCGCTTCGCGGTATTTTTGCTCCAGAATCCAAGAAGTGCCAATGAGCATTCGAGCCTCAGGGACTCGAGCGGCGGCTGGATTGCTGCGGAGAAAGAAGGGATTCTTCTCGGCTCCGGCAGGGAAGAGGGCGATGAATTTCTCCAAGGCGGCACGCGCAGCGGCGTAGTCTTCGCTTTGCAGGTTGGCTATTCCCAGCCAGAAGGAGAGCCCGTGGATTTGCTGCGAAGCGAGCGGAGGTTTCGATTCCAGAGCTTCGGAAATGGCGGGAACCGCTTCGGCAAATCGGCCTTGCTGCACGAAGCAAATGGCAACGGGGTAAAGCGAGTCCTGTAGCGCTTTCGCGGCGTCGGGCGACGCGCTGAAGTCGGCTTTGAACTGCAGATAAGCCTCCAGCGCATCCTTGTAGTTCTTTTGGTTGAACAATGTCCGCGCCTTCTCGAACAACTCATTTGCCGTGAGTCCGGAGGTTGCCGCTGGTGAATCCTGATTTTTTT
>Ga0247840_10010478_pt1 | contig 11560 bp, 7 predicted proteins | sample LaCruzMarch2015__FD_192404 | JGI IMG/M metagenome (GOLD analysis project Ga0247840, IMG submission 192404) | Freshwater microbial communities from meromictic Lake La Cruz, Castile-La Mancha, Spain - LaCruzMarch2015_17m | ecosystem: Environmental > Aquatic > Freshwater > Lake | place: Spain...
TCAGACGGAACTTCAGGAACTAGTGGTGAGTCAGGAACTTCAGGAACTAGTGGTGAGTCAGGAACTTCAGGAACTAGTGGTTCATCGGGAACAAGTGGAACTAGCGGTTCATCGGGAACAAGTGGTATTGATGGAACTTCAGGTACTTCAGGAACTTCGGGCTCAGATGGCACTTCGGGTACAAGTGGTATTGATGGAACCTCTGGAACTAGTGGAACTTCGGGTTCTTCGGGCACTTCAGGAACAAGCGGCATCGATGGTACATCAGGCACAAGTGGAACAAGTGGTTCGTCAGGTACATCAGGTAGTGATGGCACATCAGGTACAAGTGGTACATCAGGTTCAAGCGGAACATCAGGCTCAAGTGGAACTAGTGGTATAGATGGAACTTCAGGAACAAGTGGTTCTTCTGGTACTTCAGGTTCGGATGGAACTTCAGGGACAAGCGGCACCTCAGGAACATCAGGCTCAAGTGGAACTTCGGGTTCATCTGGCACAAGCGGCATCGATGGTACATCAGGCACAAGTGGAACAAGTGGTTCGTCAGGTACTTCAGGTTCGGACGGAACTTCAGGAACAAGCGGCACCTCAGGAACATCAGGCTCAAGTGGAACTAGTGGTATTGATGGTACTTCAGGTACAAGTGGTACATCAGGTTCTTCAGGAACCTCAGGCTCGGATGGAACTTCTGGAACTAGTGGTACGAGTGGTTCTTCAGGAACATCAGGTACATCTGGCTCAAGTGGTAGCAGTGGTATTGACGGTACATCTGGAACTAGTGGTACATCAGGTTCTTCAGGAACCTCAGGTTCGGATGGAACTTCGGGTACAAGTGGAACCTCAGGTTCAAGTGGAACCAGTGGCACTTCGGGTTCAAGTGGAACCAGTGGCACTTCAGGCTCAAGTGGTACTTCAGGTTCAGACGGAACTTCTGGTACAAGTGGAACCAGTGGTTCGTCAGGAACTTCAGGTACTAGTGGAATAGATGGTACTTCAGGAACTAGTGGTACTTCAGGTTCTTCAGGAACCTCAGGTTCGGATGGAACTTCGGGTACAAGTGGAACCTCAGGTTCAAGTGGAACCAGTGGCACTTCGGGTTCAAGTGGAACTAGTGGTATAGATGGAACTTCAGGGACAAGTGGTACATCAGGTTCTTCAGGAACCTCAGGCTTGGATGGAACATCAGGTACTAGTGGAAGTTCGGGTACTTCAGGTTCATCTGGTACTAGTGGTACTTCAGGTTCGAGTGGGACAAGTGGAAGTTCGGGTACTTCAGGTTCAGACGGAACTTCGGGTACAAGCGGAACTTCAGGTTCATCAGGAACAAGTGGAACTGCTGGTTCAAGTGGAACAAGTGGTATAGATGGAACTTCAGGAACAAGTGGAACAAGTGGTTCATCAGGAACATCAGGGTCTTCAGGTACCACCGGTACGTCAGGTTCTTCGGGTACATCAGGTTCTTCAGGAACAAGTGGAATTGATGGAACTTCAGGTACTTCAGGTACTAGTGGTTCTTCAGGAACAAGTGGTGTTGATGGAACATCAGGAACGAGTGGTACTTCAGGTTCATCAGGTACTACGGGTACTAGTGGTACTTCAGGTTCAAGTGGGACAAGTGGAAGTTCGGGTACTTCAGGTTCAGACGGAACTTCGGGTACAAGTGGAACTTCAGGTTCATCAGGTACGTCAGGAACAAGTGGAAGTTCGGGAACTTCAGGAATCGATGGTACTTCTGGAACTTCAGGAACTTCGGGTTCATCGGGTACATCAGGTTCATCAGGAACAACTGGAACAAGTGGAACATCAGGTTCTTCAGGAACTTCAGGTTCATCAGGAACAACAGGTACTTCAGGTACTTCAGGCTCGGATGGCACATCGGGAACAAGTGGAACATCAGGTTCTTCAGGAACTTCAGGTTCATCAGGAACAACTGGAACAAGTGGTTCTTCAGGTACATCAGGCACAAGTGGTTCTTCAGGTACAACTGGTACATCAGGTACAAGTGGTTCTTCAGGCACATCAGGTACAAGTGGTTCTTCAGGAACTTCAGGAACAAGTGGCACTAGTGGTACATCAGGAACAAGTGGTACTTCGGTAGCGGTTGGTGGAACAACAAATCAAATTGTCAAATTTACAGGGTCAACAGCAATTGGTGATTCAAGTATTTCTGACGACGGAACTACAATTGTCTTGGGTGACGTTACTGAAGTTGATGTCAACACAGGTTCTTTTGATGGACAAGGCACTGCAAGTTTATTAAACTTTAGTGCAATCACAGCGGTATCTAAATCGTTTGACATCACTCACCCGACAAAAGGGGAACCATGGAGACTTCAATATGGTAACTTAGAAGGACCCGAACACGGAGTTTACTTCAGAGGTAGAACTTTGGAAACCGTGATTGAACTTCCTGATTATTGGACAGGTTTGGCGGATGAATCTTCTATAACAGTTCAGCTCACATCAATTGGAAAACCATGTCAACATTACGTTGAAAAAGTTGAAAACAACAAAGTTTATGTTGCTTGTCAATGCGGTGAGGTTGATGCATACTTCATAGTCCATGCGGAAAGAAGGGATGTAAACAAAGTTCTTCTCGAATACAAACCGAGTAAAGAATAAAAGAAAAGGGGAACTGATGTTCCCCTTTTCAATTTATATCGAAAAAAATTTCTTTATATTTTGTTAATATGAACTGGACTAATTTATTTGAATTAAGAAAAATTGATGATAAATATAGAATAACTTATTTACAAAATGAATCAATCACTGTTAGTATTTCCACTGAGTTTATAGGAATAGAATGGATTAGTCAAACTAAGGTATTCACTTTTTCAAGTAAAGGTGTGTGGTTTGTTCCGAATTTCGATTATCGAGGTTGTTCTAAAATAATTCTCACAAATTACAAAACTCAAGAAAGAATTTGTAGCATATTAATAGACAAAAATTTAAGTAATTTTAGTAAGTCGCAAAACATAATTTGTGTCGGATTGAATAAATCTGGTACATCTTCTTTCATTAAATCTTTTGAAGAATTCGGATATAAATCTTTCGATAAAAGTATACTTTTTCATAAAGTTGTGCCTGATATTTACCACAACGACTTGAGTAAGTTATCCTCAGTTTTATCGAATCCAAACTTTAATTTGTTTAGTGATATGCCATTTTCCTTCCCTGAAATTTATAAAAAATGTTATCAGTTGAGACCAAATGACATTTATGTTCTAACTCTGAGGAGAAGTTCTAGTAAATGGGCCGATAGTGTAATCAATTTTTATGAAATGTTACAAAATAAAGAATTAAGAATCGAAACTTCATTTATTGATACCCCTTTACTTGATGGCACTACTCAAAGTTTTGTTGGATATTTACACCCATTGTTTAGTTCTTGGGGTATAACAAATTTGGAAAATCTTAAACAACAACTCATAAACGTTTACGAAAAACACGCACAAGATTGTATAGAATTTTTTAAAGGTAAAAATAATTTTTTTGTTGTTGAAATAGAAAAACAGGGTGAATTAAAAAAACTTACTGATTGGTTGGGATTGAAAAATACTACTGAAGATTTCCCTTGGGAAAATAAGAATGAATAAAAAAGGGGAGATAAACCCCTTTTTTTTATTTTCGATTGTCAATATGAATTATGACTTCATTGTAAAATTCTATAAAATGTTCATTCCACAAATCCCATTTAATATTTATACCATCAACAGAATAAACCTCATAATTAATCAATCTTTTTAAATATAAATCCCTGAAATTTCTAAATTGATTTTTCAATGTTTGATTCGATAAATGCCATTCCCCAGAAACTTTTTTTACATTTTTCATTATGTAATCAAAATTTTCTTCTGTAAAAATGTCATATTCTCCCCCTTCACAATCTGTTTTTATAAAATCAATTTGACTTAGGTCATATAGTTCAATTAATTTTTTGAAAGAAATACCTTCCATAAAACTATTTTCAGAATAAATGTGTTGACCCTGGACATAGCCGTCAGTTTTGCTAATTCCTTTAAGTATTGGAGTAACAGGGTGTCCTTTTGTGTTTTTAACAAGTGTTATGAATTCATTTTCACTAGGTTCTATTGCAAAAACGTGTTCAGGTTTTTTTGGTAGAATCGAATAAGTAAATGGGCCTACACTTGCACCAATATCTAAAACGATATCACCTTCCTCGACTTCAAAGAATTTTTCATAAATTTTGTCTTGGAAAGTTTCTTTTGTTATTTCCCGTTTATGAAATCTTCCAGTTTCACTGAGCTCCATCCAACCCCAATCGAACTTGTTCAGTTTTTCATCTAAATAAGGTTGTATTTTTTCTATAATATCAGTTGCTTTGATTGTAGTATGACACTCAAATTGCCTTGGTGTGTTTTTGTGAAGTGGGCACCAATTCCAATCACCACGGTCAAATTTAAATTCTGGTTTATTCCAACAACTGTTGCACACAGATTTATTTGTAATTCTAGTACAGTTGGAAGTAAATTCATGATTTTCTTCGGTGAAATTGCTAATCATTACAACATTTTTACCAAGTCCCCAAGCAAGCCAAGATAAACCACTTGATAATCCAATGAAAAATTCGCTGTGTTTAATGTAATTTATTGTATTTTCAATGGATGTATCTTTAAGTTTTTGGACACCTCTAAACGGGTTCTCCTCTTTCGATACATTAATTATTTTATACCCTTGGCTGTTGAGATAATTTACAAGTTCTTGCCAACCTTCCCTTGTCCAAAATTTCAAACCGGCAGTAGAGTTAGTGGCGATAGTAACGTATTTTTCTTTTATTGGTCTGTTTGTTTTTTCAATAGCTATTCTGGGTTTAATTTCAGTATATTCTAACCCAAGAATATTTGTTGCAGCTTTTTGAAGGGGAATAGTGTTTGGTATTTCTTTTTCATAGTCAGAATCATAAAACCAACCTAATTTATACATTCCCAATATTCCGTGAGCTGCTTGTCCTGGCTGAATAAACTCTAACTCCGGATAAACTTCTTCAAATAATGAATTCCAAAATGTTGATACAATAACTTTGCATTCATGTTTTTTCTGAAATTCCAAAGCATATGGAATCCAAGAAATCGTATCACCTAAAGATTTACTATCGAAAGCAATATAAACTCTCTGGTTTTTGTAGTCCAAGGTTCTCTCATAAATCAAATTTTGATTTTCCCAAACTTTTACTTTCCATTTTGTGTAGAACTTGCGAGATAATTTGACCCAATGATTAGCCCCAATTTTATTTTCATAATGACATACATTATTCTCATCAAAAAATTTCACTAAAAATTCAGAAGTTGATTCACCTCTAATTTCAAGAAAGGGGTTTTCGATAAAATGGTTTGTTATTTTGACTTTTGAAGCTGCAAGAGTGTGGTTTATAGCTGGTTTGCTTAAAGTTCTTTTGTAAAGGGAAAAATGTTTTTCAGCAAAGTTTTTAGACTGACCTTCCGTAACATTGTAATTTTGTTCTTTATCAATTAGCTTAAGCAGTTTATTGGATGTTTGATTTGCATCGTCATTTATTGGGGTAATGTATTCATCAAAAATTCCAACATATTCTTTTAAGTTTCTCGCAATAATTTTTTTCCCGAAAGAAATTGCTTCCTTCAAAACCAACGGATTACATTCCCATGTGGAGTTGAACATGAAAACATCACAAGCTTCAATGAACAATGAAGCATCAGAACGTTCACCCCAAATTGTGACATTCGATGGGATTTTATTTACCAATGAACCCCAATATCGTTCAAAGTTGGGGGCTAGATTACCTACAAAATGAAAATGAATTTCTGGATTTGTTTTTTCTAATAATCTCGCAATTTTTAGACCTTCCCTTTGATTTTTTCCTGGTGTCCACAAACCAACATTAACAACGTGTTGTTTTTCGGGGTCAAGACCCAGTTGTTGTAAAGCTTCTTGTTTTCTTTCAATGGTGGTGAATTCATTGTCAATTGGAAATTCAATCAGTTCCCCATAGGAAGGCATCATTGAAAATGATTTTTCTAAATGCCAGGGACTGCAAAAAGCATAGGCATCGGGGTTAAAAATTTTATTTAGTTGGGGTTGAAATGAAACATTATGACATGTTTCAATTACTCTCCATGTTCTATCATTGACGTAGAGAGCATTAATTAAATCATCTTGAATTGACTGGTCAAAGTTTAAAGACTCTACCATATCATCAACATGAACAATATCAATCTGATTGGTTTTTATAATATCAATCAGCTCAAGTTTGTTTTGACCAAGGGTAAAAAAGTGTGTTGCCGGAATAATTTGTTTTATTAGATTTTTTTGGACAACATATTCCTCACTAAGATTTTGATATTCTACGACATAAAGTTCTAGGCTAGGAGTATAAGATTGTAATGCTTGAATTCTCTTTAATAAAAATCCAGGCATACCACCAGTTGAAAGGTGAGGGGCTAAAAATAATACTTTCATTTTTTTGTTAATTTTTTTGTCTATTAGGTCAAAGATTTTTTCAATCTCCTGATTTCTTTTTTCTCCGTGAAAAACTTTTATTTTGTTTTTATCTTTAGGTAATAAATAAAAGGTGCTTATAAAAGTGTCTTTTTCAACATTAGTTTGAAAAAAATGTTTCACAGTTTCGCTACCTTGAACATTTATGTAGGACATAGGTAGAGTTGTGCTTCTGTTCTGGTTCCTCCAGGACAAAACGTTGTAAATGGTTTCTTCCTGAAGGGGGGTGTAATGAAAAAAATTATCCATTTTGGAAATAACATTTTTTGTATCTTTCCATAATTCTAGAAAAGGTAAAATCTCAGAAGACCCAACAATTACGTTTGTCGTGCAATAAGTACCTCGTTGTTCGGGTTTCATTTGAAAGAAATTCATAAGGGGCCATTCTAAAGTGGCGGTCGAGTCATAAGTCCCATCATTTTTCCACCACGGATTTCCCAAGGTTGTGCCATCTTCTTTGATAACAAATAAAACATCTAAAGGTCCTTGAGCGGCTAGGGGATATTCCCCAACATTTTCACAATAAGCAAATAGGTCATCAACATTGTAATTTGCCACACAATCTGAATCTAAATAAACCCAGTCTTGAATGTTATTTTCACTTGCATGAATCATCGCATCTACTTTAGCAGAAAGAGTCAAAAAAGTTCTCAAAGTTTTTCTTTGAACGTAAGAGTTTCCATTTTCACTTACAAAGTCGTTGGACGACAATTCCGGTAAGTTCAAATCTAATCGCACACAATCAGCGATAGATTCTAGTTCTTTGCTTGCATCATAATCAATAGTATAAACACGAATGGGATACTTGGAATATTTGCGGATGCTTTTTACCAAATTAGTTGTAATTTCTTCGTAATTTTCTGTTGTATGTGTTATAAAGGATTTCATTTTTTGATAATTTTACAAGGGGTTCCAACATAAGTTCCTGGTTTTGAAATATCTTTGATAACCCCAGAGTTTAAACCTATTATAACCCCCCCGCTAATGTTTAAATTTTCTTTGGTTACAGAGCCCGCCCCGAAATAAGTTTCATCACCAATTGTATTATTCCCAGAAATTATAACCCCAGGCATACAACTTAAATAGTTTCCAATTTCGCAATCATGTCCTATTTGAACACCTCGGTTCAAAAGTGCGTGTGAACCAATTTTTATGTTGGTTGTTAAAATACAATGAGGACCAATGAAACTACCTTCCCCCAAATCGACATTCCCTGAGATAATAGAACTCGGGTGAATGTAAGAAAAAAATTGGGTCTTTATTGGTAGGCTTTCAACTATCTTCTTTCTGGATATTGGGTCCGAGACCGCAACCATAATCTCATATTTTTTTGGGTTGAAACTGGAAATGGGTAACGAACTCTCATTTGAATACTGTTTATCAACAAAAATTGTGACTTCTTCATCCAAATAAGATATTACCTCTCTTGCATGACCCCCATTACCAAAGATTGCTTTTTTCATTGCTTATAGACCTCAAATTTTGATAGGTCTGGATAAGGTAATTCCAAGTCTTCATTGTGTTTTTTTGTTCCATCTAGATTATAAAACTGATTCATCAAAAGAAGACCTCTTGCAGCAAGCTCTGGCATCATATAAAAGTTCCAACCTAACATATCAAAATAATCATCATGATATGAACATTCCCGTCTACCACTGTATCGAGCCCTTTTGAACCAATGGTAGGCTTCCAAACTGTCAGTAAGGATTGCACCACCCTTACTAAGCTTAAAGTGTTTGTAGGGTCCCGTAAAAGAAATGCACATGTGGCTTTCAGGAATATACATGTTAGCGGTAAACCTTAACGCAGAATCCCAAACATTGCTACCTTCTAAATTATAAGCTCTCTTGATTGTGTTCCCGTCAACTTTTCTAAATCCGACCTTCAAACCTGCGTGTATAATTTCACAGGGTACTGATGGATAGGTTCTTGAAGGTATGGTAATTATATCTGAACTAATTTTTTTAGATACGTTTTTTTCATAATAAAGGGCTAAAAAAAGTGCATTACTCATATTATCTAATGCAACCACGTATGGTGCCCCAGTATAATCTGAAATGGCTTCTTCAAACTCTTGTGTGTTTCTATAAACATTATTTGCCATTTTCTATAATATATTTTTCTTGACGTTCTTTTAAAACCTCAACTAATTTATTTCCAATTTCTTTATTTAATAAATTGTTCATCAAACCTCCAGTGTGTTTTCTATAAATTTCGGATGGAAAATTCAAATATTTAATTTTTCCACGTAAAGATAATTCAAAATTTATTGGCCAATCAAGCATTGGCATTTCATACATGTAATCGAAAAAAGTGTTTGGTGATTTTCTGTAAACCCTATTAAAGTGAGAAGGGTTCATTGTAAAATAATGCTCGGTGCTTAGATTAAAATGACCATCATGAATTCGGGGACACAACCAGTGATTTGGAGAGGGGGGTGAGTAGATATTATCTACTGACTTTTCCCAATAACCCGCACAGGACATTATGTAATCTGGATTCGAATCTAAAAAATCTATGTGAGTTTGCAGACTATTTTTATTTATTAGATAATCATCACCATCTAAATAAGAAATGTATTCTCCTGAAGCTATCTCCAAAAGCTCTTTATACCCTTTTGCAAAACCTATATTCGTGTTTCCTTCAATAAATTTTACATTTGAATACAAATGTGCAATCCTCTTTATAATCGAGGCTGACTTGTCTTTTGAAAAATCATCCCGCACTAAAACCTCAAAGTTAAACTTAGTTGTTTGACTTAAAATTGAAGTCAAACATTGCTCGATATAGTTCTCGAAGTTATAAGATAGAACAATTACGGATAATTTCATTCTAAACTTTCTGAATCAACCAAGTTCCAAAAAACTCGTTCGTGATTATTGGGGTGTAATTGTTTCTTTCACAAAACTCATCAACTGCCGGATTAACACCAAAAACACCGTGATAAAAATTTTTGGAATAAATATGTTTATCTTTTTGGTTGGGTAAAAAATTTGGGTCATGGTACCAATCCAGTTTTATGTAGTCGTGACCCCAAAGATAGCCCCCCTTTTTTACTTTAGAATACCAATAATTAATGTCATCAACGACAAAATCGTATGCGTGGTTAGCGTCAATATACACAAAATCTAAAGATTCATCTTGAAATATTTCAGAAGCTTTTTGTGAATTGGCTCTAATCATAATTCCCCTGTCTTCTAAACCTTGCAAGTTATCCATTGCATAGGAATAAACTTGATTCTGATAATTTTTGTGATTACTGCTATCGAGATATTCGTCACCAAGGGGTCTCCAAACATCCACCATATAAAGAGTTCCATTCCAATTATCTAAAATGAATTTGGAAAACTCAGCTTTAAATGTTCCTACTTCAACACCATATCCGTGTTCAAAGTCGTTTTTAATTTCATTAAATAAATCTTGGCGTGTAATATCTTTCTTCACAAAAAATTGTTTGTGATAAAACTAATAAAATTTTAAAGTTTGTAAAACCTATTCTTTCTTTTTCTTTTTTGTTTCCAACATATCCATCAATTTCAAGGATTTTCTATAATTTTCCTCGAGTCTATCAACTTCATTGATGGGTAATCCCTTATCTACGGCAGAGGTGTATTGTTCCTCTGCCTCTCGAATTAATTTTTCTATGGTTTTAAGAAGTCTCACATAGATAAATATATTCAAATTTTTCTTTATTAGTATATTCTAAGTTAGATATTTCTTATTGGAAAAAAACTAATAGGGTATTTATAGTATAAATAAAATTCATGTCAGCGGGAGATATAGTTATTTTAGAATGTTGCGAAGATAATGCGCGTAGGGTTGGAATTCCATTTGGTAATCCAAGATATGTTGATGTTGAATCTGCAATTGTAAGTCAAGTTTTTAGAACCGTAGGTACTGGAGTCGCGGGTTTATGTTTAGAGGTAATTTATAATGGTGTTGCACCAGGACCAGGAGGTCTCACGGATACTTTAGACCCTGCAGTTACAAGTCTTGTTTTAGTTCCAACAGATTGTGATGACATTTCTTGTACTTCTGTAAATTGTAACTTAGCCTTAGACCCAATACCTTCACCAAGTCCTACGCCAACTGTAACCCCAACAAATACAAACACACCAACCAGAACTCCGACAAACACACCAACTCCGACAACCACACCTACGGGTGACTGGTCGGCGGTCAATTTTTTAAATTGTTGTGATGGGGTGACCCAAAGAACTGGTTATGTACCCACACCTATTACAATTGGGACAACTATTTTGATTGATGGTTCATGTTATCAAATTATTGGAGCCGCTGGTGGTCCTGTAGAATTTTTATTTTATAACATTTCTTATGATAGTTGTGGGCAATGTACAAGCGCAAATCCATGTCCTACACCAACCCCTACTCCAACAAGTACCGTAACTCCAACTCAGACAAATACTCCGGCATCTTTCGTATATTATGCTTCAGGTTGTTGTGAACCCACAGTGGTGCAAATCACATATTCAAGTGACCTCGGACTCGTTGTTGGTGAAAGTTGGTATTTTGAATTTCCTGCAATCGGTTTTACAAGTTGTACAACAATAATATCATCTGCGGGTTCTTTTGTTTCTCACGAGTATAACCCTGTAACTGACACTTTTGATGGTTTATTTGTTGACTGTGCAAGTTGTGAAAGTGTCCACCCTTGTGCGGTTGAACTAACGCCAACACCAACGGTAACACCAACTACAACTCCAACACCAACTCCTACGGAAACAATACCCGTAAGTCCAACAAATACTGAAACTCCAACACCAACTCCTACAGAAACAATACCCGTAACGCCTACAAATACTGAAACTCCAACACAAACAGGGACACCAGGTGCTCCAACACCATCTCCAACTCCAACTAACACAAATACCCCGACAAATACTGAAACTCCAACACCGACTCCTACGCAAACAATACCCGTAACTCCAACCTCTACTGAAACTCCAACACCGACTCCTACGCAAACAATACCCGTAACTCCAACCTCTACTGAAACTCCAACACCGACTCATACGCAAACAATACCTGTAACCCCAACACCAAC
>Ga0247840_10010479_pt1 | contig 11560 bp, 9 predicted proteins | sample LaCruzMarch2015__FD_192404 | JGI IMG/M metagenome (GOLD analysis project Ga0247840, IMG submission 192404) | Freshwater microbial communities from meromictic Lake La Cruz, Castile-La Mancha, Spain - LaCruzMarch2015_17m | ecosystem: Environmental > Aquatic > Freshwater > Lake | place: Spain...
TTTCGCTCCAGGCAGGCGATGGTTCCCATCAGCAATAGCGAACCGCCCGCCATCTCCATGATCGGGGTTCGGGCCGTGTTCATGGAAAACCAAACGAACGGCTGGATCGCAAAGAGGATCGGGAGCCACGGGATGGAAATCTGTTTCCCGATGCGGGCCAGCGCGGCCAGCGTGATCGCGGCCCACAGGAGGTTGAGCGACCGCATGGCGGCTTCCCGGGTCCCGAACGCGCGCGCCCAGGCCCAGGCGGAAAACAGGCCGAGCGGCTTCTGGGGTTCGGAGGTCTCGTCCCTCCTGAGCTCGCGGCTGAATTCGCCGAACGTCCCGAGCCGCGCGTAGTTCCATGTCTGCGATTCCATCTGGTCGATGCTGTCGTTGCTCAGCGAGAATCCCAGCAGCACAAAAGCGGCCGCAGCCCAGAGGGCGGGCGACCATCGCCGGGTCAGGGAAAGGAAATGCACCGGGCCATGATGGAGGATTCGTCATGTCTGATGAAGGACAAAATATCGTCGCTTGTCATCGGGGTGTTTTCTGAAAAGGATGGAGTCCAGGGCGCGGCGGCGTTCGAATTTCTGAATGATAAAAACCTCTCTGGCGGCGGCTCTGTTTTTTGCGGTTTCCGGCGTGCTGGCAGCTTTCGAGCTGCCGCAGAATTCCCGGCAATGCCTCGTGGGGATTGCGGAGGGATGGAATTCCTCGTTCGTCACGCTCCGGCTTTTTGAAAAGTCCGGGACGGAATGGAAGCAGGCCGGCGGGGAATGGAAAGGGCGGCTCGGAAGGGACGGGCTCGTGTGGGGGCTGGGTCTGCACCCTGTGCCCGAGGGGGCGGCGATCAAGAAGGAAGGAGATTGGAGGACGCCCGCGGGAGTTTTCAAAATCGGGGGAGCTTGGGGATATGCGGCCGACATTTCGCGACGGCCGAACATGCCGTATGCGCAGGTGACGACGCGCGACCTTTGGGTCGAGTATCCCTCATCCCCCCTCTACAACCAGCATGTGCGCCTCAAGGCGGAACCGTCCACCGCTTGGGAGAAAAAGCAGCAGATGAGGCAGGACGACCCCGCCCACTCGCTCGAATTGTTCGTCGCGCACAACGCGCCGCCCGCCGCGCGCCCGGGGGCAGGAAGCTCGATCTTTTTTCACATCTGGCGGGAGGGCGGAAACAAGCCGACCGCCGGGTGCACGACGATGTCCGAACAGAACCTCCGAAACCTGATCGCCGCGATCGATCCTGCAAAAAACCCGTTGTATGTCATTCTGCCGCGCGCGGAATACGATCCGCTCCGCAGCGCGTGGAAATTGCCGTGACCGCCACAAAGCGCCTGCTCTTTGTCTGCACCGGCAACTACTACAGAAGCCGGTTCGCGGAAGCCGTCTTCAACCACGCAGCGGGTCCTGCTGGCATTCCTTGGAGGGCATCCTCGAAAGGTTTGGCCATCCACATGGTTCCCCAAGGCCGGATCTCGATCCACACGCTGCAGGGCCTGGCTGAACGCGGGATCTCCCTTCACTACACAGGTGAAGAAAGGGAGCAGCTTTCGGAGGCCGATCTCGAAGCCGCCGATCTGGTGATCGCATTAAAGGAAACCGAACACCGTCCGATGATCGAGCAGCAGTTTTCCAAGTGGGCTGGCCGTATCCGATATTGGCACGTGTCGGACATCGACAGCTGCCAGCCACCCAAAGCCCTGCTGGAAATCGAGCGCCTTGTGCATGCGCTGATCGCGGAGATTGGTGCCAACCGGAATGCGCCCAGCTAATCCTGAAAGGGAAGCGGCGGCGAGGAGTTTGTGCCGAAATTCTCGGCCTGGAACTGCGGGGTGGAGGCGATTGTCCGATCCCAGTTCCACAGCATCTGGTCCACCGACGGGTAGCCGAATGCCCGGGCCATGGCTTCCGGCGAACCGAACCCGCCAAGCCTCGCAACCTTGCCCAGCGCCCGCCGGTCCTTCTTCGAGGCGGACGCATAGATTTTCCCGAGTTCCGCCTCCCGGATTTCCCGAAAGACCGGAGGCCTCGCGTAGTCGGTATTCGTGACGAACGGGGGAAGGAGCAGGCCGTCGGCGGAGGCGATGAGCGGGCTCTCCGCCCTTCCTTGAACAAAGAGGGCCTGCACATCGGGCGTCGGCCCCGCTGTTGCCGGCGCGGATCCTGCCGGGGCCGCAGGGCCCGAAGGGGCCGGCGTAGCCGCAGAATCAAAATGGAACCGCGGCTTCCTGTCCCTCATCGTCAGCCCCACAACGACAACGAGGACCGCGCAGGCCCCGATCGCCGCGAGCGCCTCGGACGACAGCGCGCCACGGATGTTTTTCCGCCGGATTTCCGCGCGTCCGGCAGCAGAGGAGCTTCCCTTGTTGTGGCTTTGAGAGTTCAGAAGCAGCAGATTAGCCGAAAAGACTATCAGGCCCCGCACCAGAAGGAAAGCGGCGACTCAATCCGGTTGAACTTGTCGAAGTATTGATTCCCGCATACAAGATGGCCCGTGGCCCTTCCCTCTGGAATATCGATCCGACATTACGAACCGCGCGACCGCGGGGCCGTCCGCCGGCTTTGCTGCGAGACCGGGTTTCTCGGCAAACCGATCGATCCGATTTTCGAAGACCGGGAGCTCTTCGCGGATTACCTCACCGCGTATTACACCGACATCGAGCCGGAATCCGCGTTTGTCCTCGAGCAGGAAGGCGTGGTGAAAGGTTACCTGCTGGGCTCCCGGCGCCCGCTGCGCCAGCAGTGGCACAGCTTTTTCCACAACCTCAGCCTTTTCGCCACCGGCCTCTGCAGATACCGCCGCTACAACCCGGCTACCCGGGAATTCATCCACTGGATCCTGAAAAACTCCTGGCGTGAGGTCCCAGCCGCGCCGCGAAAGACCGCGCATTTTCACTTCAACGTCCTCCCCGAGGCACAGAGCTTCGCCGGGACGCACGTGCTGCTCAACGCGTATTTCGACTACCTCAAATCGCGCGGCGAAAAGGCGGTCTTCGGCCAGATGGTCACGTTCGAATCCCGCCGCGGCGCCAAGGTGCTCGAGCGGTTCGGGTTCCGGGTGATCGGAAAAAAAGAGATCACGAAATACCGCGGCAAGCACCCCGAGGCGGTCTATCTCACCACCGCGGTCAAGCAGCTCGTCTGAAGCGGCTGCCTATTTCCGGAAGACGACAATCCGGTTCGAGTTCGTCCCGCGCTTGTTGTTATCGACACCCCAGCAGTTCGAGGTTTTCGTGAAAGTCTGCGAGTTGATGATCACTTGCTCCGGAACAAGCCCCGCCCGTATTCCGGCGGAGACAATTTCCAATTCCAAACGAACCGTCCCCTTGCGGACTTCCCCGACCTCAAAAGCAATGACTCCGTCCTTTATCAAGACGCGCCGGAGCTCGCGCAGGGAATCTTCCATGCGGGCTGTCCAGTCGGGGATCGACCGCAACTGCCAAAGTGAGGACTTCTCGATTTCGATCCCGCAAAACCACATCCTCATCCAGTTGTCCTGCAGGTAATCCACCTCGTTTAGAAACGGCGGCGACGTGACAACGAGATCCACGCTGTTGCTGGCAACTTGTGGGATACTGTCTGCCGAGGCATGAAAGAGCTTGGGAGCGTGGTTGGAATACCCATCCGGAAGATCATCCCTGAGCAAAGAACGGGTTTTTTTCAAAACCAACAGCCGTGTGTTCCGGTATTCCGGGCGTTGCTTCAGCTTCGCGTTGATCTTTTTCTGTCGCTCAATCGAGACCGCCTGGTTGGGCGGAAGCGTATAGACGGAAAAGAACCCGTTCGAGTGGCCGGTGAGCCGGTTCGCGGCGACCATCTCGATCCACTCGTCCACGCCATCCATCAAGCCGAGTTCCCGGCGCTGCTGGAAATAGGCCATCCATCCCTGAATTTCCTGAAGGGTGTCCGGATGGAAGAATTCCAGCAGCCCGTCCGACTCGATCTCCGTTGAATTCAAGACTGCGGAATTCAACCGGTCTTTGATCTGTTCCAAAGTTGGCGGACGCAGCCGCGGGAGGGCGAGCCTGACGGAGAGAGGATTGACATCGCTGCCGATCGTCCGGCACCCGTGCAGCCGCGCCTCGATGAGAGTGGTTCCTCTTCCGAGAAATGGATCAAAAACCACGCTGCCGGGAGGGGCATGTCGTTCGATGAAGTATTCGGGCAGTTGCGGCTTATAGCAGGCGCGGTAAGAAACCTCGTGGATCGAATGCCCGTCCCGTTGCTTCGATGTCCAGAACTCGCCCTCATGAATCGCAACCTCGGTTTTCCCGAAAGAATACCGGGTGACCTCGACATTCTTTGGGAGAGGCAACGCCTCCCCGAGTCCGCCCAGTGAAAGCTGCATCAGAAAACGATACTCCTGTGACTGCCGGAGCAAAGAATTTTGTGGCTCACCGAGGCTTCGAGCCTCACGCCGACAAGCGTTGTGGGTTCCAAATTTACAGCGAGATGACCTGGGCGGTGATGATGTCAGCGTCGGCGGTGAGGCGGGCGAGGACGGCGGCGTCGGGGAGGCTGTCGAGGTTGAGGAGGGTGAGGGCGCTGCCGCCCTGTTCGGTGCGGGAGAGGCTCATGCTGGCGATGTTGATGTTCTCCTTGCCGAGGAGAGTCCCGATGTGGCCGACGATGCCGGGGCGGTCCTTGTTTTCGAGGAGGAGGACGACGCCGGAGGGCGTGACCTCGACCGGGCGGCTGTTGACACGGACGATGCGCGGGTCGTTTTTCGCGCCGAAAAATGTTCCGCCGACCGAGATCTTGTTGTCGCCGCTGAAGACCGCGACGTGGAGCCATTCGTTGAAGTCGGTCTGCTCGCTCGAGCGGATCTCCTCGACGTTGAGGCCGAGCGTGACGGCCATGGTGCGGACGTTGACGCTGTTGACTTCCTCGCCTCCGGCATTCTTGAGAAACCCGGTGAGGATCGCGCGGCTGATCGCCTCGGTCGGCATCTCGATCGCCTTGCCGCCGTAGGTGATGACGATCCGGTCGTTGCGCTTGGGCGCGAGCTGGGCGGCGAAGCGCCCGAGTTTGTCGCCGAGCGTGAGATACGGCTTCACGATGGCGGCGGTCTTGGCGTCGATGCTCGGCATGTTGACGGCGTTGCGGATCTCGCCTTCGAGGAGGGCGGCCCGGATCGCCTGCGCGATTTCGATGCCCACGTTTTCCTGCGCCTCGGCCGTGCTGGCGCCGAGGTGCGGCGTGAAGACGATGTTCGGAAGTGCGCGCAGCGCGAAGTCCGCCGGCGGGGGCTCGACCTCGTAAACGTCCAGCGCGGCGGCGGCGACCTGGCCGGATTTGAGGGCTTCGCCGAGAGCGGCCTCGTCGATGAGTCCGCCGCGGGCGCAGTTCACGATCCGCACGCCTTTTTTGCAGAGCGCGAGCCGGCGGGCGTCGAGCATGTGGCGGGTCTCGTCGGTGAGCGGCATGTGCATCGTGATAAAATCCGCCTGGGGCACGAGCGCGTCGAGGTCCTCGACCAGTTCGACCTGGAGGCTGCGGGCGCGGCTGACCGAGAGGTAGGGATCGTAGGCGACGACCCGCATGCCGAAGGCGATCGCGCGGCGGGCCAGCTCGGTGCCGATGCGGCCCATGCCCAGGATGCCGAGCGTCTTGTTGTAAAGCTCGACGCCCTCGTATTTTTTGCGATCCCACTTGCCGGCCTTCACGCTGGCGTCCGCCTGCGGGATGCTGCGCGCGATGCTCATGAGGAGCGAGAACGCGTGTTCGGCGGTCGAGATCGTGTTGCCGCCGGGCGTGTTCATGACAATGACCCCGTGGCGCGTCGCGGCGTCCACATCCACGTTGTCAACCCCGACCCCGGCGCGGCCAACGACCTTCAATTTCTTCGCGGCATCCAGAACGGCGGCCGTGACTTTCGTCTGGCTGCGCACGACAAGGGCGGAAAATTTCGGGATGAGGGCGATGAGTTCCGCCTCCTTGAGGCCGGTGTTGACGACGACTTCGAGGGCGCCGCCGGCGGCGAGTTCTTCGACCCCACGTTGGGAGACCGGGTCGGCTACGAGGACTTTTGGTAATGGCATTTTCTTTTTTGGGATTCTGAATTATCTATTGGACCGACGGTTGCGGCAGCCCTGCACGAGATGGGTGTGATAATGCCAAACCGCCTCCACGGAAAACCAATTTTTTATGCGCTGGTCCTATAAAGTCGCCCGGGTGGCCGGAATCGAAGTCAAAATCCACGTCACGTTCCTGCTGGTTCTGGCGTATTTCGGCATAATTTACTGGCAGCAGGGGGGCGTGCGGGGGGCTGTCGAGGGGGTCGGGTTCACGCTTCTGCTTTTCCTGTGCGTCCTCCTCCACGAGTTCGGCCACGCGTTCGCGGCGCGCGCCTACGGGATCCGCACCCCGGATATCACGCTGTTGCCCATCGGGGGCGTCGCCCGACTCGAGCGCATGCCGGACAAGCCGGTCCAGGAGCTCGTGGTCGCGATCGCAGGACCCGCGGTGAATGTCGTGATCGCCCTCGGGCTCGTCGCGTTCATGGCCGCAAAGCTCCGGATGTCGGATCTGACGGACATCGAGCGGGGCGGCCTGGTGGAAAACCTGCTGGCCGTAAATGTCATGCTGGTGGTCTTCAATGCGATCCCCGCCTTCCCGATGGACGGCGGCCGGGTTCTTCGCGCGCTGCTCGCGATGATGATGGATTACACGCTGGCCACGCTGATTGCGGCACGGGTCGGCCAGGTGCTGGCGGTGGGCTTTGCGGTGGCGAGCTTCTTCGGTCAGAGCATGTTGCTCTTCATCGCGGTGTTCGTCTTTTTCGGCGCGCAGCAGGAGCTCGCCTATGCGAGATTCCGCTCGGGGGGAGCAAAGCGCAAGGTTTCGGACGTGATGTATTCCGGCTATGCCGCCATTCCGACCGAGACCCCGGTCGCCCGCGCGCTGGCGCTTGTCCGGGCGAGCAGCCAGGGGATTTTTCCCATTGTTGACCCTCAGCTTCGCGCCATCGGAATCGTGAGCATCCGCTCCTTGGAAGCGGCCGTGGCTTCCGGGTTCGGCGACCGCCCGGCGGATGCTCTTGCTCAGCCCGTCGCCAGAATCCAGGGCGACACGCCGCTCACGGCTGCCATGGCTTCCATCCCGCCCCGCGTCCCTGTGGTCGTGGAAAATCCCTCCGGCCAAATCGTGGGCTTGCTGGCTGTTCAAGCGTAAGCCGACCTGGCGAAAGAGCGGATGTTTCTCTCCGGCCCGGTCCAGCGGCTGGCCGGTGGCGAACAATTAATTTTCTAAGGAAGTATCGAGTTGCGTGTCTGGATAAGCTAGAGGGTGTTTTCTCCCTCGGACCCATGACCGAACCATTGACCAGTTTCCGCGAACCGCAGTCCGCCGCACCGGCGACCGTGGCGCTTCCCGTTCCGGCGGGAAAGGAGACGCTGGTGGAGCTTTTCGAGTCGGAGGAGAGCGCGGTGCTGGGCTTCGCCATCGGGCTCGTGGGGAGGAGGGCGGTGGCGGAGGAACTGGTTCAGGAGGCATTCCTGCGCCTTCACCAGCTCTGGGATCAGGTGGAAAACCCGCGCGCCTGGCTCTACCGGAGCGTGCGGAATCTCGCGCTCAACCACCTCCGCGACCATTCGCGGGAGACGATGGTCGAAGAACCCGAGGGACCCGGAAATGAAAATCCACCGGATGAAGCACTCGGCCGCCTGGAGGCCATCGGGATGGTGCGCCTGTTGATCTCGGAACTCGCGCCCGACGATCAGTTGCTCATCCGGCTCAAATACCAAGACGATCATAAATATCAGGACATCAGCCGGAAAACCGGCCTGAGCGTCAGCAACGTGGGTTACAAACTGCACCACCTCCTCAAGGGCCTGGCCGACGCGTTGCGCCATGCCGGCATCGAAGGGAGCCTGGGATAACTACCATGAACGACGACGAAAAGAACGTAGGCCCGCAGCTGTGGATCGATCCCGCGCTCGAAGCGCGCGTCGTCGCTGGCGTGCTGGGCGAAACCTCCGCATTCGAAGCGGCGGAACTGGAGCGGATCCTGGCCGAAAATCCCGAACTCGCGATCTTCAAGCGCCGGATCGAGGCCGTTCACGCGCTGGTGGGTGCTGCTGTCCGCCCGGAAGCGCCAAAAATCCAACTGTCGCCCGGGCGGAGGCAGCAGCTTCTGGAGAAGCTCGGGGCACGGCCGGCGCGGCCGAAAAAAACAGTCAAGGCGTTCGCCTTTCGCCAGTGGTGGTCGCCCCACGCGCTGAGTCGGATGGTTGCCTGCCTGGCCATCTTAGCGTTTGTCGCCATTCTTTCCTCGCTGAGCATCCCGGCTGTCACAGGCTCCCTCCAGAGGAGCTCCAGGCAGGGCATCGTGTCGTCACAGCAGAAGGAACAACCGGATTTCGCAGGGGAAGCGGGAGGGTTTGTGACAGCCGAGGGGCCAGCTTGGCCTGCAATTCATCAAGGGCAAAATACGCAGGCAGGAAGTTTGGCGGCCACCCCGCCGATGGCGGCAAAACCCATGGATATGATGGCTCTGCCGACTTCGGGCGATCTCGCGGTGAACGCTCCGCCAGCGAGTGCTGCGGCACCCCCGATGCCCGTGTGTGCCTCTGCTGCCACGGGGGAAAAATGGCGCGAGGTGCTCACTGATAATGCCCGGACAGGCAGCGCGACTGGGCAGATGATGGCCAAGGCGGAAGCGCCGGCTCTGCAGCAGGCGGCGGAGCCCGCCGCTGCGCCGGAATCTGAGAAGGGGGTTGATGCCTTCAACGCAGCTATAAAACAAAGGTCGCAGCAGGACCGGGTGGCAGCGAATCAAGAGGTCGCCGAAAAGACAAAGGAGGAGCTTCCTGCAGGGACGGAAGAGATCAGGAATAGCCCCGGGCAATTGGACGGACATATCCAATATGGGGCGCCGGTTGTTGCGACCTCAGCGCCACAGGCGACTGCCATAAAACAATTTACCGGAGGGTGGGGGAAGGGAGTTGGCGAGGGGACAGGAGCGAGAAGTGAACTCGCGAAAAATGAAGACCAGAAACGGGATCGCTCCAAGGATGAGGCTGCGGTTGGAGAGCCAGCCAAGCCAGCCGAAGCATCACTGAGCACCGGCTGGGACAGCCTCAATATGTTTCGAGGGGTGAATGTCATCTCAAACGGATTTGACGGCACGCCCAGCAATTCGCGTTCGGACAGTGACGCCAGCAGCCTGAGAGAGCCTGCGGTTCCGATGGAGGTCGCGGAGGCGAAACTTGCAGAGGCGGATGACAGCCGTCGTGGTCTGAATAAATCCAAAGGGACAGACCTGATGAGTGGCGATGAGGTGACAACCAGTAGCGGCCAGTCGGCCAAAGTGAACACGAGCTCCACGGCGCAAGCCAAAATGGAGGAAACCAAAGCCCCGCTTCAGGAGGCCCGGGATTTCTACGCCACCGGCCGGTATGATCTCGCAGCCAAGCGCTACGAACAGGTTCTGAGCGCAGACCCCACCAATATCGCTGCACGGCGGGGTATGGAACAGCTCAATGCCGCACGGACGAAGCATCTGGAAACCGCTTCCAACGAAACACGTGGCAACACGGGCCTCCTGGCCAGCGCGAATTGGGAGCGGCCGGTGCGGAAGTTCGATGCGAAGGATTCGGTAAGCACCTCAGCTCCCGTCTCCGGAGATACCCCGATTGCCAGACGGTTGAATCCTCCAGCACAAGACAAGGAGCGCTCGCTCGCTTTCCAAAACGAAATCAAGACCGCCAAGCAGCCGTTCTCGACGTTCTCGCTGCATGTGAGCGATGTTTCGTTCCAGCTGGCGAAGGATGCTCTGGCGCGCGGGACGATGCCTGATCCGGACCGGATCCGTGCGGAGGAATTCTACAACGCTTTTGACTGCGGCGATCCGGCACCGGCACCCGGCGAGGAAGTCGCCTGCCGGATCGAGCAATGCGCGCATCCGTTCCTGCAGCAGCGCGATCTCGTCCGCATTGCTTTGAAAGTCGCGGCGGCCGGCCGCGCGGCCGGGCAGCCGCTGCGATTGACAATTCTGCTCGATACGTCGGGATCGATGGAGCGCGAGGACCGCGCGGCATCCGTCCGCCGGGCGCTGGGGACGCTGGCGTCGCTGCTCGGGCCGAACGACCGCGTGACGCTGGTCGGATTTGCCCGGACCCCGCGACTGCTGGCCGAGCAGGTGCCGGGAGATCAGGCGAAGAAGCTCGTCGAGATCGCGGCGCACACGCCATCCGAGGGCGGCACGAACCTCGAACAGGCGCTCGCCCTCGCGGCGCAGCTGGCCCTCAAACAGCGCCTCCCCGCCGCGCAGAACCGCATCGTCCTCCTCACCGACGGCGCGGCAAATTTGGGCAACGCCGACCCTGCGCGTCTCGCCCGCGAAATTGAAAAGACCCGCCAGCAGGGGATTTCCTTCGACGCCTGCGGTGTCGGCGCGAACGGGCTGAACGACGAGATGCTCGAGGCCCTGACCCGCAAAGGCGACGGACGGTATTATTTCCTCAACCGGCCCGAGGATGCAGATGCGGGGTTTGCGCGGCAGCTGGCCGGGGCGCTGCGCCCCGCGGCGGAAAACGTGAAGGTGCAGGTCGTATTCAATCCGGCCCGCGTCGGCCAATACCGGCTCATCGGATTTGAGAAGCATCTGCTGAAGAAAGAAGATTTCCGCAACGACAAAGTCCAGGCCGCCGAGCTCGCGGCCGAGGAAGCTGGCATCGCTTTGTATCAGGTGCAGACCCTTCCCGAGGGCGAAGGCGAGCTCGGCGAGGTGTTCGTCAGATTCCGCGATCCGGCGAACGGCCAGATGGTCGAGCATTCGTGGACGATGCCTTACGACGCCAAGGCCCCGGCGTTTGACAAAGCCCCTCCGTCGATGCAGTTGGCCGTCACCGCCGCCCTGCTCGCGGAAAAGCTCCGGGGAGATTCGCGGGTGGACCTGAACGCGATGGCCCCGGTGATCACGAACTTGCGCGGCCGGTATCCCCACCAGGCCAAAGTGGGCGAGCTCATCCGGATGTTTGAGCGGATGCGGCAGTAACAAAACATCATCTTTCAATTTTCTGACACATCGGAATCGCACCAAAGCTAATAAAAACCATCGTATGAAAAACATCCTCTCCATCCTGCTCCCAAGGCGAACGCATCAAAAAGATACAGCGAACCGCAATCTTCCGGGGAGCATACCCGTCCCGGGTGTGGTTTCCGGCATCCCTGCCGGAAAATCGAAAAAGCAGGCTCGGCGGGACGCCGACCCCCACACGCGGGACGCGTGTGCTCCCCTGCAAACCAGACTCGCGATTGCCGCGATTCTCGTCCTGCTCTGCCTTCTGCCCGATTCGGCCTTTACCCAAAACGAAGCCCGCGCGGACCGCGCGGGCGTTTCGGCGCAACTGTCTCCCGGGGACGGGCACCTGGTCGTCGAAGCGCACGGGGTGATCCCGAAGGCGCCTCTCTTCTTCTCCGCGACATCGGAAAACACGACGCGCCTCGGCTCGGACGAGATCACCTCGGAAATGAAGGTGGCGATCCGGGTGGTGCAAGGACGTCCGGAAGTGATCGCGCTAGGGCTGGCCGGCGGCGGAGATGTTGTCGAAGTGAAGGGTGACGGCTT